>Ga0214544_1000027_pt1 | contig 158049 bp, 89 predicted proteins | sample CNSS3metaG_FD_160074 | JGI IMG/M metagenome (GOLD analysis project Ga0214544, IMG submission 160074) | Root nodule microbial communities from cowpea collected in UCLA plant growth center, Los Angeles, California, USA - CNSS3 | ecosystem: Host-associated > Plants > Roots > Nodule | place: USA...
TAAAGGCCCATAACAACATTGCCTTAAGGTTTTGGTGTAAAAGTGGTGTCTAAGGTCTTATATGTGTAAGACTAATGTCATATAACCATATAGAACCACAATCTCTCAATGACCATAACTATGCCATAACCATGACTAATCATAACCATATATGAAAATATATATAACCTATATGAAATATATATAAACCTATCATGATATGACTCGGAAAAAGAAGAAGGTCTGGTATGTATTGAAAAGCAAACTTTGCCAAACTTTGTCTAACATATCATAATCATTTGCATAAGTTATGGGTTGTGAAAATGAAAGTGGTAGATTTTATGAACAAGATAGGCTCCATTCCATATCCTGATATAGATAGTGTTAGTGCTGAAATATAATTTTAGTATAAACTGTAGTTGTGACGGTGTTAGTGTATTATAGACCTTGCTTTGCTGTCAGCATAAAATAGAAAGATATGATAAGGAAATTAAATGTTGATTTGATTTGTCTCATAATGATAGGAAGAAAGCATCACATCGTTCATTGAATTGAAGTTGTGATATTTGAGCCCACGAATGATAATAGAGAGCAGTTGATCAATCACAAAGCCACCAACCGAAGGACAGAGGCAATTGTGATATCAGCCACGAGATGTTGTTCCAATCATTGATCCATAAAACATGAAGCCTATAAACACCAAGATTTGAATTAGATCGTGACACTTAAATTCTGATAAGAACATTTAAATTTGCCTATTTTCCAAATGTATCAGATTATTTTTAGAGTAAGACATTAACGGGTCAAATTTATTCGTTCTTCTCTCCAAACTCTTCTGTTATTCTGTAATTTATTTTGAATCTGAACTTGGAATAACACCAAAGATAGAAGTGAGACGAGGTTGGCAATACATTGCAGATATTTGTGAAGGAAGGAGGAGAAAAAATAAGGATAATAACTGGAATTTGAACTTGAGGGAGTCAGCTAAATTAGGATTTCAAAGAATTTATTTACATAAATGGTCCTATTATGTTCAATTGATACTGTTAAATTACATCAGTAAATTTTGTGATACTTAATTAAGGTATTCATGATTAGAGAAAAAGTATTATGATAGGAAAAGCTTGTTGGTTTATTAAAAATAAAATAAAATTTAAGGTATAAATATCATACGCCCACCAGATAATCTTACCCAGAGACTGAATGGTCTTTCCTAAACTTTTTTGTGTTTTCTCTCATCATACGTAATTTCTTCTTTTCGATTAAGGCAAAGGAAGTATAAATATTCTTGTTTAGTATAATTTTCTTTGCCAAAAATAGTTTTGTTTCCTGTTGTAATCTGATTCTAATTGTCAAATTTGTTTGAAATGATAAGGTTGAACGAACATGTCAGATAGAAAAGTCCTAAATTTATTTTTTAAGATTTTAGGATTTCATTCTCTTTTCGTGAATTGAATTCAAGTGACATTTATGTAACTTTTTTTCAATAAAACCTCATTCTTCGAGGAAAAAAAATATTAGAGTTTAGTTTCTCTTAATAACAATAATAATATTAATATAAGTGAAGGTATTGTATATGTTTCATTGAGAAATTATCAATATAGAAGAAACTCACTCTTAATTGAGATATTATTGCGAGTATGTATCATGTTTGATAAAAATGATAAAGTTGAGATTAAAGCTTCGTACACCCAATCAAATTTCACAAATTTCACTTTCCACTCCATCAAAAGCTTCTAGAAAATGTTGTCTATAAAATGAGAAAATAATTATTTTTTGAAAAAAAAAGATTAGAATTATTTATTGTGTTTCAGAAAATAAATTTTGAGAGCAATAAAAGTGAAAGTGATAAAAGTAAAAGTAGTAAGAAAAGTAATATGGTGGATAATGAAAATGATAGGATACATAAAGTAAAAGTAATTGTCTAAAATTAAATATCATAAAAGAAAGAAAGTCCATAATGCATTCAAAGTTTAGTCAATCCATTAGAGCTCGTTTACATTTGTATAATCTCTACGCTAATGAATCCTTATTTAAAAAGAAGAAAAAACCTTCATCTCCAACACAAATCTTTGTTTACAATTTTCTCAAACGTATTTTTTGAACTCAGGAGCATAGAAAAAATAATAACAATGCACTCATTTTAACTTTTTTTACTAAACCTTATCATTATTTTATTGTTATTTATTATCAACTCCTTCAATTTTGAATGTTTCCTAAACATTTAGAAGTTTTTCAAATCTTACAATTTTGTCAAGTTTTTTCCATTCGTTTAGCTTTTTTACGTTAAATTTATTAAAATACATATTACAAAAAACTTGACCACAAAAATGTTTTATAAAAATATCACAACTTGTAAAATTATTATATAGTTTTTTAAAATCCAACACATCCTACCACATAACTAGTATGCCGCCAAAAGTTTTATTAGTTTCATTCATCACAACTAATCGACACGTGTGCCTAGATCATCGTCAGGTGATTTTAAATGAATTTGATAGTTAAAGGTACTTCAAAGGGAAACTATGTTTCTGATGATTTGCCTATGATGAATCGGAGAAACAACCTCAGAGTTTTAAGTTCGAAATCTCCGTAAGGAGTATCTTATTAAATATCTTGAAAAGTCTATGGAGTTACCTTCTTCACATTCTTCTTCAATGACAGTTATACAATACCCTAAATTTCGATTGATATTTCACTACCTTTCGTACTAAGCTTTTAAGTAGAAACTAACATTAGGAATCAAACTAAAAAATACGACACAGAACAAAACATGCCATCAATGGCCAACGATAAAACATGAAAGTGTTGTGAAATATATAATTATCAAGGATGTAAAAGGAAATAAACGTTGAATTAAGAAACTGTCCGAAATGATTCAATCTAGCATAAGGTATGTCTCAAACTGGAAACAAAAATCAACTCAGCGATGCATCAATACTACACATCTAGGTGTTTGTTGCTCTAGTGTAAATCTGCTGACTTGCATGGGCAGACACCATCCTGATTGAACCTCTAGCCATCAATTCCCTAATAGCCTTCCTTGCAAGTGATCCATTAATCTGCAATGTGCATGTAAAAATTATTAGAATCTTTTCTTCACATGATACCTATAAATTGATGACAATCACCGATAAAAACCAAGAAATACATACATACACATACATCTATATATACATACACACAAACACACATACATGTGTGTGTGTTTCTGATTATAAGTCATTGGTTAATATCATCAGTCATAGGAATTTCGATAAAAATGAGACTTTAAGACTGCAACTGTTAAGAAAAATTAAAGGTGCTCCATAGAGAATGAAAAACGTTATGTTGGACTTTCAGCTAGTACCCTATTTTTTGTATCACAAATATCAAATGACATAGCCTCAGACATCTTCGACATGGATAGAAGACCTCCTAACTAAATGACGAGACCTAAAATTTATCAATTGCATAGGTTTGTAAATGATTATTGAATCCAAACATCATATCTCACAACTCAATGCTTGGAAATTATTATCAGCAGAGGAAAACGATAGTTAGCAAATCCAGAAAAATATCAAAAAGACCATCGCAAGAAAACGTAGGCATAGCCATGTTGCAGAAAGACAGACAAATAGTTAACATAAAACAATTATCCAGAATTATTCCTCGAGAGGAAGTAAGATAGCAGATAGAAACACGAAATAACTAACAAAAAATTCTAGGTTTAAAAGCTTGAAAATATATTCAATTGACACACAAAAATATACAAAGAATAAAACTTGCAACAATTGAAGTTGTATCTCCACCAATCAGTGAAGAAAATCCCAATTAAAATCATAGTAACACTAGACATATTTTAGACGGTCCACATCAGTCTAGGGATGCAGATCTCGTAGAGGACTCCAAATAGAGGAAAAGTTGCAACTGAATCTCACTCTCACATTGAAAAAGCTCTCGTCTTTTCCAATAAAATAACTACAAATGTATAATATGCACCAAAATAATGAAAATGCCACGAACACAAACGCTATTACCAATACGAGTAATCATGTAACAGAAGAATATAGAATAGGAAATCAAACAATTACCCTAAGACGATCAGAGAGAATGGATGGAGTGATAAGCTTGTATTTTGGTGCCTCAGAGAGGAGTTTGTCATAGGTACCCTGATCAAACAGCACCATGTTATTCACCTTTTCCTTTTGCTTTCCCTTGCTCCACTTCTGTTTCAACAAAAATCTAACATTAATATCACACACCCATCCATTACACTTATCTAGAATTACCCAATGGGCAAACCAAAAGAATTGGAACAAAATTAAAACTTGAACAAGAAACAAGAACCTTCTTCTTCTGCTTGCCACCGCCAGACTTGGCGGGCTTTGATGAAGGTGGGGGAGCCTTGTCCTTCTTTGGAGCCTGCAAGTACCATCAAATCAGAATCACGAACATTAGATTGCAACAACAAAAACAGAATGGTGAAATTATCAGAGAAACTTGCCATGGATTCCGATCACAGACGGCAGGAGCTCTGAGATTGGAGACGGCAGCGAAGTGAGGCAATCTAAATCACAAAACCTAACTAGGGTTTTTAGTTGGTGAGGAGTGAGGGATAAAAGGACCAAAATACTGAATACTACGTCGTTTTATTTGATTCATCTGGGCCACTTTGGTAATGGGCTCTCACACCCACTAAGTTTTGTATTGTAACAACTCATTGTTTACACTCCTCAATTTAATAAGTACCCTCTCTTTCCTTCCTTATATGTTTTTGAATAATCGTATTTTTTAAAAATAAATAAATAAACTTTACTCTCCTAATGTTACGCTGCATATTCTCTTCCATAAACATTTTTTTCTGTTTTACTTTATTTCTTGGTCGATCTTCTTTTGTCCTTTTCGAAATGTTATTAATTCTTCCAATGCAGGTTATATTTATATCGCACATTTTTGTTCTCTAAAGACGTAGTTCACTCCTTTCATTCCTGAATAGGCCATTCATTATTATTCACACTTCTTAGGAAAGTTATACAATTTTGTATTATCAAATTTGTTTGTAAATATAATATTTTTAAATTACCCTTAAATAATTAATGTACTGATAAAAACAATGTAATGGTGAAGTTTAAATTTTTAAAATTAAACTCATCAATTCTTCCATCTTTATAAAAAAGAAAAAACGATAGTCGGTAGTATTTTTATTTATATGTAATATAATAATATTATATCCATGGAAAAGACGTTATATGCAATATAAATTATAATTTTCTGCCATTAGTATATATATATATATATATATATATTAAAGAAGAAAAAAGTTTTGTTGTAGTTAGCAAATTTGAGAATGTAATTAGTTGAATGTTGTCAGGTAAAGGCTCCATCCACATTCAGGTTTGTTGTAGAATGATGTACAGCCTGAGTTCAGGTTAGTTTTATCATTTAATTTTATGGGCCTTATATGTTAATCTTTTACTTTCTGTCCCATATATATATATATATATATATATATATATATATATATATAAGACTAGAGTCGGTTTTTCCATGACTAAAATCGATTCCAAGCTAAACAGATTGGTTTATAAACCTGCATAAAAAGATGCAAGGTGGGTTGGGATGTTGAAGTAGTTGGCTTGCACAGACCTACCCTTCATAGACTCGTGGTCTGCACAAGCTAAAGGTGGGACGGGCTGACTCGTTGGCCTGCTTATAAAATTAAATATTCTCATTTTATAGCTTTTACATCATTTATCACATTGTTTTTACAAGTTCCTTTTTTATTATTATTATTATTATTTATTATTATTATGTTTATGTTTATGTATAATCATTTTATATAAAATAATGAATTTAGTTTTTGAATGTGAAATATTATTTATGCATTTTTAGATACCATCTTGTAGGTGACATGTTGCTATTATATTTTAATATTCGTTGTTATTATTATTTTTATTTGATTAGGTAAAATAATTTGAATTATTTTGATAAATAAATATAAATTATTATGAAAAAAAAATATTTTACTCATCACAAATACAAATCAACTCGCAGGGTGAGATAGATTAGAAAAGTAAACCTAATACTACATTCGAGACGAACATGAACCAATTTTATTTATACTTTACGGGCTAAAACGCAGAATAAACTAAAACGGGTTGAAATTATCCACTTTACCATCCTAATTTTAACGAGAATAATATGATAAAAGTTCATATCTTACACTCAAATCATCTCAACTCACGCGATATCGGAAAAACTAGCTAACCCGTAAATTTACTTTTTCATACGTTCTCAATTTTTTTGAAAGAAACTAAAACGAATCTCACCATTCCGCGTCTCACAATATCTTTGAACGAAATATCCTCGAACACAGCATAAAAGGAGACTTTGAAATTAAAGTTTTTTCGACCTACTCATTTGGTACATCAATAAAACAACGTTTTATTTAATAAAAATGAATCGAGACTAGTTCACCTTCAATTATAGGTTTTCATATATTTATTTACGTGCACTTATGCCACTGCTTAACAAATCACGTTTAAATTGGGGAGCTAAAAATCAGAGTAAAGTTGAAATGAAAATGTTTATGTGATGTTCCATTGGAAGAAGCCGAAAGCTGCATCTTGGTCCTTCAATATTGAGGCCTTTTTATTTTTGAGAAATAAGAAACAAAAACAAAAGTGCATTCCTTTTTCTTAACGACTAAGAAATGGGTCGCTAATCCCTCACACTTTTAATTACTCTTTTCTTTTCTCTTTTAAACTCCAACTGTCATTGTCTTCTATTAAGTACTGCCACCTTACCACCACTACTTTTAACATTTTTAAACTATTTTAACCAAACTTTTCTTTAAAGAACAAAATCATTTAATATCAGATATATTAAATTCTGTGTTTTTCTTCTAACACTAATTTGTATCATTTAATAACTTTCTTTTTTTTTCAAAAAGACAAATAAGAATATAATTTTATGACTTTTCACACTAGACTTTTTAAGTCGATGATATTATTAGTTTATTGTAAGTTAATGTCTTTAGCAACAGGTCACACATACACTATTGGAAGTGAACTTTAAGCTTATCTCAACTCCACAAAACTGATTTTGTGGGGTTGAGTTAGGCTTAAAACCCACTTTTAACATAGTATCAGAGTCAAATTAAAGTCTATCCTAATGAACTTTTTTGGACATTCTGTTCCACCCGATATCGGGCCGCTAACGGACTATCCACTACTTTCTTATCCCATGCACGAGATGAATATATCTTGGCGTGAGATGGTGTGTTGGAAGTCTCACATCGACTAGATATAAGACAATTTCGTAATATATATAAGTGAGGTACAAACCTCACCTTACACATCAATTTTGTGGAGTTGAATTAGACTTAAAACTCACTAGTGATGAATAGGTCACACATATGTTAGTATATATGCCATTAATCAAACTTAATGCGCAGAGAAAAAGTAGAAAAAAAAAAGAAGAAGCAGAAAATGGAATGCCAGATAAAGGTGAAGGCATTAACAACATATTCGGTCTATTTTCTTTTATTTTATCGAACAACTTTTTTTGTTTTCTTTTTCAAACTTTTATTTTCCTACCCACTTAGATTGGATTCTATAAATCAGAGCGAGTGCACCCATTTCAAAAAAATAAACAAAGAAAAGCCAAACCAAGCAGAAGAAGCACACACTTCAAAAGCAGATGCAACACACCAAATTCAGTAAAAAACTGAGTTCCTTCACTCTGTTCCCATGCATCCGATTCTAGAAACGGTTGGTGTCTGCATCATTCTCCAGTGTCAGATGAATTCTCCTGACAAATCGTCGGTTCCTTTTGATTGACCAAACCAACCGTTTGATTTAATCAACCAAATGAAGCCCTCCACCAAGCATTTCCAGAAGCTCCAATCAAACAAAACCGCGAAACCTCGGAAACATAACCGTTACCTCCGAAAGATCGCGAACGTGTTGCGTTACGCCGAGATGTGCGTTGTTCTGGTCTTGGTTTCGAGGCTCTCCATCAACCTACCATCCACTCTCAGAAACTCAACCGAGTATTTCCGCAACTTCATGGGTAGTCCTCGTTTTGTGTTTTTCCTCGGAAACGTCATAATCATAACGTTGTTCGCGCAATCGGGTCACTTTTCTAATCACTCTTCGGATAAACCATCGCCAGAACCCGATCTGTATCTCGAGTTTCTCCAGAACAGCACCATCAAACCAACACTTGTTGTTCACAGCAACACTCGTAAAGCAAAAGGTCAGAAAATTGATCCCACCAAAACAGAGACTGGTTTGGAGACGGTGAAGAAGGATTACAGAAGGTGTCGATCGGAGATGGTAGAGCGCGTGGTGGAGAATGAGAAACCGGCGCGCGTGTTGCGGAGGTGTGAGACTGAGAAAGTGGTCGGCGACGTTGATTCGTACCCTGAAGATGGGATGAGCAACGACGAGTTTCGTTGCAAGATTGAGGCTTTCATTGCTCGGCAACAGAGGCTACGAACGCAAGAATAAAAGTGTGTTAATTTGGTTAAGAAAAAAGTTTGTATATTGGTTCTACTATTGGGTGAAGAGTGAAAAAAACTATACATGCAATGTTATTTAATAAACAAACTAAATATGTGATGTATAGATAAGTTGTAATAAGTAGAGCTTAAAGGAAAGTGAGTAAATTATATATTGTTTTCATCTTAGAATTAATATATCGCATGTATTTAACTTTTTCTTAATTTTTCAGTTTCGTTTATGCTAATTCAAGTCTTTTCAGATCCACGTAAAATCAGACCAGTTAGGTTTGATTCAATAGGCTGTGGAATGATAGCATTAGTATGAAATTTAGAAAACTGAAAAAGCAAATCCATGATACTAAGATGTTGTGTAAGTGCCACAAACTCAAGGTGCCACCATCTATTGTCTGCCACTGCCTATTCATTTTTATTTTGCCTTTCTCTTCTCTTTTGCTTTTAATTATTCAATGACAAGTGTGGCAAGTGGGACCCACCTATTTTATGCTTTATTTTTTGTCTTTAAACAAAAATACAGAAAAATTGGATTACTACTTCCGGTAGTAGAAAAATAAGATTGGAGAAATGAAAAAACAAACAAAAATAATTAATAAAATATTAAAAAATCATTATTTATTTTATCACGAAAAAATTATTTATTTTTCTTATCTCACTTGATTGTGTTATATATCACGGTTGATTTGTTTCCTAAAATATATTACTTATTTACCTCTCATATTTTCTCTTTGTTTTATTAACACGTTTTTTCTTTTTGTGGGGAATATTCTTTTGTCACACAGCACACATAGCTATTTTTCCATATTCTCAAAGCAAAACCCTATTCATGTGATACAGAGAATCAACCTTAAAAGGATTCCTATATTGTCACATGATACTGGTAATCATTTTGGAGTTTGATGATTTCAGTTATAATTTTTGTAAGAAAAACATGGGATTTTTAATAAAATTATGTTATTTTTTATATTTTTGAGATTTGTTTTGATTTTTTATGTAGTTTAAATTAAAAAAAATCAACATTCCAAATTGAATAGTAACTGATGTTTCATTACACAGTGCTATGTGAAAATTGTACACAAGGAATGTTGTAAAAGAGAAAATTAATGTAAATACAGTTTAAATTGAAAAGTAAAAATTTATATTTCTATAAGTAAATAAAAATTAAATTTATTTAATACTCATTGTATTAATTCATTCAAATAAAACGACTTTTCAAGGTAGAAAACGTGTACAAATTTTAAAAAATAAAACAAAAGTATCTAAATTTGTAATAAAAAAATAATCATTTTAAAAAACCTAAAATAATAATTATATAATAATACACTTTTTTTTCTAGAAAACACAATTTTTCTTATATAAATTATATTCTTTTAGGTTATTTTATTTTTCCCAATTAATTTATTAGCTATTTTTATTGCATATTTCTAATTCCATATGCTAGCTAATTTATGAGTTACTAATTTATCAACTAAAAATTATTTTATCAGCTAACCGCTAGTGTTTAATATTTTTCCTAGTAGAATTTATCCGCTAGTTATAATTGTTTAATATTTACTATTTTTGAATTAGTTTAAGTTCAATCAGCCGAAAACTAAAAGAAAAAATTTTGGATTTTGAGAATGAAACAACAAAAATGGATAAGAGAGTACATAATTTTGATATATTTCATTAGAGCTGTCAAAATGGGTTTGAATCCGCGAGCCAACCCCGCTCATCACGGGGTCGGGTTGGGTTGAAATTTTTTTATAAATTTCAATACGGGTTGATTTTTGACCTGACTCATTTAGAACCTGGCTCATCCGGGTTGAACCCCTGGTCAGTCGAGTTAGCTCATCGACCCGCATATAAAAGGATCACACAAGTGTTTTTATTTTTTTTAAGTTGGACTTTACATTTAGGTAATGTTAGGTTGTTTTTTTTTATCCCACATAAATAATTTGTATTTTTTTATTTTAGTTTGTATTTGGATTGTATTAAAATTTATTTAGATTTTAATTAGAATTACAATTTAGTTTTGATTGAAAATAAAAATAAAAAAATTGTATTTTTTAAATTGAGTGAACCCGTGAGTCAATCCGTTTAATCCGCTAACCCATGGTAAATCAGACCAGGTTCAAATTTTTTTGACTCGCTAAAAAATGAGCCGGATTGGATTGGTTCACTTAATCATCAACCTATGGTGCGTCGAGCTGGGTCGGACCAGATTACCCATTTTGACAGCTCTATATTTCACTATATTTTTTGTGTTTCACGATAAGAAAACTTCAAAACAGTATATGGGTAAGAAAAGATAAAATTTTGGGAGATTGATGGTAAAAATGAGAATATAATTATAAGTAACAATTTAGATAATATTTTACCTACTAAATACACAACGTGATTGTAGCAAAAATGATAACACAAAATAAGGTGATATGTTATATTATATTATACATGCACGTAAACTATATATAAGCTTGATAAACGAGATAGAAGGTGACGTAAACATGTAAGGTGAATTTCGGATACTAAGCTTAAATTTCATTGCAACGTAGCAAAAAGCAAGAAAAACTTGAAATGGTAGAAGCACATGGTGTTTCACTCGCACTTATTTTTTTGTCATGAACATGACCAGATAAGTATACTCTAATTTTTGTTTCTCCAACAGTTTCGCAACCTTCTCTCCGAATCTAAGGAACAATTCATCAATTACACCTTCTCCAAACCGTGAAGTCAGAAAAGGTTCAGTAGTAGCTCTCACGTATTTCGCTATGAAATTGGCTCTCGCATTTGCATCTAAAGCCAAATCACCATTACCATTTTCTTTCAACCCCTCATCCCAACTCGACTTCAACGTCTCCAACTTTTGAAGGGTAAAACACCCTTCCGCATCAATCAATTCCTTAACTTCATTAGCAGTAGGACCATATCTTGGCATATTAACGGACTCCAACTTTTCCTCTTCGATCAAACTCTGCATTGCATAGTATCAACACTCCATAAAGTTATCATTCCACGAAAATTTTAAGAAACAAATGGATAAGAGAGTACCTCCAAAACCATGTCATTGAGAACCAAACCAATTAACCCCCAAGGAGTGATTATGTCAGAAGTTTCATCTCTGCCAACAAATGTTAGAACCATGCCACCACCATGCACGAGTTCCTCCGCACGTGATTTTAGAAACAGATTGAAATCTTCACTGAACTGATGAAGGTAAGCTTGGTACACTGTGCATTGGCTCGTGTTTGTGAAGTAAATGTTTTCCTTGTTAATCAATCCCTTCGGAGCCTGTTGCCAAACGAAACATCGTAAAACAAATACTAAAATTCTTATTTATTTGTTGGTATTAACAATTGAAGATAATAATGACCTGAGAGAGCCAATGGAGACTGGTGGAAGAGTGAAAAAAGTGCATGGAATTGGTCGGGAAGAGTCTCCCATAAAAGCTTCCGGGCGTTGCATTGACGAAACATGCACCAAATCCCTCTCCCTTTTCTTCTCGTAGCCTCTGGTAGAAGCAAGGTAGGGAGTGAAAGATGTTGTTGAAATCGTTTTGAAATTGATCGTTGAGGTAAATCTGGAATGTGATGGAGCTGCTGCGACTTATGTTATGAACAGCATCAATAACATCGTACGCAACCTGAAGTGCGTTTGGTCCCGAAGAGCAACCCAGATCAGCCACTTTGAAACAGCTCGGGACAGAGTTGCAGTACAGGGACTTCATACTTTCTTCGAGTATGGGTTTCACTTTTGATATCATCTTACTCTGCACCAAACTAATAAAATTAGAAAAACAATGCAATTCATTGTGTGGGCAAAATAAATAGTTAGATAGTACGATGGATACTTGAAAGGAGGAATTGTTTGCGTAGCTAGCTTCGCCAGCTCCACCATTAGCGAAAATAAATTGAACTGTTTCCATTGGCAGGGTGAAGATGAAGCGTGGATGAGTAATGATTTGGTGTGACAGTGATGAACTTGGTTTCTGGATCGTCTTTTAAAGAAGAGGAGGCTTTCAGTCCAAAAATTCTTACGTCTGCTCATACGTAAGAAAAAATGTCCACATTTGCATAGACCTACCTTACTTCTCTCAACTTCACAGTCATGTCTTTGAATCATAAAGTTGACCTTCTCAAACAGATAAATATGCCTCCTAATATATATGTTTACAACATATTTTCAGTCTTCTATATTAATAAAAATGTATTTTAATTTTTTAACTCGAGTTAATGTTGTACTACCAAATTTCCAACTTATTTTCGATTTTAACATTCGTAATTTCTTGCAAAATAATAGATGGTATGCACACGTACAACGAAAGTAGTTCGAAATGATCGCTTGTTTATGGTAACTTGCATTTAATAGATGAGATGGTATGAAAAATAAGAACATTTGGTGAGCTTGTAGTCAGAAAGATGTTCAGATAAATGACAATTCAAAATGAAAACGAATACTTCATATTCCAAATATAACTTTTATCGATTTCAATCAAATACTCGTTTTTTTACTTCATAATATTTATAAAATCACATAAAAATTATAATTATGATTAGGTATTTGATTATTATATATGCATACTATTTCATTTTTTTCAAAACCCAAGGGCGACCAATAATTCCACTCAATTATTTTCAGCATCACAATTGACAGGCATATTCAAAGAAATTTGGATTTTTTTTTGCTTGATTTTATATATTTTTTCTCTCTTGGAGTTTTAAATTACACTTACAAATATTGATTTTAAAGTTTTAAAATATATTTAAAAAAATTAATGTACCACCAATGTATTTTTAATGTTTGAGGCGTTTGAATTCAGGAAAGAATCTGAGGCGTTTAAAGAAAAAATAAATTCATACTAGGCTCGCTTGAACTTTTAGTATATAACTCTTATAAAAAAAAAATAGAAAAATAGGCACAGAAGTAACTTGTCCAAAAGTTCGAATAATAAAACATAGAAAATGCTTATCTAAAACATCGAGTAATCGATCCCTCAAAATTATAGTGGAGCGTGTACATTGGAAAGGATGGAAATTGAAATTAATCTAAATCACCTGAGTGGTAAAACATGGACCCAAAGGATTCCCACAAATAATATGTATGAACTAAATAGTTGTCTACGAGATCATCTTTAGTAGTACACAATTTTAAGCGCTGGACTATTGAAATTGGACTCTGAGGTGATGGAAGGGAATTACTTTTTGCGCTATCCTTACATGCTAGTTGAATCATCCTTTTCACGCCACTTTTAGAAATTTAGTTCCCGAAGAGTATACAGGACTGATGCAAAATAGCATTAAGATTTTAAATCAATTCAAATTCATATAGATTTGCAAAACTAGCTATAAAACCTAAACAGTACTGAACCTGTCATTTAGCTCGCCAACCTCAGTACTGATCATAGGCCAAAGAAAGCACCAAACAACATTCTATTGAAATCCTTTTATACATATAATAAAGGTAACACAGAATCCAGTAGAGTTCTATATAAAGACCAAAACCAAAACCACGTACTTACCTCGATTCAAAAGGCAGAAACAGCCAGGAAATGAGAAACCCCAACTTAGACAGCCATCTTCATATCAATCTTCTGGTGAGGATCATAGCCTATGAGCTTGAAATCAGCAGCCACAAAAGAATCTATGTCTTTCTTCTTTGGATTTATCTTCAAAGTCTGCTTCAAAGTACATTAAGGGAGTCAACAAGGAAAAAGAGTCAAAAGACAAACTAAAAGAACTGTTAAACAATAGACATTACTGGAAAAGGTTTTGGAAGTTTATGGAGCTGCTCCTGCAAAGGCCTCACATGATTACTATAAACATGTGTATCCCCAATAACATGGATAAAATCACCTGGAATTAGATCTGAGAAAAAGCCAAGTCATAGTAAAAGGGTTAGTTATTTTACATAATCACCTTTTAAGCTGCACTATTTCTCCAGTGATATTATCAAAACCAATAAGCTTTTATAAACTCTAAACCTACGTACACCAAAAAAATTAGAGTACAGATAAAATACCAACAAGAAAAACAAAAACTTTGGCCTCTATTATGCAAAATTTTCAGTTACTATAAAGAAAATGTCCACACACAACTAAAGTCCAACAAAACTGATATATAAAAGACTTGTCAAGTCTAAACCAACCACCTGACCTAAACATTCTAGGGCCAATTCTAGCAAACAGAAAAAAGCAGGCTTTGCCAGCCAGAGCATAAAATTGAATCTTCGAGTACCACACCACCTATTAACTAGCTTAAAGTCAAACAACCAAATAAAATGGGATACATCATCACTAATTACACCCACAAAATCTAAAAACATTTTATCAATTGACTACATATTTAGGTCTACGACGAATGCTTTGATAATTTACATACCACAAACATGAGCAATCATGCATGTCAGAAGGGCATAAGATGCAATATTAAATGGAATGCCCAGGCCCATGTCCGCAGATCGCTGATACATTTGACATGATAACTCCCCGTGTGATACATAAAACTGCGAAAGTTAAAATTACAAAAATCAATATATGTGAGGGGAGAGTTTTCAAAGATCAGCTGGAAGTGGCAGACCTGTGCAAACATGTGACAAGGTGGAAGTGCCATTAATTTAAGATCAGCTGGATTCCACGCAGAAAGAATGATTCGTCGATCATCAGGATTATGCTTTATCTTGCTAATAACGTCTAAAAGCTGATCAAACCCTTGGCCGGAGTAGTCAGCATGCATGTCCGTGTACCTATAAAAGGTAAGACAGCGAGTAAATGTTTGAGCAAATTCCAAAAAAATATATAATTCCCCTACCTGGCACCAAAGTGCCTCCATTGAAACCCATAAACAGGTCCCAAGTCGCCCTCCTCCCTCTCTGTCAAACCAACACTGTAATAAAACATGTACAGCCAACCAATTACTAACTGCAACAATATAAAGGAAAAATGCACAATGTGTACTTCGAAGTTAAAACATATAATCATGCTTGCCCATCAAGGTATTCTCTGGATGCATTGCCATCCCATATATGAATGTTTTTTTCCTGTAGCACCTGCCAAATATACCTTGTTTTCAGACTGAAGATCATACAATAAAATCTAGCATACCAGTAAAAAATTTCCAGTTAACTATAATATAAAGCGCCTGATGCTAGTGAAAAACTGTGAATGAAAATTTAGTCCGCAACCCTTTATCTCTATGGCACTAACAAAGAATCAGTAAACGCTTAGCAAGTGCAAATTGTTTTATTATCAAACCAAGCCTACCCTGAGGGATAATAAATTTGTTATTTCACACATAATCTCTAAATAATTCTCTACAAGAAAAACAAGGTTTCGTAATGCTCGTAGAGAAGAATGTCAATTCAGGTACGTACACATAACTAATTATTCTATAATTGCATTTTTTCACATGTTATACTCTGTATCTATGAATATCGTTTTCAAAATTCCAACACTAAAGAATGCAATCATATTTTAAAGTTCAAATATATTATAGAAGTAGATAATAAAAGAAATGAGTTAGCTTAGAAGAACCAGAGCTTTCCACATGTTTACATCTATTATTCAAATCCGAGCTCAAATGTTATAAGATACACAACCGTTATGTTCTCCAATAGTTGGCTCATGTCAGCTTGTTTGTGACAAACTGAGGATAGGTGAGGATTCATGTGTGTATGGAAAAGATTGGCAGAAGATATTAATACCTTGGCATTTGTTGAGCCACTGATAAACCAAAGAAGCTCTTCAACAACTCCTCGCCAAAATACTTTCTACAATCAATTGAAGAAATCTTGTCAAATTTTCTCTCAAAATTTACAACTAGATATTCTCATTCGCAAGAAACACTAAATTACACTATAATATTCAAACCAAAGTAAAAAACAAAAAACAGTTCACACGAAAGACAGATTCTTTTACACAGTAAATCAAATGCGCCTTAAACCATAAACTCTACCACATGCCTTAGTTGTCAGAAGAGGAAAGCTTCTGCGTAAATTGAATCTCATCTGTGGAAAAAGACAAAGTCAGCATATAAACTACAACAACCCTCAATATACCAACCAAAACATTACCTGGCTACCAAATTTTGACAAGGTGCCAGTCCCCGTCCTATCACCCTTTATTGTACCTTCAGAAATGATCTCTTGAACCAGCTTAAGATACATATTCTCCTCATGTCTCTCAAAAATCATTTTAGGAAGAAAAGAAAAATCCTTGACCTCAAATTTTATGGAATCATAATTATTATCAATAACTGGATCGATATTCTGGTTCAGGGACTCCAAAGGAGAACTCCTTACACGAACATAAGTGATGAAAGAATAGCGTATGTTGTTTTCCACCTTAGGAAAGGATGAGTACCACGGCCGAAATATAGTGAAATCAACTGAAGGCATAAAAGTGTCACATTCGATGTTTGACTGAATTTCTGTTAAGTGGATAGCTTCACATCCGGGTGCATTGAGAGCCTCTCTGTACATGGAAATTATCAGCTATAACAGAGAAAGAGCTTCACACGAAAAGGAAAGAGCAGATGAAAAAAAGTACACTTGAAAACAAAATACCTAAATATTTGACCACCTCCAATAACAAATACTTTCTCAATTGACAGAGAGTAAGGAGAAGAAGCTAATATTTCCAATGCAGAATACATACTTCCACATATAACAACATTCTCTGACGTTGCAATATCAAAGCTGCCTGAGCGAGTGAGAACAATGTTAAGGCGACCAGAAAGAGGCCTGTACTGAAGAGGGATACTCTCCCATGTTTTCCTTCCCATTACAATGGCATTCTTCTTTCCAGGATCAGATGTTTTCTCAGTGATCTCCTTAAAAAATTTGAGATCAGTAGGCAATCTCCAGGGTAACTTCCCATCCTTGCCAATGCCCCAATCTTGAGTGGCAGCCACTACCATTTGGTAAGTCCTTTGCTTATTAGGTTGTGGATTGACATTGCCATTGCTGTCTCCATTGGAGATGACAGAAAAATCACTGGCCATTACAGAACTCAAACGCCGACAGAACCTTAAAGATGGTTTCCGAAAACAAGAACTGCACAACCAACTCTTTTGGAAGTGCAGCGGAATCTGAAACCAAAAAAGGTAGTAGACCATAATTAAAGAAGGTAACTATAAATGAAACCAGCCATGCGCAAAGTAACACAATGAGATGAAGGGGACTTTGCATGTCGTTAGAAAAAAAAATGAGCAGGAAGTTATTCAACTAAGACCTAGGTTGCCTTAGAATTAATTACTGGAGAGAGGAGAGGGAGCATAACCCCATATATTTCGGAAAAAACCGCTGCAGCTAATGCATGAAGAAGTCTAAGACTTTATCTTTAGCCTTCACAGCAAAATGAGAATACTCTCCCAAGACTCGGCAATAAAATTTGGAACCCACCCAAACATTAATAAGTAATTTCCCAAAATCTGTCCACTACAACCATGTCCACTACAACCAAATCAAACCCGCACTGTTAGAATATAACAGCACAAGACGCACATAAAAAGTTTAACCATCTTCTATGCAACCCACTGCAAAAAATAGTGAGCTTCCAAAACAAAAACAAAAATAACCATCCAACACATGCAACATAATATTCAAACACACAAAAAGAAAAAAAAGCAACAGCAGAAAACATAGAATGTGAAGAAGGAACTGACCGATGTGAAGGCGAAGCGCGAAACTTTGGATGCGTAATGACCTAATAAATAGAAGTTGGTGCAAAAGTCCACGAAGCTTTTGAAGTCAAGATCAATGTAAAAATCCGAACAGAGAATTATAAGGTCATAAGATAATAAAATGAAGATTTGAAAGAAGAAGAAAAAAGGTTAGCAATGGAAACAACCAGCAACAGCAAAAGTGAATAAGATGACAGAAACCGCTTTCTGAGCAATGGATTTTTAAGAAGAATCTGTCACAATGGACTAATCGGCCGTATGATCCGCGCCTTCTAAACGAGGAAGCCCAACCCCCTCACTGCGAATAAAATACCAAACAATCTGTTGCCAATCTACACCTCCCTTCTTTATTCTTACACCCCCATTTCTTTTAAATACCCATTTGGTTCCTTATGAAGTGGTAGACGAACTTATGATATTAAACTTCTTGCCATAAGAAAATATTGGAGGCATTTACCTTCTTACCTTTCTGATTAACCAAAGAAAATAAACTTTCACATTCAACAAGTGATTAAAACTAAGTTACATTCACATTCAACAGATTCATACTACAATAAAGAGAAGGTTGGACTAAATTACAGTAACATGACATTATAATCTATTTATTTGGTCAAAAACTAAGCTACCTGTTAAATTCATAGCCAACTACTTCCAATACACAGATAAAAAATAGGGTACACCATATGATGTATTGAAATCAAAAATCACCTCAGCTATGTATAATTAAGACCTCAAAAAAGAGATCAATAATAGTAAACAAAGCTCATACTTGTATGCTTAAAAAGAGGGAAAATAAAAATGAGAAGAAATCAAAACTCAAAATTTCACGGATTCAAAAAAACAACTAGGCAGACTTTACTTATAACCTAGTAAATAAATAGCATATGCAACCCCAACAAAGGAATAATCCTTCATCACTGTCAAAGAGCCGAAGAAACTAACAAAATAAACTATTTAGGGATATGAAAATCAATAAATTTCACATCTCGCGATACATTGCTTCAATAAATGTACCGATACAGTGCTTCAAGATCCAAATGACCATAAATACAAGGATGAGTTTCTTTCTGATATGTCAGTAGCATAAATGGCTCTTTTTTAACATATTTCATGAGACAAGAACGAGAGAGGAATTTGGAGAAACAAGAACACGAAAGGAATATTAAGGTTTCAAGAACCCACAACATGGGAACCCAAAGCAGAGAATGCAAAAACAGGGGATTCGAAAAAAAAACCCTTAATCAAAAAAAAAACTCAAAAACAAAAATGGTGGAAGAAGGAAATTTACCTACAATGTCAAAGGACTCCATGGTTGGAAGAACGGAACTAATGACGACAAAAGTCTACACCCGTCCACGATAGTGCCGTCCAGAAAACCATCCAAAAAACCCTAAATATGGGAGTAAAGAGACAGAGACACAACAACAAATTTGCAGTGCATGACTGCCGAGGACAACCACCAGAAGCACCACAGGTAACACCACTACAGGGATAGAGAAGAGGCATAGAACTTTCGAAACAAAAAAGTGAAGAGACTTTGTGTGAGGAGTTTGTCCCTTTCGCAACAAGGTGGAATTGTTTTTTCAAAAAATTAAATAAAACAGAAACCACGTAGGAGCCAGATAGACTTTGTGAAACTTGTCAAAAGAAAATGCTGTCAAAATATCGTTTCTCTAGTTTTACATAGCCTCAAGAATTGCTTTTATGAGGGTAGAAAGGATAAAATATTCTATTTCAGTAAGGAAATTAATAATATTTTATCTATACGCACTAGAATTATTCTTTAAAATCTAATATGGCTAAAAGGTAGAGGGATAAAATAGAGTATCAAGTGGTTTCCGGTGCTACTAAATGATTGATTACCTTGCAATTAATGTTCTTGCTTTGTCATATAGGTTGAATCCCCATCAAAAGCTCCTAAAACAAAACTCTAGTTATGGCCTATGGGGTATATGAGTCAGAGCATATCCATAAAGTTTAAAACCATGCCATAACCTCCTTGGACTGCTTTAGTTGAGACACTAAAGTTGACAGCAATTGGTATGGTCGAAGTGCTAACTCTTCTAAAGTGAATGTTTCATTCAATCTATTCTAACATAAGTTTGAGGATAAAATACTCACTTATGTATGTCACACTAGCAATTCGTAATGAGGAGCTTCCATTTGATTGTAAAATACTGATCCCAGAGCACATGGTATACAAGTCCATCAAACTCAGCGGTAAAGCCACCCTTTATTCCAATAACTTCAAGACTTAGGTCATATGAGCTTCAAGGAATCACCAATAGTCCTTGCAAGAACAGTAACCATCCTTGAAATGATGAAATCTATTAGCATCCCTCAAAATGATCTCCCTTCCAGTAACTTTTGCGATTAATTTAATTGCAGAATGGCAATCACCACAAACCCGCAAATTTTTCATAACTCTAATTGGCATTCCTTTAGGCACTTTTAGGAGTCCATATGCTACAGCTAGCTTTTCACTATGATAACCCAGGCTATGTGTCTTCTCTTCCTCATCCACATCGTGAAGGACAAAGCTACCATCAGGACAGTACCCAGCTTCCCTCAACAATCCACCTAACTTCTCCAACATTTTCATGATGATAGGCTGCTCAGCGTGGCCCTTGCTGTCTCCCCCAGTGAACATATGTACCTTTTTCTCTACCTCAATCCAACTACAACCAGGCAATTTGATAACACTCCTAGATTTTATTTTCTTCCTAAGGACTTCAACATCTTTCCATCTTCCTCTAGAAGCATACATATTTGAAAGCAAGACGATAGGTCCAGCATTTTTAGGTTCTAGCTGTGCAAGTTTATCAACGACAACTTCAGCCAAATCAAGATTCATATGAGTTCTGCATGCTCCCAACAATGCACCCCAAACAATTGCATCAGGTTCCATTGGCATCTTCTCTACTAGTTTCATTGCATCATTAACCTGGCCTGCTCGACCTAGCAAATCAACCAGGCAAGCATAGTGTTCAACTCCCGGTTCCACTTGATATTTGCATTTCATTGATTTAAACAATTCAAGCCCTTCTTTCACCTTGCCACTATAGCTACATGCTGAAAGAACCCCAATAAAGGTAACATCATCTGGTGGAACTCCAGAGGAGCCCATGTCATAAAAAACATTCAAAGCTTCTTCCCCCAATCCATGCTGTGAATAACCCGTAATCATAGAGTTCCACATAACAACATCCTTCAAAGGAAACCTGTCAAAAACACGTTTTGCTCTCACAAGATCGCCACACTTAATGTACATTGTAATTAAGACCGAGGAAACGTATAAATCCTTATCAAATTCAGATCTCACCAATTGGCCATGCACCTGCCTCCCATGGTCAAGACTGGCCAGGCTGGCACACACAAAAAGAACACTAATTAAGGAAGGGAAACTAAGCGCAACTCGTTCTCTCTGCATCCTCCGAAACAAACCCAACGCTTTCAACTCATACCCTTTCCTCTCATACACCTTAATCAAGGCACTCCAAGTTCCATCATCCCTATCCTTCATTTCCTCAAACACACACCTCGCCTTATCCACCTCCCCAGCAAGCCCAAACCCCATGATCATCTCATTGCAAGCAACAACCAGCTTCATCGGCATCATGTCAAAAAGCTTAGAAGCCTCTCCCATCCTCCCACTATGAGTATAACCCATAAGCATGGCAGTCCAAGACACCTCATTCCTCTCTGGCATCACTTCAAAAAGCTTCCTCGCAACATCCACTCTCCCATTCCTTGCATACCCAGAAACCATAGTTGTCCAAGTAACCACATTCCTCTTCGGCATTTGATCAAACAGTGCACGAGCCTCGCCCAAACGACCCTCCTCACAATACCCTCCAATCATGTTGGTAACCGCTACCACATCCTTTTCAGGCATCATATCAAAGAGCTTGCGCGCATCCTCAATGCGAGCCTCTTGCAGCAACCCGCCGAGCATAACGGTCCACGATACCACGTTCTTGTTGGGCATCTGCCAAAAGAGACGTTCCGCTTCAGCAACATCACCATTTTGCACGTAGCCACGAACCATAGAAGTCCACGAAACAACGTTGCGATCAGGCATTGAGTCAAATACATTGCGTGCATCAAGCAACATTCCGTTCTTGATGTAGCCTGAGATGAGACCGTTCCAAGATACGGTATTTCTCTGGGGCATTCTCTCAAACAAGAAGAGAGCCTCGCATGGTTGGCAGGCTTCAAAGTACGCAGCGACCATTGTGTTCCATGAAGAGATGGTTCTGAGAGGGAGAGACGTTTCGTCAAACACCCTGCGAGCATGGTCTAGTTTACCGCTACGCGCGTAACGTGCAATGGCATTAGCAGTGGTGCACTGTAATCTCACTTGCATAAGCATGCTCCATAGCATAGTGGCACGACCATGGTGACCCATCTACATATGAATGCATAATCATGCACTATTAGCATTTGTAAACATACAAGTCTCAATGTTCTATTTATCTAACGCTTCTTCCTCGACCTCCCCATTAACAAAAAAATGATTACTTTCCCCAAATTAGAAATCAAGACCCAAATACAAAAGAAAAAAAAAATCCCTAAGGCTATGTTCTTTTGGGAGGAAGGATTAGAAGGAGAAGGAGAGGAAGAGATCGAAAGGATTAGAGAGTGAAGTTAGTGTTATTTCTTTTAAGGGATTCAAAGGTGATTTTAGAGTGGATTACGGAATGGAGTGAAATTTGTGACTGAATTGACTTATGTGACATATTTAAAAAAAATTAATAGAAAAAGTTAGATATCCAAAATGTCCTTATTGTTATAGGTAATGTAAAATTATATATATAAATGATTTAGAATTATTTTTATAAATTTTATTAAATAATTGAAAATATAAAAAAATTATTTATAAAACAATAAATAATAAAATATATTTTGTATGAAAATAAATTTAATATATAAGATAGAAAATAATTTATTTACATGGAGACTTTTTTTTATTTTTAATAATAATTTTAGAAGTAATGAATTTTTATTAGGCTTAAATACTTTTTTGGTCCTCATTTTCGTAGTGTTTGTTACGGATGGTCCTCATTTTGACAAAATGTTTAAAATGGTCGTCATTTTGACCGAATGTTTAAAATGGTCCTCATTTTGACAAAATGTTTAAAATGGTCGTCATTTTGACCGAATGTTTAAAATGGTCCTCATTTTCGACATAATGTTTAAAATGGTCCTCATTTTCGACATAATGTTTAAAATGGTCCTCATTTTCGACATAACACACCCTACTACAAATCGTGCCACCACTTGTACAATGCTATGCTTCGTTAATGATTTAAATGGTATTACAAAAAAAGACCAAATAAAACACGAATTGCGACCAAAAGACCATTTTAAACACGAAAAAGACCATTCTAAACATTCAATAAAAATGAGGACCATTTTAAATCTTCTGTCAAAACGAGAGTCATCCGCAACAAACACTACGAAAATGAGGACCAAAAGGTATTAAAGGTATTTAAGCCAAAATTAGCCTTTTTATTATCACCATTATAAATTATTGATTGTCTACTTCAAAAGCTCAAGCCCTAAGAGAATTTCAAATACAACCTTTAATTGCATCATCCCTTGGCCCCAAGTTTAGCCATATCTAATAAGTAATGTTAAACCTATCACTCTAAACAACTTCCAAGATTTCAGGCCCATCTGATTGATTTCAATTCCAATTTCCACATGAGCAATCAAATACCAGTTTTTCAGGACATCTTCATCATACAATAATCACAAAACAGATAAATGAAAAGTTGCAAGTGGCCAGATACAAGATGTATTCGTTCTTGAGACAGGTTTTAAGTTCAATGTAACTGAATTTAACATATACTACTTCAGAAACACAACGCTGATATCTCTAGCAAAAGTTTTGAAGTTAAAAAAAAATAGGATGAAAAGAAGAAGATAATGGTATCAACCTTGAGGAGACGCGCTTCGTCGCCGGAAGAGAAAGAAGACGCTGAGAGGGGATCGGAGCTGGGAGGTGATCACTGCTGGCATGGGAACCTCACCAATGCGAGGAGATCGCCGCTGCGAGGGAACCGCCGTTCGAAGAGGACCGTCGTTGCCTGGGTAGCGCTTCGTCGTCGCGAGTTCAGAGAGAAAGAGAAAGAAGACTCTGAGTGTTGAGTGTTTCGTTTGAGATGAGATGAGTGAGTGTGAGTAATTGATTTAGGGTTGAAAAAATAAAACAGAAGCGGGCTTGGCCCGCCTGGGCAGAGTTATGCAGACCCAAGGATTCAAAATGTCGGCCTGCACTTTTTCTATCGGGCCTGCGGGCCGGGCTCGCTTTGCACCCATAGATTGGGGGCATGACATAAATATGAGTGGATCTCCATATTATATATTGTATATATGTTATTCGAGCTCAAATAGAAATAAATAAATTCATCAGCAAGATCATGCTAACAACTTTCTCCCCTTTTCTTTTTAAGCAAGATTATGTTAATTGAGTCTTTTTTTGTTAAGACACTCGTACTTTTATATTACATTTTTTTTTAATATCATTCGACATTATTTTTTTATTATTAATCATTATTTCTTTCTCTTATAAATATAAACAAGTTAATTTTTGTTAATACTATTTTAGTTTTATAAAAATTGTCAAATTGTCAAATGTTCTTAAAATGACATCAAACAACTTTTTTCTTTGTTATTATTATTGTTTTAAAAAAGAAAGTTATAATACACTCAAGCTAAATAGAGTGACTGGAACTATTTATAAGATCAGATGCTATCTTGCTTCATTCAAATTTATTAAAAACAATCTTTTTTCAAGAGTCAATCTCTATTTAATAATTGTATCTTTCTTAATTTTATAAATGAATTTAAAGCAATAATAAAATTTAAGTATGTGCCTGCAGAAAAAAGAAATACATTATAAGGTGTTGCCAGCACTATTAGCAAAAATGGAATCTTTTATATAAATATAATTTTCTCTGGAGATGAAGGATGAAGTGAATATAATTTCCTTTGTAAATACTTTCTAAACTCAAATTTTTTCTACATTGAATTGAGTTATCATTCATTTTTTCCTAACTTTTCAATTCTGATAATGCTTACTAAATTATCTCATCACATTATATTCTATTTTTCATTTCACTGGATCTTAATTCTATAGTTAATTATTTTTTATCCTAAACTATAACGAGTTTTAAATGTTTCTTTTGTTTTAAATTGTGATTGTGTTAGCGTACTTAAAAAATGCATGGATGCACTATTCTCCACTCAACATAATATTTACGGTTTCTTGACTTAACATACAGTTTTGTAAGATATTGAAAAAGGTATGGACTACGTTCAACATAATTTGTCGTGTATAATGTAAAAAATAGTTAACATTGTTGGACAAAAGAAGAATTTAGATTTTTTAATGAATTTTTATGCATTATTTATCTGATGTGTCTTCAAAATACATTGATTGATCACTGATTTTTAAAATTTAAAATATAATAAAAAAAATTTTAAAGTATCCATATTGTGTATCTTTTAATACTCACTAAAGGATGACAACAAAAAATCTAATCCAATAGAGAATTTAAACTCCAAAAGAGACTATATCAATACATTTCTGAAGCAGGTGGACATAACATGATTAAAGTTTGCAAAAGTGACGAATACTAAAATCGTGTTATAATTTAGAAAAAAAATACATAATTAGCCCAAAATTTTATTTAAACATTTTTGATAAATTTGAAGTACAGATGCTTGTCTCATAAATATCCTTTGTGCAAAACAAACCGTTAGAAAGATGGCTAAAAATATTGTACATGGTTTACATTTCTGGTATACATGACTAATTTAGGAAGTAAAGTTATTGAAGGAATGGTGTTAATTAGATGAGGTGATTGATGACTTTGTGTGTGTTGTTATTGTGATATCTCGAAAAGTCAACTGGGTAAAAATGAATGGTAGAGTTTTGCATAAAAGAGAGTATACGTGTGTGGAAGAAAAACAATGCTAATGAGTTGGAGAGGAATAATGTGATTGTGAAGCAACAGAGTGGCTTGCATTTCGCAAGGCCAAAGAATCACCAAATCAAGACCTCTTCAACAGAAAATGACAGATAAATAAACAAGGGAAAAATAAAATAGCAAAGTCTAAATTTGTCTACTAGTTCCACCAACTTTGAGCCTTTGAATATCCCATCGTGCCCCCACATTCAGAGGTTTATTCGGAAACCATATATTCAGGCTTTTGATCTCTTGGTTCTTGCAACCCCTACATTCCATAGTCAAGGTATTCTCTCTGATATCCTCCTCCTTCATTACCTATGATAATATCATGTTCAAATCATAAACTAGAAGCACGTTTTGATGCATGTTGTTGACACTTGATTGGCGTTGAATGTGACGAAAATGTGTTTCAACACACACATTCTTAGGATTTCTAGTTGCATGCATGAGTAGCATCTGATCATTAAGATTTGAGATATCTGTCTTTCTTTCTTTTTCCCTTTTTTCCATGCATACCAGATATTCATCGTTTTGTCGTAGAAGCATTGGTTTTTTGAGCTTCTTGACTCGTGTTTTTTGCTGGCTATATGTTGCAGGCGTACGTCAAAGCTTCATTGTGGGTTCTTGATGTATTCTAGTACTTGACTGCCTTAGGGCCATTTTTGCTTCTGTGAGTAAGAAAAATTTATTATTCATGGCTGAAATCGTGCCTTCACCTGTTGACCAACCCGTTAAACCTGGTAAGTCTAATAATTCCTTGGATTTCATATTGCAACATCTTCTCTGCAGTTTCTTTGTCTGCATTCACTTTATTTTATGCACGCACAGTGAAATCTTCATCTACTTTAGCTAGAACGTGGGATGGTACACACCATAATAAGAAATTTGCAGGCTATATCATAGACAAACGCTTCACATTTTAGATGTTCCGTTTGCAGAAATTGGGACATGGTAGAAATGTGCATATGGCTGACTTCTTCTGTGGTTTGGTTTCCATTGCAAAAACACTTTAATGCAGAGTTCCAAACAAAAACTACTGATTAATGTTATTGGTTTACATAATTAATGTACCTGTAAAATTGTACGGATATAAACTTTGCAACAAATAATGCATCCAATGCTATACTGCTATTCATTAATTAAATGCTTGGTTGGATAACAAACAGAAAGTATTTATGGATCCAGATGTATGGTATGGGAAAAATATGTAGTTTACCTTTGCCAAGGTTGTTAATAGAAACTGGTACAACAGGAGCGGATGAAGATGTTTAGAGTGTGATTTCTTTTTTTCAATTATCTTGTTCAAACTTGTGAGTGTAAATTTTACTTTCTTGCAAGCACAGGCAGTGAAAGTGAATATTCCGACGATGAAAAGAAGAAAAGGGTAGGATCGTTCAAGAAGGTGGCCATGAGTGCCTCACTTAAGTTCAGGGGTTCCCTTACCAAGAAGGGGAGGAGGCACAGCAGGGTTATGTCTCTCGCTATCGAGGATGATCTTGATGCAGAAGAGTTGCAAGCTGTTGATGCTTTACGCCAAGCACTTGTCTTGGAAGAACTATTGCCCTCAAGACACGATGATCACCGTATGATGCTAAGGTGGCCTTGTGAAAAAGTTTTCTTGCTCATAGATTTACTTAATAGATGTAGTATCAGCAAATTACCTTTGTTGTTTACACCTTAATCGCACACTCTAATATCTATACTTAATACTTTGCTTGTACTATGATCCAGATTCTTGAGAGCAAGGAAGTTTGACATTGAGAAAACAAAACAAATGTGGGCAGATATGCTTAAATGGAGGCAGGAATTTGGTGCTGACACCATCTCAGAGGTATTATTCTGCTGAAAAGGAAACTCACTTTTCATGCTGTGATCTTTTTTTGTGTGATTTTTTGTTTATGTATCTCATCGTAGTTTTTTTGTCTTTAAGGATTTTGAATTCACTGAACAAGATGAGGTTCTAAAATACTACCCACAAGGGCATCATGGGGTTGACAAGGATGGCAGACCCGTTTACATTGAAAAACTGGGTCAGGTTGACTCTGCCAAGTTGATGCAAGTAACAACAATGGATCGTTATCTCAAGTACCACGTAAAGGAGTTTGAGAGGACCTTTGCTGTTAAGTTACCTGCTTGTTCCATTGCAGCAAAGAAGCACATCGACCAAAGCACTACTATTTTGGATGTGCAAGGAGTGGTATGTGTGAAAATTTTATGGACATGTTTCAGTTCATCAACTTCTCTGCCAAAGAATAACCAATATGAGAAAAGAACAGTAGTTACACCTTATATGATAGTCACTATAATTTATAAAGCCAATGTCCATTCCAATTATTTGCGATGCATATCATATCATATTATATCAACTGTTACTATTTTTTCAAATGGAAACAAGTTTCATACAATTGCTGACTAGCATGCTTGCTCAGGGTCTCAAGAGTTTGAACAAAGCAGCAAGAGATCTCCTCCAGAGGCTTCAGAAAATTGATGGTGACAACTACCCTGAGGTACTGGTTTATTTTATGTATATGTGCATGGAAACAGTTTCAACGTCCTTCTAAAGTTACCCTAATTGAAACTTTTCTTTTTTTTTTCTACACAGTCACTGAACCGTATGTTCATCATCAATGCTGGTTCTGGATTTAGGCTCTTGTGGAACACCGTTAAGTCATTCCTAGATCCCAAGACCACCGCAAAAATCCATGTAAAAGTTTTTAGCCTGCTGATAAATTAAAACCAAAACCAAGGAGGTTTTTAGTTAAGCAGGGACACTGAACAGATTAATGGTTTATTGTACAGGTCCTGGGTAACAAATACCAGAGCAAGTTGCTTGAAATCATCGATGCCAGGTTAAATTTATCTCCTCTCCCATTGAAGTATTTCATTCATCAAATACGTTATTTGGTATTGAGTAATGCTAACTCCTCATGATCAAATTCATTGATGTATAAAAATACCATTAAACATGTTCTTCCGTTATGTCATTGGCATTGCTCCTAAAGACTATAAATAACACCTCAGTTGTCTATTCTGTTTACCAGTGAACTTCCAGAGTTCTTGGGTGGTACTTGTACTTGTGCAGATAAAGGTGGTTGCATGCTTTCTGACAAGGGGCCATGGAATGACCCAGATATCATCAAGGTAGTTTACTGCTGAAGGATAAATTTCTTTAGTTAAGCAGCAAAGTAAAACAATAAAGTATTTGTTCTTGATGAATTAGATGATTCAAAATGGCGAGGGCAAATGCAAGAGACAAACCTTGTCAGGGATTCAGGAGAAAACAGCCACAGAAAACGGGAAAGCACATCAAAATGTAGTAAGTTTCCATCCTTTTAGCAATTTCAGACTGCAAAACTTAGTAGTGAAACTCTTCGTATTTATTTGTTAGAATATTTGATAACTTAGTATACTTTTTGGCCTATATTATCAAGGGAAACAAAGAATCATTTCCACAGACATTCAATGTTGATGTGCCATGCGCATCTCCAGAGGTAAGTTCCATTGACGAAATGTAAATCAAAATTTCTCTCTCTACTGTCATATTTTTTTTTAAGAATTGCCCTTTTAATATATAATATTGCAGATGGTAAAGCCTGTGTACAACTACGAGGGATTTGCCCCTGTGCTTGGCAAGCCAGTAAATTCATCATGGAACAAATTAATAGAGAATGACAAAGGTAATTTACATAAAAATGAATGTTCCCTTGCACTTGTAATATAATAACACATACTTGTGGCTACTTCTGCTAAAATTATGACTTTAATTTCGTAAAGGTGCAGATTGTTTTGCTAGCAAGACACCTATGGTGAATACCAATCACTTCGTTGGTGGAATCATGGCCTTCATTATGGGGATTGTGACCATGATCCGCATGACAAAGAACATGCCAAGGAAACTGAATGAAGCAGCACTGTTTAGCAATCCAGGATATTATGAGAGCACTATGATGAAAGCGGCCACCTTCTCATGCAATGATTACATGACCTTTATGAAGCGCATGGCTGAACTAGAAGAGAAAGTCACTGTCCTCAACAAGAGATCTATCATGGCACCCGAAAAGGAGGAAGTGCTGAATAATGCTCTGAACAGAGTCACCACTCTCGAACATGACTTGGATGCAACCAAAAAGGTTTACGACTTTTCCTTCCTATTTTAATGCCATGAACGTTATTTCCATTATAGTTCAACTTCGTATTTTATTCGGCTTTCTATTTCGGCTTTAGGCACTTGACGAAGCCCTTACTCGACAAGGAGAACTCCAAGCTAAAATTGACAAGAAAAGGAAGAAGAGGAAGTTGGTATGTCGTACTACCATAAATTTTTCTATAGGTTTATGTATCTACTACTTTTATTCACACACTTTTTTGGTTTTTGATTACAGTTCCGCTTCGGCTGTTTAGCTGCTTGATATCAAATAGTTTTACTGCATCAGGAAGAAGAGTTGTAAAATTGGAGGTTTTCCATTTCGACAGCTTATCAATGTTTTAATAAAACCTTGTGCCGATCCAATAAAAAGTTTGCCATTCCCAGACAATTGTGCATATGTCGGAATATTGCATATTTTTTTGACCAAAAAAAAAAATCATATTATCCAAGCTTTAATTCATTGAGAATAACAAAACGTGTTTTACCAATGTAACCCTTTGGCTCTGCATCATCTTAAAATTTCATATACAGTTGTTTTTGGAAGTATAGTGTGAATTCACATAATCATCAAATGTATGTTCTCCCTTTCTCTTTGATTGGTGCATTAACGTAAATCCTTAATCAATGTATTGACAACACTAGATTAAAACCATGACTTCATTTGAACCATATAGCTACCTATCAAAAAATAGTTTACTAACTGAATTTGTTTTGACTTGACACATCTTAGTATCTTAGTATAGGAGTGAAATCATTTCGGAACCACTAATTTAAGTTTGAATGCCAGTGTTTTAGCATTACTGAAAATACTCAGCAAAAGTATACCGCAAGAGATTGAAAAAAAGAACAGAACTTTTCAACTAACAAAGGCAAACACAGAAAAAAGACTGTAACCACACACACACACAAAAAAAAAAAAGGCTCGTGTTTCACAAGCCAGCAAAGGCAGTATTGTTGATATACACACGTTGAAAGAAACAATTCTCATTATACTGAAAATCAGCAGTCAGGGTTACATCTTGTGCAAGGTTAACATTCCTTAAGAACAACCGTGACATCCTGTGCAGAATCTCTTTCTCAGTAACAAATCTCACCAGCAAAACTTCTTTTTCTGATTAAAACACAGACAATGAAGGAAAGAAAAATATAAAAAATCAGATGTATGTCAAGGTTTTAACTTTATTCAAAAAGATGCAGTTGCCAACTTACCCGAAACCTGGCTTCTTCTTGTCTGTCGATGTAAGCAAGCAGCTCTTCTTGCCTCATTAATGCGTCATGAAGAGCCTATGTAAAACTCATCAAATCCAAATGTTAGGGACCCCGGTAAGCAATCAATTAGATACTGTATTCTTCATACCCTAACCTATACTATGTCATTTTGGAATGCACAAACAAACCTCAATTACATGCAGATGTTAATTTTTTTCTATGTTGTAAATGGCATTTTTTAGTTTTAGATTGAAAAATATGAAAAAGGCATGGATAGACCTTAATGCTTTACACATGCACCCCATAAATACAGAGATCGTCGGCATGATGTCGTGATCTTCAAAAAGTCGAAAATAACACAAGCATCCTACCTTTTTAGTAGCAATTAACTCAGCTTCCAAGGCATCCACCCGGCATACAGCAGCATTCAACAACTCTTCTTTCTCGTAAGGCATCTCAGATGGTTTAGATTGGAGTGTATCAACCTTCTCTTCAAGCTCGCCCAACCTTTTCAGCATGGAGGGAAGGATATTTTCTTCTGTAGAAGGTGGATTTGAGGTCGTAGGACGAACTTCCATGTTTGTTGTATCAGTAGGTGGTTCTGAAGTACTCCTATCATCATTAGATGATAATGCAGAAATTTTCTTGGTCACAGGGTATGAAACTTGACGTAAAAGAGTTAATACGGTCAAGAAGAAGACAGACAGTGCTACCCAAATACGAGCTTGAAGTCCTTCTGGAGTTTTCTGATTGACAGGAAGAGAAGATGTTCCTGTATTGAAATTCAATTAAGTTTCTGGAGAAAATTGCATCAAACAATTCAAATCCAAAAGGCAAGTTGCACTGATTAGCAACAAAGCTAAGACTCCTAGATACAGTCTCTAGGGATTATTTAGATCCCTCTACGACTCTAACAGGCCCATCACAAACCTATTATTGACTTTCAAGTTCAGACATATTCTCCTTATATGTCAAGGATCCAATAGTTGAATATCTCAGTGCAGAGACCACAAAAACTCTAGCTTGAGAACAAATAGCAAGAAGAATGTTACACTGAAAACTAAGCTTACCAGATAAATAATTTATAGTACACAACTATACATAATATAAACACGGAATCCCAAATTCAAAGAAGAGTTAATTGAGAGTTATAGTGACAGTCTAGACACAGACACAATCACCACAAATCTAAGGTACAAATAGTAAGCCAACAACAACCCAATACAAGGAGCATAAGGCCTATCAACATACCATGATTTTAGAAGCAATTGTGCATATGGATTAATTTTTAATAAGCAAAAATGAAAGAATTCATCAAAAGTGTACATCAATAAATACCACATCATAAGTCACCAACCTTTTGAGGTGTAAGACCTTTGTAGGGTGGTTTTCTTGTTCCAACCAGCATCAACAGGTATGTCTACCATTGGAACATATTCATCGTATCCAGACAAGTTACTGGCATAGCTTGTTTTTCCTACTATTTTAGCCTGACAAAGAACACGAATGCAAACAAATTTTATATTTAGGAGAGAACACAGTGCAATCCTCTAAAAGATATTAGATAATTTGAATTTGGTACAGTTCTCACTATACCAGATTTGTATTTACTATTTCCCATAACAGTTAAAAAAAGAAAAAAATGACCATCCAATCAAAACCACTTTTGATCGGATTAATTGGATAGAATGTGAATTTAAAACCAAAATGACAGCATGGTAAAATAAGAAATCCATGGGATTAGATCAATTACTTTCCTCCCAAAGTTAATCCAATCCAATCCACAAACACTCCTAAATTAACAAGCCAGGAAACGATGCACACATCAAGACAATAGTAGCAACTTCTTTAATAAGTCAAAACTTACTTCCTCATGAACAGGGGTCAGCTTAAGGTGTGAATAACTCCTCATTGCTTTTGGAGAGGATATATCTTCGGCCTCTGACCCTGATTCAGCAGTGGATGTATCACTGCCTTTGACCTGTTAGGAAGAGGTGATAAAATTAAATATGACAGGTAATAAAATGGACATTGAAGAAAGGTATGATTACAATGGCATTGGGTTCCGTTTAAAAAAAAAAGTACCGTTGGGTATCCCGGCTTAGCATACACAATAACCTTTCTTTCATTGTTAAGAACTTTTACAACTTGTTTTGACCGCCATGCTCCACCATTGAGAACCATCTATGTAGAGTTCACATGTAATCAACTGTCAGCCTATCACAAGTGAAACTGACATAGTATACATATAACCCATCAAAAATCAACCAAGAACAGCATATAACCTTGAATATTTCAGGATTTTTCCAGGGCCCTTTATCAGATCTAAGGCAACCTCCCTGATCTGCACAGGTGCAGGTACCTCCCAGAAATTCCGGCAACTCACTTCATCATGTGCAAAGTAATATATTAGGCGTCTAAAAGGATCGTGCAAATTGTACAAGTGCAAAAACTTATGAAGTATTAATCAAGAAGAAAAAGAAAAAGAAATATAAAATTGTAACATGCAGATTATAATAAACATATAAAAAATAGAGACATCAAGTACCTGGCATCTATTACTTCTAGCAATTTGCTTTGGTACTTGTTTCCAAGAACCTAAGTAATGTTTCGAAAGAAATATCAAACAGCTTCAGAAGTCTTATAAGTCATAACATCATTAAACAGATCTGTACATAGCTGGAAAATGGCCATTTTACATACGTGAATCTTAGAAGTTGTTTTGGGATCGAGAAAAGATTTGACAGTGCTCCACAACAGCCTAAATCCAGGCCCAGCATTTATAATAAACATCTGGCAAAGGGTCTGTGTGTCATTAATAAAAGAATCATTAGTCTCTGACCATAGTATATCTTTCAGATTTCCAATAACAGATGAAATCAGCATTCCAAAAGAAAGTATAATAATTACACAAGGAACAAGATGACACACCTCAGGGTAATTGTCACCGTCAATTTTCTGCAATCGTGTAACGAGTTCCCGAGCAGACTTCGTAAAGTTCTTAAGTCCCTGTAATGTCAATTATATAACAAACATGTTGCAAGTTCTAGGCCTTTGGTTAAAAGTCAACACATAGAGGAATAATTAAAGGTAACATACGACTCCTTGAACATCTAAGATCGTTGTGCTAGAATCAATGTGCCTCTTGGCGGCAATAGTGCAAGCAGGAAACTTTACTGCAAAAGCTTTCTCAAACTCTTGAACATGGTACTTGACGTATCTATCGATAGTTGTAACTTGCATAAGTTTGTTTGGATCAACTTTTCCAAGTCTTTCAATATAAACAGGCCTTCCCTCCTTATCGATGCCATGATGGCCATGTGGATAGTACTTCACAACTTCATCCAACTCTTCGAACACAAAATCCTGACAAAAGCCCGAAACAGTATGTAAGGCGATCATTCAGCGTAATATTGTCTCAGCACCAAACACCTGCCAAAGCAGAAGCGATACACATGTGCCAAATTCCAACCACTTTTACCTGCATAATCGTGTCCGCGCCAAACTCCTTCCTCCATTGTAGCATGTCACACCACATATGTTTTGCCTTGTCAATATCGAACTTCCTCGCTTTCAGAAATCTTCAAAACGACAATTAAGAAAAGTCAGGTACAAGTTCATTTGTCCAAAATCATACAAGAAACTCAACACCAAACTAGGGTTTCATTCTTTTTTTTTTTCCAAGAACACCAGTTCTATTTGTGGTACTTTTTGCAATTGAAATTCTTGCGCTATAACGGTTTTAAAAACAAACCGCAACAGCAATTTCAACCGCACCATCAAGGTTTTCGAACTCACTGCGGCCGCATTGCAACAGCGGCCACATCAGCTGCAATTTTTCGCAGTGTCAAGGATGATGACAACCAGAAATTAAAAACCTTGAATTACCTTAACATCATATGGTAATCATCAAACGCTTCAGGGAGCAATTCGTCCATGATCAAGGATTGGCGAAAAGCGTCCACAGCTTGCAGCTCCTCGAAATCACGAACGTCCTCAATCGACACGGAGCTAACACGGCCATCGCTCTTTCTCCTGCCACTCTTCTTTCTAAGAGAGTGTTTGAATTTGGAGGACGCATTGAGCGCTTTCTTTTTGAGAGATCCAATTCTTGTCCTCCTCTCATCCTCGGAGTTCTCAAAGTCAGATCTCCTCTCCCTCTTCTCATCACTGCCCGAGAACCCCTCAAAGCCTGTCAAAACCCACAATCAAACTCAAAACGAAACAAACACACCATCCAACGTCACAGATAGGGCCAATTTTCAGGAAATTAACCAAAGAGAGACTCACAAGGCCTGGCAAAACGATCGAGGGGACCGGACATTGCGGTTGCGATGATCAATTGCGACAGAAACACATAAAGGATTGAGAAACCCTAGGAATTGTAGATAGGATTGAATTTGAAGGAGGTGGTACTCGTTTTGTGAGCGATTCCGATCAAAGGTGCGAAATGCTTTTGCGAGTGAAGTAAAAGACGATTACGATAATAAAAAATAAAAATAAAAGAAATAAATAGGAACAATAAATAAGAAGCGTTTGACGTCGGCGACAGCTAGAGAGAGGAGAAAGGAAAGGAAAGAAGGCGCGTGGGAGATGTTATAGAAAGAGGAGCTGGAGAAGGAAGGAGGCAGCATGTGGGTCCCACTTGGCTGAGTGGCGCAGCCACGTGGCGGTGGCGGGTGTGAGAAGATTCAGAGAATGAGCCAATTGGAAAGCGCCAGTGTTCATTCCCTCAGGGGAGGCATTTCGTCAAACACCTGTCTTTCAATGTGTTCTAAAAGTTACGCACAAAAACAACACATGATTTCACCTTCCATTCTTCTCCGCATCTAAATTTGTTAGATCTCATTTTTCTTTGTTAAAACCTTTCACTTTTCACTCTACCTAACTCTGTAAAGTTCTCAGGTAAAGACACTATCTTCATAATTCAAACATGTTGTCTATGTATCTTCATAATCCACTTTTTTCACAGAGGATAACTTTGACAAAATCGTTGTTATGATAATTTTCTAATTCAACTAACAAACGAATATTCGTCTGGAAAATCAAAAGTCAACGTCTCTTCTCTTGATTTATTTTAATCTTACCTCGATAATCATAACGAAGAAATATTCATGTATTTTAATATATCTTCAGACACAAATCCTCCTACATAAATTCATAGTATATTATAATTTATAAACCTAGCCACACTCATTTAGATTTGCATTATCACTCTCTTGTTTTTATCCTTAAAGTTTTTATAATTATACTTTACATTAAACTCGATAAAAGTCTAACAAGAAAACTCAATAAAAGCCACACCCCCTTTATTAATTTTGTCTGGGGTTTTTTCTTTAATAAAAAAATAAAATAAATAATCGTAAATTGCATTTATTGTACAACTTTCTTGTCTTAATCAAATTGACTTGCATACCAAAATATAAGTCATCTTGATTTTGATGCAAACTACAAACAACAACTTGACTTAAGGAAAACTTCTAAACCAAATAATTAACACGCAAACAAATTTTGCTTCTATTTATAAACAACTTGGCTTATGGCGTTTCTCACGCATCAATCATGCTCCACTACTAAATAAAAATCCTATTATGCTTTTACATATAATATATTTAGATGATTTATTCTGTAGATAATTTTGGGTCGAATTATTTTCTTTCAATCATTTTTTCAGTATAATTAATTAAAAGTTCGTGAAAAAAAATGGTGTTGTCAATATTTTGTATAGCATGTCGTAACTCCGTTTGACATATTTTAATATACGTAATTTATTTCATCATATTCACAAAGATACTGATATTTTTTGCCTCTTCACTGTGAAAAAAGGTTAAACTAAATTAATAATTTTTTTTTTTAACATTTTAACATTCTGGCCCATGAAGAGGTACACAAGTTGAAGGTGTTTGGCTTTATGTTTGTGTGACTCGAGATTTGTGACCCAATCAACTAAAAAAATTATTCTTGAGTAATAGATTCCTCTGAAACACGTTATCATCGTAATTATGATTTATAAATTCACGTGTGAATTATTTTATAAATTAGTTTCTAATATATATCATTCAGAAAGGAGGAGATTATTATTCCTTTAATTCCAATTTTATTATTTTTATTAGTAAAATGTTTCATTAACACATGTTGATTTCCTTTCCCTTACTCTTTTCCTTTTCCAATTTGTTTTAGTTCTTCACCTCAAGCTTTGTTTTATTTTTCAAAATCATATTAGAGATAATTGTTGTAATTCGCAATAATTCTTTTTAAGTAATTATTATATCAAACATTAAACTCGTGAATTTAATTTTAATATTAATTGTTGGAATAACATTTATTATTTAGTCAAAATTTATATTTAATATTCATTTTTTTCTATTTGAGGTATAAATGTTCAAATACCACAATTTAGTTGAATTTTTACACACTTTATTTTCCTCTTGAAACAATTGATAGGTGAGGATGAGCTTTTAAAAGAGCATCTTTGAGTTAAAATGATTGAAACATGAAATCTAAGTAATAAAAATGTTGCAAATTAGTATTTCTAAACTGGGTAAGGATGTTGAAACTCATAATAAACTTTAGTATTTTTATAAATGTTTTTGAAAATTTTGCATAAAAAATTGATTGCGGTGTATTTTTTCTCAATAAAGATATTCTTGCTCATATGAAAATGAAACAAAGATTTTTGTTTCTATCTTAGTTGTTTTCTTGCTTGAGTGACAAAATTGTTGTTTGAGTGGGGTTGGATCAATTGGAAATTCTACACTGATTTAAAAAAAAAAAAAATACAACATAAATAACATTAATAACTTAATCTAAACCAACACACGTTACTAAACATATAAGGTTTTACATAACTAAAATAAATAATCCATCAAACTATACTTTTTGTCCTCTCCCATAATACTTGTCATTTTAGTTCAAATTTCAAGTTAAGAAAACTATAATTAAATCCACAAATACCTATACAATATTTGATTTTGTAAAATTCAAATCTTTGGGTTATCAATTTATAGTAAAAAGACAATTCTTACTTTGTTTTTTATGCCTTCAACAAAGTGTTTTAATATCCATAAAAACAAGAGACTAAAAATTAAAAAGATAAAAGCTTACTCAAAACTAAAATTCAATGAAATCAAAACATCCTGAAATTATCGTCTTCTAATACATGTGCTTAAATTCCTCAAAAAAGAATGTTTTGGAAAGATAAAAATATGATTTTCTTAATGTTATATGTAAATTTTATAATTTTTTAAATTGTAAATAACTAGTATTTAATAGAACATATTTTTTTTTTGTAAATCTCAATATTTTGTTATACAAAATAATAAGGGAAAGAAGAGCTAAATATTCCCAAAGTTTTTTCTTCTACTTTTTATTGAAAGGTAGTTAAAAAGTTATTCGTAAGAAAATATATATGATATATATTATCTTCTTAATTGCTTTCAATTTGGAAAAAAAAATTGCTATCCCAACCTAAGTTTGTTATTTGAGGAAAAAGGCTAACATGTGGGTATTAAAGGAATAATAAAGAAAGAAATATATTTGGGCTTTTCGTTTAACACAACACATGTTAACGGGCTTCTGTAAGTCATCTTTTAGACGGGCTATGCGTAGCTCGGAGTGGATGCATGCTCTTTCTATCTTCACCCCCACACATTTCATTCTGTACACCAAAGACGTGTGAAAAAACTTATTTACCCTTATCTTATTCCTTTTTCTCTTTATTCTTCATTCAATCAACACTCCTATTTCCCATGTCTTTTTTTTTTCTACGCATTTCTTTTACCCCCTTCATCTTCTTATTTTTATTAAAAATATATTTTAGATTATATAATTCAAAATTTTATAAATTTAAAATATTAAATTTATATTTTTAAATTATGCATTTCGAAACATTTATGTATTATGTACTTTGAAACTCAAAATAAAAATCCTAAATTAAAGAATAAAATTGAAATTTTAAAATACAAGAATAAATTATGGAGTTGCTATAATGCATAGATATAATATGTGTATCAAATACGACACATATTCGATACATCGATACATTTATTTTTAAAATAATAAAATATGATACGAGATATATACGTGATATATAAATATTGAAAAGTGCACAATAATTCTTATAAACATAATAAATATGCGATTGTTATTGTGTGAATCTAAATTAAAACTATATGTACTAAAATTGTCAATATAAAAAATATAAATTATTGTCATCATAAAAATATTATTACAAAAAACAACTTTTAAATAATGATTAGTTTTAGTAACAAAAAATATGTTAGAGACTAATTTCCTAATTAAATATATGGTTGTTATTGTGTGAATCTAAATTAAAACTAAATGTACTAAAATTGTCAATATAAAAAATATAAATTATTGTCATCATGAAAGTATCATTACAAAAAACAACTCTTAAATAATGATCAGTTTTAGTAACAAAAATATATGTTAGAAACTAATTTCCTAATTAAAAACCAAGAAAGACAAGTTATTTTAGTAACCAAAACCTCGTAACCAATGTTAATGACCAATCTAGAAACCAAAAACGTCAGTCGTCAAAACCTTTATAGCTAATGTTTGTGACTAATATATAAACCAATTCATAATAGAAACTATTTTAATTATAAATTTAGAAACCAATTATATTTTTTTTAAACTATTTTAGTTGTAAAAAAATTGTATTTTTTAAATTGATACCTATATTGGTTATTATATATTAACTAATTTTAATTTTTTTTGTCTTGTCATTATTCAAATATTTAATTATAGTGTACTACGACTTCATAAATTATATATTTTCACTAATAAGTATCAATAAAGTTTCATAAAGTATGGAACATGGATACATGTCAAACAAATATACACATTAGATATGACTACATGACCCAAATTGAAGTATCGATGCATTGTTAAAATTGCAAAAAGAGAAGATCCTACAGGCATGGGTTTATTTTCACCCATTTTACTCTAAATCGCAGTGTGAGATTTTTAGTAAATTTTAACATATAATAAATTTTATTAAAATATTTAGGATAAAGTGAGAAATCTTCGTTTTGAAAACCATTGTAAACTGGGGAAATAAATTTGTTTACTGAGTACATTCATTTAGATCAAATGACCATATCAACTAACAAAAAAAATATGAATTAGTTGAAATGAAAAACATAATAACAACAAGGAATATTCATATGTTTCACTAGAAAAAAAAATAGAGAAAGTACTAAATAAAATGCTAATCAAATAATTTTTTTTTCTATTTTTAATTAAACAATAATCAACATTTGCTTAGTATAATTTAAATATTTAAAATACATTTTTTTTTAACAAATTTTTTAAAGTGAGCCAAGATGTTTGATACTTGCAGTGACATACATAATTTATTTTTATTCATTGTCTACTCTATTTATCTTTCATTTTTTTTATTAGTTTTATCTTTTCACTTCAATCAAAATGTTCAAATTATTTTCTTTACACTGGTTGTTCTTTTGACAAATGATTACTATGTACGATTTTTCTTGTATCAATGCATTATTAGTAATTCATCATTTCATTAGAGTAGTCTAATTTTTCCACTAGGACAAATGTCAATGAACAATGATGCCAAATGGGAAGGATTAAATCGAAATAAATAATAATAATTTTCGCATTATGTGATGATAAATAATTTAAAAGTATAATTAGTGACAATATTATTAGAATGAAAGGATATAATTTGCATATATATATTTGTTATTTATTACTGGAACCCACATATAAATTATAAAGATAAATATATGATCGAAAAAAATATTTTTTTAGTATTTTTTATATTTATAAAATAATCAAAAAATTATATATAAACTATATTTGTTTTGAATATTTTTTAAAATTAAATTTAAATATAATTTAATAATAAAAAACAATTTATTTTATAAATTTATTCATACATTTCCTTATATGTTATACTTTGACTATTTATTAATATGTATATAACTTTTCATTTCTTAGATATTCTGAACATAAACTTTGTATAATATAAGTGATGAATAAATTAATAATGATTGACTTAAAAAAAATAAGATATAAATTTTAGAAACATAGTTAAGTTTTTAAAAAACTTAATTTAATTTAATTTCCTAAAACCTGGTTATGAAATATAAATGACTTCCAATTTATATTATTTAAAATTACCAACAGCCCAAAAGGCACATTAATACTATATACCCTTACACATAAATTATAATACTTTATTTCAAATCATATAACAAACCGATTATTATAAAAAGAGCAAAATTTTAATATATACTTCACAAAGATGTGGTGACTCAGTCTACTGTCAAATAAAAACAAAAGCAAAAACGACGATGTGTAAGCAAGAGTTACCACCGATAGAATTGTAAGCAAGGGAACAAAGATATTAATAATACTAATACTAGGGACATTAACATTTAATGTGCAATATTCAAAAAATGTTATTAATAATTTTAAAATTTAAAATAAAAAATAGTCTAATTGGATATTAACATTAATTCTTTTTAATAAACACACAGGACAAGTAGTTAATTAATAAACATTAAACATCAATTTAATTACTTTTTATAATAAAACCCAATTAACTAAGTTATCAGTATAATACTTAATTACTTCAAATCAAATAAAACCATTCTTGCAGTAAAATTGCTCTCTTATTTATAACAAAAAGTAAAACATCAATATTTGACTATTTATTTTGTTTTGAATAAATATTTTGTATTTTTTTAAAATTATAGACAGATAGCATTTTAAGGAAGAAAAAAAATACATGTTATAATTTTCTTTTGTATTGTCTTTTTTGTTTATTATTTGTTTTATATGATGGTAATAGGTTAAAGAGAGAGCGTAAACACGAGTTATTAGTTTATAAATTTAGCTTGACTTTCTGTTGGGTTTCTACTAAAATACTCAAATAATGGAACCTACATTATGATTTATATATAAGTGTCACATGCAAAAATGAGTGAATTTTAATTATTGGATATTAAAAAAAATATTATAAAGTTTAAACAAATTAAATATAAGTTAAGTTTTGTACTGGGTAATTGGATCTGATTAAAATTCAATAATACAGGTGATCGCAGTTCCATAATAATGTAAACTTGATTTGTCATTATTTAGGTTAATAAATGTAAAGATTAGGTTTGTATTAATTTAAACTATGTGAGAAGTAGGAAGATTTACATAACTACGAGATGAATATCAAGAACTTGAAATGAATATTTGGTAGTTATTGTGAATTTTTAATTTTTTTTATATTGGTTTATATACAATTTTCAAATGCATATTATAAGTATAATTATTGAAACTGTGTTGAAATTATATTACAGATTTTTTTCTCAAAAATTAAATATGAATTTCCTGTTACATCAATTAAAATATTAACAATACAATTTTAAAAAAAGGATAGATCAATTTTATATTAAATTTTAGAAAATTCAAGACATAAGTAATAAGATATTATTGTATGCATTAAAACTTATATCTAAATATTATTTTTATATTTAACTTAACCATTTCCATATATTTAAATATTAAAAACTTATAAAACAACATTATGTTTTTTGTTTCTAACGTCATAACATATAATATTACGTTTTAAAATTATTTTTTTGCGTGTTACAATTTTATAAAATCTAGTTTTATCATGGTCAAACTATTTGAATCCTAAAATCAGTATCTTAAGTAGTTCAGTGAGAAGGTAAGAGTATTAAAATAGTTCCTACTTATTCATGCAATAAAAAAAGCAGAGTTTTGAAAGCACTGGAAGAAGATCACCATTTAATTCATTGTTTTTTCTGAGTGAGAGTCAGATCTTCTAGAACCCCAATTTAATAAAAAGTTTGAACTGTTTTCAAGAAAATAAAAAAGTTTTTTTAATACGCTTTTTATTTAAAATAAATTAAAAAATTATAGAAGAAAACTAGTTTATGTGTATAAGTTGATTCCTTTTACTTTATGACTCTTTTCAAAAAAATATTATGATTTTTTTTTTGTCTAAATAGACTTTCAGTTAGTTATAGTTTGATTAAGTTACGTGCTCTTTAAATATGCCACTGAGTTTTTTTTCTCTTTGGATGAATATTATTTTATTAAAAAATAACTAAAAATTTCAACATTTAATTATAGATCACCAGATTCTTTGCCACCAACATTAGTTAACATGAATAACAATGATATGGTTTTCTTAACACAGTAATATAGGTTTTAAATTCTTTCTTTAACTAAATTGGGAAAGAAATACTAAGCACATGTCATGTGTGCTATGATGAATTGGAGAATCTTACTATTTTCTTTTCCATTTACAAACTATCTTAATCTAATTAAGAAAATGATTTATTTTATGCAACTGTATTTTTTTTCACTTATTTAGATGAATAAAAAAATTAAGTAAATTATATAATTTTTTTTTTAAATAATGATTCTTATACTATGTTAAAAGTAGACTTTAAATCTAAATTCCACAAAATTAATTTGTACAATAAAATTATTTATGACATTACATATATTTTTGCTATAAAAATGAATTATTTTGAAAAAAAAAAGTAAAGTTGTGACATATAACGAACGAATATCATTTTATAAAAATAGGAAAATGGGATATATTTTTTTTGTTTTCATTGATTTATTTTTATTTGTAAAAAATAGAATATTTGTGTTCTAATGAAATTTGGCTGAATAAGTTTTTGTAATGTGGTTCCCAGCTGGATTTCCACAGTGACTGTCTCAATCCACTTTTATTGATATGGCGCTGCTACGACGTCTAAATTTCACATGTAATATTCTGATTGATTATCAAATATATTTTTGTTTTTCTATATTTGGTCTCATTATTTTCAATATTTTTTATTTCATTTTTAAAAAATAGTTAATATAAATTTTTAGTTAAAAGTAAGATAGTGGTATTATTGTATATGTTATTTGAGTCAAATTGAAAATCTTAAAAAAGTAAAATAAAATTAAAACAATTATTATTGTAACAAAAAATAAAAAGTTATTAAACTGATATAGAACCACAAACAGATGTTTTTCTTTTTCATACATACACCATGACAATTATACAAAAGAAAAAGATAAAGACACCAAATTTATTTTGGCTTGTTGGTTGATTTGAAATAAAAAAAAAAGTTTCAATTTTGTTTCGACAGCTTTTTGTTCTATAAATTGGGTTGGTTCAAGTGTAGAGACTCCCCTTCCACTTTCTTCCTTCTTTCTCATAGCTAACTTTTAAGATATTTTGGCCACTCTGCATCTTTGCACCACCCTTTTTGTTAATTCTTTCTTTACGATCTTCTCAATCATTCTGCAAAAATTGATCTTCCATGTTGTGAAAACTCCGCTTTGAAGAAGGCTCTTAAATGCCCAACATCTTGTTCTTGATGTTTGAGATTGATGTATTCAATTCTGAGTGAAATCTTCTTTTCCGGGTGTATGATCAATTCCACTGTGAGACGCAGGACCCATTTAGTTCAATCCTTCTCCGTTGCCTTCCTCTACTGGCTCTACTACGTTTCATGATTTCTACCCAAAACCAACCTTTCTATTTATAGTTTCTATATTACTACAGCTAGCTACTACTATTTTTCATCAGCGTTTTTCTTTTCGTGTTTTTTAAGCGTCTGGGTCCTGGGTCCTGCGTCCTCCAATCCAAGGTTCGATTTTTCTTGTGTGTTTACTTTTTGATTCAGTTCATATGGCTTCGTCGAGTGGAACATCTTCAGGGTCGTCTCTGCTTCAGAATTCGGGTTCAGAGGAGGACCTGCAGGCGGTGATGGATGAGAGGAAGAGGAAGAGAATGATATCGAACCGCGAATCGGCGAGGCGATCCCGAATGAGGAAGCAGAAGCACTTGGATGATCTGGCATCACTGGTGACTCAGCTGAGGAGCGAGAATCACCAGATTCTGACATCGGTGAACCTCACCACCCAGAAGTACTTGGCGGTGGAGGCTGAGAACTCGGTGCTGAGAGCACAGGTGAGCGAGTTGAGCCACCGGTTAGAGTCTCTGAACGAGATCAACCACTTCTTGAACTCCACCAATGGTGTCTTTGGGCCTCCGGGCCCGTCACCAACCTCCTTCTTTGAGCCCGAGGGTAGCTCCACCTTCTTCAACAACAACCCTTTCAACATGGCATATCTCAGCCAACCGATCATGGCTTCTGCAGATATGTTGCAGTACTGATTGTGATGATGAGATGGGTTTGTTTGTGTTTAGGTTCGTGTTTGGTAGGGAGATTGTAATCGGTGGTGGCAGAGACAGTGACAGCGACAAGGAATAATGATGAATGTGTATCATATGTTAAAGTAGGTAAGCTTGTTGGTGCTGCTTCTGTGATTGGGCCCTGTGCTCTTCTCATATCAGATCTCCCTATTATTGCTGCAACTGTACTTCCCTGTGTCACACTTGTAGTGTTTATTGTAATATCACCAAATCATATAACATTGTGTTTTTATCTCATTCACTGTTTTCCATTTCACTTTAACTTTTCTCCACTGTTCTTTATGCAATCGCCTTTCACTACCTTAATCAAGAGTTTAGATTTTGTACAGCAAAAAAAGAAATGAGGTTTAAAAAAATTATACTGAAAAAGACTCGTCAATCATGTTTATGACAGAAGTTATCAGATGATAAATATCTGGGTAGTTTACATTCATGACATAACAGAAAAAGTGTAAAAACATTATAACGATACTCAATAGAAAATTACTGTTATTAACATGATTTTTTTTTTTCTTTACAATTTATGTATAGTAAAAGTTTGGTTAAGTGAGACACTAAATATGGATTACTATTCAACGATTACTGAAATGAAAGGAAAAATGTTTACATTACATTACATCGACCTGCAATAAAAAATTCAGCTTTCTCAATAGTAACAGTATTGTCGATCCCTCTCTTTAAATGTTCCATATTTTACTTTCTGTGGTGCCCCATTTGCTCGAATGCTCTGTATCATTCATTATTGTATACTAAAGTCCATGTTTTTGTTTATTTGTTGCATTGTTTTTACCTTTTCCTTCTGTGGTGCCCCTTTTACTCAAATACTGTGTTTTACCAATTTATTATTGTATATCCTGAGCTAGTGCTTTAGACTAAACCGGAGGTGGTATACAATTTTGATACTTGCACTTCAATCATAGTTTAGTGGACAAAGTTGAATTGTTTAGTATATAGTAATTAATGTTTGAACTTTGACATGATGTACGCACTCTTTCAGCCAGTGGGTCCAGGCTCAAGTTTTACTTCTCTATACTGTCATATTCTTTTCTGAGTTACTTACTTACTACTAAACCCGTTTACTTTTTGATCCCACAGATTTAGGAGTTAGGTTCATTGAGCTTTCATAATTCACATGGTTCACCGATTTTTCTTTGATGCAAGTTTTTGGTGGTTAGGTGATAGACTTGTAATAGACAAATACTAGCAGTATATATAGTAAGAACTAAAAGCTAAATATGTTATTACCAAGAAAGGGGTTAAGATTCCAAGATATTATTATACTTGGTAGAAATATATTCGGTTTGTCTATGGAGGCCTCATGAAGTACCCAGAGATTCGCATATCTTAACTGAAGGAAAAGTCCAAAACTGACCAACAAAAGAAAGTGACAACTGAAGAAGAGAGTTGCCTGTGGCACCCCCATCTTCTGATCTTCTCATAATAGTTTTTCAGCTCAGAAGAAATTTCTTGAAATGATGAACTCTGACGTATATATATATATATATATATATATCCAGTGTCTGTGATATGTCTAACTAAAATTACGAGTCATTATATTTTAAGCCACTCTCATATAGCTACCAAGCAACATAATTTTGTGTTGAATGGTACCAGGAAAGGTAAATATGCAGTAAAATATGAGCTTAGCAAGAGGGTTATACTTGCACTGATAACTAAGAAATTGAAAGCAAAGGGTACTACACAACTTTGAGTTAAAGCTGCCACGCCAAGTTCTTGGAAAGTTATAAAGATTAAAGGTACATGATTTAGTAATAAGAGCAAATATGAGTGCGGTCTTATTGTGTGCCAGGGAACAGGTTTCACGTGCTAGGACCAAGGTTTTCAGACCAAGTATCTCTAGACATGGTACTGAAATCTCAGAACTGAAAGTCATGGTTTGCATATGCTGTGTTATGTTCTATAACCTTTACCTGAACCTAAATTTTACTTAATAGCAAGTGACACCAAAACATGTGGTTTGGTCACGTGAAATTTACTAAATTTCGGTATAAAGTATGGTTTAGAAGATAGATTAGTATATATCACACGTTTATACTAATGAAGACACATTAGGAACCTTACTATACACTATTCTGGTGAAAAAATGGACCAGGAATCTCTCAGCAAAACATAGAGAAGTTAATTACTAAGTTGAAATGCTCTTATTGGTGTGAAGAACGGTAATAACTTAATGGTTTGATTGATAGCTTTATACCTAATTTTGCTGAATTTATTGTATGTTTCTGTTCCAAAAGAGAAAAAGAGGATGCAGAGTTTCTTGCAATAGCAAAGGCTGCTTGCTCCTTGATATTGGAGTTAATGCCTCAAAAAGTTAAAGTAAGCGCGCTTACTTGTACTTACAAAGTTGATTTATTTAAAATAGTATATTAGCTTGTTTTTTTACTTTACTCTTCAACATTTGTTATGGCCAAACTTTCTAACAAATGAATAGTTTTCTTCTTTTTTTACCTTCATTCGTAAAATATCACCTTTTCTTTACTTAAACACAAGTCCATTTGTTTTGTTCTTTTTTTCTTTTCCCTACTCTTACTAGCATTCACACGCTTGAAAACAAACATCAACTTAAAAATAGTTTTTTCCTCTTTCTCAATCACTACACATGTTTTGTCTTTGCATGGTACATCTTCTCCCGGCCTTTCAATGCTTCGGTCACACCCCAAATATATATTAAAAATACAAAAAATGTCACGAATACTCACGCAACTATGATTCCCTTTAAATAATGTTGGTTTAAAGCATTAATATGACTTACATTAACGACATTTGCAACTCTCAACTTCAACCAAAAACATTAGACAAATGCATAGCACCATCATGTCTCATTGGATTAGTTTTCTGCAAATGCAAAAAAAATAAAATGTTCTGGTACACTTAATATGTCTCATATCGCTTAGGAGTCGAGATTAACCACATTTTAAATACTCTTATCTCCTTTTATCCTCCAAAATATCTTCTAAAGACAAAACTCTAACAGAACTCCACGATACTCCAAAACCCAACTTGGGTCGGATTGGAACAAGAAGCTTTTTCTTTCCTTTTAAGGAGACTTGAATCAAGATTATTACATCTTGGAAGCAAGTTAAGAATTAACTTCCAAGGTATCAACATATTTATCACTTCGCCTTCTGTTTGTCACAGTTCAATATAATATTATTCACACGAGGTAAATGAGTTAAGTGGTGGAGGCTAAAAGCATATGCGAAGGAGGTACTTCCAGGAAGCAACGTTGGACTGTCTAGAATACATTGTCGGAGAAAACCATGAGATCTGATTCAATGATTCACTAATCCATGTGTGATTTCATTGTAATGTTTGGTAGCCTTAGATTGAGTAACATGTAAGGCTTTGACTCAGCCGCAAAAATCAAACCCAGCACAGCACATACGTTGTGCTCGTTGCTGAAACTAAAAAGTTTGTTAATTTCATCACTCATTTATCCAAAATAGTGTAAAGGAGAAATTCCACTTAATTAATCTGTCAAAGTAAAAAACTTTTAAATAGATATTTGAGTTGGGGTTCAACTCAAGGATACAGGAATATAATCTCTGCCTCTTCTTTTTCAACGCCAAAATCTACAAAGTTCAGAAGTTACAACTAGTTCAATGGCTACAGCTGAATTCGCATATATTTCTCTGCACAGAACAAGATTTCAATTGGAGGGTTCACAGTTAACAGCATATTCGGGAGAATAATCTCTGATTGTTACGAAAAGGACCTTTGTTAGGTCGGAGATACAACACTAATTAGACCCGAACTCAATCACATAAGATATTGACACCACTTTCAACCCAAGATCTCAAAACTATAAATTTATGGATCTTTATTTTTATATAGCGTTCTATTTTTTCAATTTTAACCAATGTGAACTTAGACTCGTAATTAAATTCTTACCGGTTTTCTGTTGGTAACATATCATGTCTACGTGAGTTCAATTGATAAAAGAGATAGAACAAAATAAAGAATGTTATCATGTTTCGCTGTTTTGAAATAAGATAAAATAAAATACAACCTTGATCAAATAAATTATATATTAATTCTACATCATCTTCTTCTTTTTTACCCCATTTTCGTCGAATTAAATGGTATACGGAATCAACTTTTTTAAGTCTCATAAAAATATTTAAACTGATAACTTTATTAACTTCAAATCACTGTGTCCGATCCTTTAATTTATGCTGTTTACCATGAGAATAAAAGCCTATGCTTTATTTCTCATCAGGCTTATTCTGTAGCTACATATTCTTTTTTCTTTCCATGCTTATGAGAACTTTGAGCCTTCCCTTAACTTGGTTGTGAACAAATGAAGAAAAACTAATTGGCAGCTTACAAAAGAATACGGAATAAGAAGGACGGTTTAGTGGTCACTGAAATGAAAGCGAAAATTTTATATATTTTAGTGATGCTCTGCACTCTGCACTGCCTTTTGTGTGTGTGAAAGCAAGATTGGTGTAAGGACCAAAATTCTTAAACAGTAATTTTTTTAATCACACCATAAAGCTTCTCTTCTGCTACTTGCATTTTGAGGTAACACCACCAAAATAGTGGATTTTCTTTTTCAAAATTATTAAAATAGTGTATTTTTTTTAAAAATCATAAAAACGAATAAATTGTGTTAATTTAACATGACTTAGTTTCTCTTCTGCTACTTACATTTGGAGGTAACACCACCAAAATATTGCATTTTTTTTTTCAAAATTACTAAAATAGTGTAAGTTTAAAAAAATTATAGACTGTTTATATTGTAATTTTCTTAAAACTTACATCATTTAAGTAATTTTGAAATAAAACTACACTATTTTGATGCTTTTGCCCGCATTTGAAACAAATATCAGAAAAAAAAAACAGAGAAAAACAATACAAATTGTACATTTTTAATTCTGGCCATGCATTCCTTTAGAAGCATGAACTTTTGATGGAATGTGGAGAAAAAATGATTGGTATTTGTATTTGTTTTTTAGTTGAAATAGAACTCATAAAGGTTCCCACACCTGAAATACTTGGCTTAGGTGCAAGAAAGATATAGATGAGTCCTGAATCAGTTCCATTATTTGCTTTATGACAAATAAGTTAAGGAAGGAAACATCAATAGCAAGGTTTTCATTTGATTCTGTTCTTCTTGAGCAATAGAAACCACAAATAGGAGACTAAATTTGAGGACACAAATGATGAAAGTGCGTGTACTTTGATGTTTTCGTTTATAATTTGATGTCTTGGAGAGAAAGGGTGGCATTATTGAATTTGGATTTTCTGTTGGATTTTTTTGTTGTTCTTCTACTGTGTCTTCATAGTACACTGATTACTACTCATTTTGACGTTTTAAAATATATTAAAAAGATATTTCAAATACTAATACAACGTATTTTTAATACTTAGCAGAGAACAACACTAAAAAAACCAACAAAAAAATTTGGACTCGACATTATTATTATATTTTATGCACACAGCCCCCACATTTAGAAAGAGGGGACAAGGATGATGAAAACTCCCATGATGCATTCTTTTGGGATCTGAGTACATTTTTTTTATAAGGAAAGAGGCAAGCATGTGGCCAGCCATGCTATTCAATGGTTCACATGACTTGGTGAAAAAGTTGTCCTAATACTCAATATATTTAGTGCATGCTTCATTTTTAAATTGGGATCTAATTTTAGTAGGTTATGGTGAGGTCATTTAGCCAGAATGCTCTAGAATGTGAGAAATGCAGTATCAAGAAAAACTACAACTAGTGTTGTTTAGATAAGTCAAAAATAAGTGAAGAGTTTATTTTATAAGTAATGGTTTACACCTCTCTCAAAGTTTCCTCCAACGTAGGGCTTAACTTTAGAGGACCAAATACGCAGTGCTTCCCCTTTGAGAGGGTCCATTCCATTTTTCTTTCACGTTTGGAGTTAGAATAAAAAGCATTCTCAATAAAGTTATATACCAGCTTTTGACCCAAAATAAAAGTTAGATCTTGCTATGGGTGTGCAGAGCACACCCAATAGATAATGAGTTAAGATTCTCTAGTAATTTTTTTCTGTATGGTTCTCTACTATGTTTTTGAAATATACTTATAAACACTTGTATAAATATTGGTAATTAAAATTTCATTATTCTATCTTAAAACATCAATATAAATGTTTATCAGTATATTTTAAAGATACAGTAAAAGACCGACAAAAAAAACATAATGGAGAATCAGATATCGTTATTGGTAAGAGAAATTTTTGCCGATGTTTAAACTGCTTAATAACTTAAAATTTCATACAAATTAGTCAAACTTATACTATTTGGTTGATCTAATAAATCTACTACCTTTGGATTGATACTTTGATTAGCATTTTGTCTGTAAAATTGCCATTTAATCCGAGATTGGTTCATGTATTGATTTCAACTAGTTATTGTCTGTATACCCAGTTAGACACTAGATCTAGGTTAGAAATCTTCAACTGTTGACTACAGTTAGAAAAAAAAAAAAGGATTTCTCAGCATTAACAATTCCCTGATAACGTTTTCGGACAAAGATCTAAGCATTTATTTTCTCCGGCGAAATAGGAAGTGTAAGGTACCAACTAAACACACTAAACACATGTTGACCCTCGCAATAATTAGGGATACAAAAAATATCTGCGCCCGCAGATATCTGTGGCGGATAGTTACTACTCGCGGATAGCGGGTAGCGTGTATTTTAATACCCGCTTATAAACGGGTTGGGTACGGGTATCATACTATCCGTACCCGTTACCCGAAAAATATTAAAATTAAAATTTAATTTATATTTTTTTAAGTTAAATTTAATTAAAATTAAAATTAATAGTATGTTTTATTATGTCAAATATGATTATAATTAAAATTAAATTAAATTTATATTTTATTTTTATAATTTTATATTAAAAAATTTATAAAATATATATTTTTTTGAATATTTGTGGGTATTGGGTATCCACGGGTACCCGCAAGTTTTAAGAATATCCGCAGGTATTTTTTAAGCAGATACCCGACGAGTAAACAGGAGGGTAGCGGACGGATTTTTTTTTTTACAGGTCGGGTTGCGGGTAGACACTATCCGTGCCTGACCCAACCCGTTGCCATCCCTAACAATAATCAATCATCTAACCACATGGGGGACTGTGGGAGTTTATTTAAAACGGTATAAACATGTCTTTTTTTTAATATATATATATATATATATATATATATTGTCACACCTATGTGTACGTATTTTTTAAATATATGTAATATTATATTAGTATGTGATGATAATATAATGTTATTAAATTATAATATATAAATAAATTTATATTTATTAAAAATAAAGTGAAATATATCAGAGAAGATAAGAGAATAACTGTTGATAAATAGAGAAAGAGAGAAAAACAGAGATAAATGATGTTATAAAAAAGTTTGTAGAACTAACAGTCAATTTTCAAAAATTTTATAAATAATTATATTTTAAAAGATAAAATTGATATTTTAAAATGTGAACACAAAAAGAAAAATTCTACTTTTAACTTCTATCTATTCTATTTTGTTTTTTAAGGTCACTTAGATCTTTCTCTTGAATGAAACAAAGAGTATTTTTATTATCTCAAACCGCTTGAGATATACATTTAAAAATTATTTTGATATTTAAGTCCGTAAGTATTTGAGTACAAAAATATTAAACGCTATAATAAATATAATTTAATTATAAATTAGTTTTATAAAATTGAATTACACTTAAAATCTATTTTTTGTAACAACTGACTAAATTGTGTTCGGTTTCATTTAAATTAGTTAATTATGTTAATACCTATCGATCGCTCATCTTCCTGATCGACGGTTCATACTGTATAATTTTTTTTTAATTGGTTATTGTTGTCTTTCCAATTTTTATCTCACTTAAACGACGAAAATGGCAGAATATTACATATTTCCATTTCTGAAATGTTAAATATCTTGAAAGAATTCACGCAACAAAAGATACAGTTAGAAAGTTAAGACATTATAATGCATCCTTTGGTATTTTATTTGATAAAACAATTCGAAGTTCTTCAGAACACCCCTAACTGTCAAACTCTGGATTTTTTTTTTCTGGGTGAATAACGCTGACTAAAATAAGTTCATGAAACTTGAATATAATTCATATTGCATTTCTATTTTGCGAAAACAAATTAATGCATTTAGATACGTAATAAAAAGAAGGAAACATCTGTAGCAGCTACATAAATTCTGGGTTCAATCATTAACTTTAAAACCAATCATGAGAATGGAGAAAGGTTGGATATGCAACTGACAAGATATTAAGTTCAAACTTATGTGACGCCATACACCAAACCAATATATTATAAAACATTTTCAATCCAAACAATGTAACATTTACATAAACTAAAAACAAAAAAACAAAAAAGGGGTCCTAATAGAACACGTTGGTATTCTAATTCTTATCTTATGATATAAGAAGATACATATTATACATGGCTCAGCAGATTATAAATGAGTGATGTTTTGATTCACTCTTATCTAGATAAGTATGGTATGGGAAAGCCAATAAAAAAGTTTAACTTGAAAACAATAGTCTTGATACTGAGAAACCTTTTAATGATTTGACATTAGATTGAAGTGCAAACTCAATTATTACCTTAAATCCATTATTACTAATACTTTTAACTAAACAAATTAAAGAGTTTAATACACAATATTACATATCTTCACGTTTGAAAAACACTTAACCTTCCTGAATCAAGCCTGCGTTCATTTCTACAGCAAGTTAAAACCGCGGGCACAGTCGTATTCTTAATACTGGGTTTTTTTTAGAGAGAATCACCGGTTCAACTTATATAAAAGATTAATATTATTTTTAATAAAAAAAATTTAAGATAATGATTTTTTTATATAGTATTTAATATTTTATTTTAACGAGACTTAGATTAATACTTGAATTTTTAATCTTTAACTGTCGGTGAATGATGAAGGTCGAGAAAACGACGTCTCTGTGAGGCATTGTATCAAATAAATAATTAAACCTTGAAATTAATTATAAATTTCTTCCATTAATCTCCGCGTTTTGTCACAATTCATTTCAAAGAAGTTAACTTCATTTTTTTCAATGTCTCCCATTCAAAATTTGTTTTTTTTTATAAATTGATATATAATTTAATTATGGTTTAATCCAATCAATACTAATAATTAGTCCACTGTGTGTGAGTTTCTATTTTTTTTCTATGTTAAATTACTATTTTTAACCTATTTTGACACTAGAATTGTGATTTTACCCGAATCCTCATGTCAAAGTGTATATATTTCATCATCTAAGAATGTGAAGAGAAACAAGAGAATGATATTAACTATGTAAAATACAGATATAGCAGTTATTGTGAAGAGATTGAAAGTAGTGGATGATGGTATTTTATTGGTGTGAATGAAAGCATTATAGGTGAGGTGTTATCATGGAGATAGAATCAGCGAGCGAGGATCATCGCAGAATTTGCATTTGCAGTACTTGAAAAAGAAACATTGGCCTGAGATTGCATTGTCTGAGATCTGGCAATGATGGTTGCAAATGGAAGAATGGAAGCATTTTCCATGGGGCCAGCTTCTACTGTTGCGCCAACAACTGCCTCTCCCTTCAGTCACTTCCGAAGCTGCGAACACACACACACGCACACAAATAATCTATCAATTTCATCAAATCAAGATTATCTAGGGTTTAGGGTTTAACAGGACTTGCCTGAGGCTACAAGAACAACCACCGCAAAACAAACTGCAAATACTTGAATACGCTTAAGAAACCCTTCCATGGCGGTTGCTTCTTCACTTTTGGTGTTATTGATTTGTTGAGTGAGTGATAGATGAGATGAGGATGTAATATATAACTCTCGGGATCAATGCTCTGATGATTCATGCTTCGGTGGTGATATCACGGTTAGGTTAGCTTCACAAATAACATGCACAATCCATGAATCATCAGAACGAAGATATCAGTTTACATCACCAGATATTAACCCTTTAATACTCTATAATACTTTTAAATCAAGAATAGTTTTGAGTCTGAAAATAATATATTCAAATCAAGTGTAATGTTTAATTTTCCATCTAAATTATTATTAGAGTTTTTTCTCTACTAATCCCAAGACAGCGTGATCGAATTTTGTGTACGGTCTTATAATATTTGAAATATGTACAATGATAAATAATCACAATGAAGAGACATTCTGTGATTAAAAATTTTAATGTGACGGTTTTTTTCAACTATAATATAGTCTTGATTTAAATTTAATTATTATTTCAGAGATAATAAAATTATATTTGAATGTTAACAAAAGAGAGATATAGTATGTTTATATATTTTACAATTTTTACACTTCAAGTTAAGAAACAAAAACAAATTTATTTATTTATTATTTTACTAAGATTATTAGTATTCTTCATGTAATCGGTGGAAATAAATTGATGAGAGAGTTGATATGTATGATTGGGAGCATGTAAAAATAGACAACAATTGATCCTTATAAAATAATAGGTGATTCTTAAAACAAAAATAATGGATTGTTGAATTATTAACTATATTTGTCTACCAACTTGTTTCGGGTCTTTCTTCCTACACCTCCAAACATTTCTTCTGCACCTCCAAATTTTTGTTAAATTTTCAAAATACCTTTTGACCATTTAAAAAAACTCACGGACATCACACCCCCAAAAATACTTCCGGATGTCAACTTCCAAAAGTCAAAATATATTTGACTTCCGGAAGTTAAAATATATCACCGAAAGTCGACTTCCGGAAGTCAAAATATATTATTGAAAGTCGACTTTCGAAAGTCAAAATATATCACCGGAAGTTAACTTCCGGAAGTCAAAAATCATTACCGAAAGTCGACTTCCGGAAATCAAAAAACATTATGGAAGTCAACTTCCGAAGAATTTTTTTGACTTCCGGAAGTCGACTTCTGGGAATATTTTATGACTTCCGATGATGATTTTTGATTTCCGGAAGTCGACTTCCGATGATATATTTTGACTTCCTAAAATTGACTTTCGTGATATATTTTGACTTCCGGAAGTCATATATTTTGACTTCCGAAAGTCGACATAATTTTGGGAGTGTGTTGTCTACGAGTTTTCTTAAATGGTCAAAGGATTTTTTGGGAATTTAAAAAAAGTTTGGAGGTGTAAAAGAAATTTTGGAGGTGCAGGAAGAAAGACCCACTTGTTCCTAGTAGCGTTGATCCGTCCATTTAGGAGTCGTGTGCTGGACTGGCCCAGTCCACTTGAAAAGCGGGCTGAATATTTGACTGGCCCACATATATTTTGGCCTGCATTATACCATGTAATTCACTCTATTGATTCATCATACATTACTGCTGTTGCACCTTTAAGCAAAATACTGTTGACTGAACCCAAAAACTCAGAAGCATAGTTATATAAAACTAAAAAAGTTTGAACTGTCAATGTTGTGGTTTCAACCTATTACAAATTTACAACTTCCAACAAAGCAATGTAAACAATTATTTCTTACATTAAAAATATTTAAGAACTAACATTGGAAGGGGCCGCGCGAACGCAGGCCCCCGCTGTCACAAATTATGATGTAGGCTCTCCCACTTGGGAAGACCTTAGGATGGCACCCTTCCAAAGTGCAATGGAAGTCACCAACCTAGGCCATGGACCTTATTGATCACCCATTGACCCCATCCAGGTAAGTATGTTCAAATGTAGCCAGTTGCTCTTTATTTATACAATGTTGTCAACTGGCATGACTACAACTTGCTCGATGTGGGACTAGATAGGAGAACCATTTACTGCTCTATCTGTCTGTGAGAAGAAACATACAAAGAAACCTGTTTCACCGATTCCACACTACAAATTTGAAAGGAATAAGTGTGTTCCATGAAATAACTCACATACGAGCATATCAGAAAATCCATAAGAAATAGAATGGAATAGAATCATTGTACTTTGTTTCTTGTTTCTTTCGTGTTCACCGTAAGTACAATTTATATCACCTTATAAGATTTTTATCATTCATGAAGTATAAGTGAATCTTCTCATAATTTGTATTACCAAAAGAGATAGTTTAGATATCTCATTTTTGCATTCAAGGTAACTATTTTCTTAGGTTTAAAGAATTTCAAGTGGTGGCACCAAGCATCATCCTTCAAGCCCAGCCTAGCCTGATACTACTTTCCATTGATTGCGGCTTTCTTCAATGAAACTTTTCTGAGCTACTTAACCTCAAAGGAGTCGCTCATTCTACATGTCCACCAGGGCTTTAACAATGTAGTGACTTTAACACCCCAACATTGTGATAGAACTACGTCGTTCTCTGACAAGAAAGGATGCCAACAGTGATGGTAAAATAAGTACCAATCGAACTCCAGCACTCGCATTCACCAGAAACATGATTGAGGAGATTAAAAATCTGTCAACTGTTGTCTCAGAGTAGCTACCTGCTCTCTCTTTTTTTTTTTTTTCAGGATAAATATTTACACATGTCTAACAATGCTACCTTCATATTCAGGAAAGTATGAAATGTAAATCTTATATTTTCAAATAATAGTAATTGATAAATAATGAATAAAAATACACACAGGAACATTGTAAACCTTTTTTAACCGCAAACAATCATATATATTATATATTTACTTTTATAATTATATGAAAAGCAACAATAAAGATTATCTTTTACTGGATTGCGCGAGTAATAAACTCAATTGATAACCTTATACTGAGAACACTACCCTCTTATCTACTGAATGTTTTCAATATTTTTTTGTACTTAACTTTAGAACACCCATTACTATTTATTACTATTTATTCAGAACGAACCCACAGGAATTTAACAATTTTTACATAACTTTAAAACACCGATTACTGTTTATTCTGCGCGTATCGACAGTAATTTAACCATTTTCAATCAACTCATTATATTACTGTTCATTTTACATATCACACAAGGAAACGAACCTTTAAAGGTTGTGATAAAATGTTACAGTGGCATTAACGAGCTTTTTGAAGGTACAAAGTAAGTGATTTATGCGAGTCGGTGATTAACTGATGCATAAAAAACTATATACAAACATTAATAGTTCCCCGAGCTCCTGACTTTCCATGATATCATTTTATTTTGAAGCTTAGTGTAGGAAATCTTTCATTGGATCATCATGATGGACTTTCTTCATCCTGTATGCCTCCATGTCCTCTTCAGTAACCTCATCGTTCCATCTGACATTATACTTGCGTTTCCTCTCATCTTTCTCTTCCCTCTTCCTTAGATCTTCCTGTGAAACAACGTTACAACGTTTGTATAAATGTCACAATAACTACATCTCAAAAGATTGAATGATACATAAAAATACATTTTACACTAGAAATAGACATCATAATGTAAAGTCATATTTGTTAGAAGAAATTATCAACAAAATTTAGTTTAAATCGAATGTGTCGTGTCCTTGGTAATTAAGGTCGACAGAGTTATTGGCAAAAAAAATATAATTAATTCCAGTGGGTACAAATAAGACGCAGAATGACTACCAAAGACCGAGTACACATACGATAGAATGTCATTTACCTTCTTGAGTGCATCAGCAAGCAATTTCTCATCTAGAACTAAATCATCTGGGACATCAGTACCCCACGTAGCAAGTTTTTTCTCCTCCACGGGTGCAGGATCCTCTGTAGTTCATTGAAAAGATAGTGATTAATAGACATGCTAAATACAATAAACAAAATTTACAAACAAACAGAAATAAGAAAGGAACGAAATAGAGGTAGAGAAACAACGTTTGTTAGCGAACGAACCTGTAGCAGCCTCCTTACGGGCAATATTAGCTTTCATAAGATCACTTGCAGCTTCAGCAGCCTCAATACCAGCGGCACCGGTGCAATAGCTATTTCGAATTGTCTGCTTGCAGCACTTATAGCCCCACTGGTGATCCTTCCACCATGAGCCCCACACAGTTGTGTGGTTGTTAATGTAAATATCTTCTTCATACTTGCTCCTGGGGACTGCTGCTTCCTGTTGGAAACATCAGATAAATAATAATTAAATCTCAAGTAACCATAAAGCAGAATCATTAAAGTCAAAACTAAAATTCAAGGTAAAACACAAACGTTAACAATCATGAAAAATGTCCCACTACCAAGAATATTTAAGATTTATAAGCAAACTACAATGGTACTCTACAGATTTAGAATACAACTCTCACCTGGCCTTTAATTATTCTACCAGCACGATCATACTCAACTTGCATTTCAGTTTGGCCAAGCAGAAGTTCTCTTGGAGGCTTGTTCTCATCAGCAGCATTGCCATACTTCTCAATAATGGTTTTCTTTGTTTGATGCTTCAGCTCCTCACTTCGGATAAGGAAACTTTTATGGACTAATTCAGCTTGTGATGGGGCCGCTTGCATGTGAACATCTTGCCCCTTTTCAAATGCTTCCCAAGCATGGATGTTCAACTCCTTAAATTCCAAAGCTTGCCCGCTATTTCTATATTGGTTATCACCCTACAGTACGAAAGCAGGTTCAGTCTAAATACAAGATCCCATATAGCAGTAGAAACAAGTTACAATGTTCCAAATTTTCATTCAAGACAAGTTACCCCATAAAACTTTTCATTTGGATCTGCATCTGGAAGTGGATCCTCTCGCATGGATCTGGTCTTGGGATCATAATGTGCTGAATTGACATCAAGATTAAGAAGATATTTTGCAGTATCTTCTCGAATACGTAGATTCCTGTAGGAAAAAATAGTTCAGCTCCAATTCATCTAATATAAATAATGAAATAACCTTAAATATAACCAATTAAACTGAAAAGATATATTAAAATGATGGTAACATAAAAATTACCTCACAGTTCCTGTACTTCCACCACCTGTTGTACGCACACGCTTCTCAACCTTTGCAAAGTCCATTTGTTTGCTCTCATCAACCTTTGCCTCATCTACCCTTAGATCATCTTCCTCTTCATCCTCATCACTTGCAGCATCCTCACCATTTTGGTTGCTCTTCTCCAATTTCTTAAGTTGTTGTTCTTTCAGGTACTTCTTCCGTGCTTCATCTCTAGCTTCATACCTCTCAATGACTCGAGCATAAGTTGACGCATCATAACCATTCCATCTGTCCCGTTTTCCATCATAGTCGAGCTCAAAAGTTTCTATCTTTTCATCAGGGGCAATGTGAGTGTTTGTCCATTTTGCTCCCACTTTTCGTGGTCTTTCCATACATGACTTCACATCATGGGTCATAGCTCCACAACTGTAACAAGAAGATTGGAGTGGTCCATAAATAAATTCAAAGACAAGCCTGGTTGTCAAATAGTTTACAGGATTTGAAAGATAATATTTAGAAAACATGTCTTAATAGCCAAACATATCAAACAACATATTCACGTACTCATAATTAATGAAGTTATAAGGTAAAAACATAAATACTAAGTCATCTGTTATGCTATATACAGTCCCACTCCCAGCCATTTTCGTCTAGTTTAAATAACAATAGAAAACTAATTAAATATTCAGACTTCGAAAACCTAAAATACACATTGACTAGCAGCACCAAGAACCCAGTCAAAAGTTGCACCTGGAAACCTCTTAAGTTCAAGAGTAGAATCAACTGATTATGCGAGTGTTTACCTAAACACGTTGCTTTGAGAGAGAATTTACATGCAAGTAAACGTCGCATTTATTTATTGTCTTATAACCAATACTAGTAAAAGTTTAATCAAGAGTTTTGTCAGACAAGAAGTATGTACATACATTAAACACAGAGAAAATGCTCAAAAATATTTGTCAAATAAAGATCACTTACTTTTCGCATGCGCCTTTCCTATACTTGTCAGCCTGATGGATTTTAGCACCTCTATCGTACCATGATTTGGTGTAATTGGGATCAGATTTCCATTTTCTTTGATGTTTCAAACTCTACAAGCATAACAATAGGACAAAAAGAAAATGTTAACTTTTATACATCAAACATCCCAAATTCCTTCCGATCTCAATAACTCTAAAGAGTAGAGACACTTACAGGTCTCTCGGCATTAAGATACCAAGGCGCAGATGACATATACTGGGGAATATGAGGATTGATTTCCTTCCCATCCTCATCAAGTTCAGCTGGCGCAAGCCCCGCTTTTCGTGCCTCCTCCAACTCAATCTGTTTGCGATGGTCCTCCCTGGACTTAAATGCCACTGAAATTCATGCCAAAAAACTTTAAACAACATTGAGGTATATAAGGTATAATGAGACGAACATAGTTATGTTTAAAATTCAATTAAAATTAAAAAGTGAAAATTGAAGAATTGTGCAAACAGTCTCAAACCAATCAACCTAAGAGCTATGAAGCCCCGGTACTTCAAATTTAAACAGATATCCGAATCCAATTCTGAAACTCCCAACAATACTAAACTAGTCTGAGAAAAAAAAAAAAAACTCACTCTCTCTAAACCTTGCCAAAATACTTGTTTCTATCATCTATTAATTCAAAACATGATGAGTAACGATTAATAGATATGAATTGTAATCTACAAGTAGTTAAATCAGGAAATTCCCAAATATAAATCGTAAATCAGGAAATTGTAACACGGATAGTAAGATCCTACATATCTTATGAAATTGATATTCACACAAATAGATTGAATTGGAGTGAGACTAAAAGGAGTTTGGAAGTTGATCAACAGTTTTCTCGTTCACAAAAGAGAGGGGAGTCACTGAATTTTTACTTTTTCACTGCAGTAAAAATTCCCAAAGAGTCTCTTTTATTTTTGGCCAGTTTCCAGAGTCATCTACTAATGGCTTAAAATGTTTTCAACCAAAATGGACTAATGTTTTGAAACGGGTACAAGTGTGGGCATTGATATCAGAAACCCTAGAAAATGAAAATATGGGTTTTGGAAGGGAGAGGATAGTACCTGAAGCGGTAGCCATGCTGTGAAGTACGCAGAAAGGAATTGAAGATCAAAGATGAAAACGAAGAAAATGATCAAAAGCTTCTATCTTTTCACCACCACCGAACTTCCGCCGAAACTCCGAAGCACCACCACAGCCTCTGTACGCGGGTTCACAACATTGCTTACAAATGAGACTCGATATTCTTGATTGAGCACAAAAGGAAGGAGAATAGATCAGAGGAGAAAGCGAAGGACAATACAAAAGCTTGCAGATGATTGGGATCAAGACCACCGCAGAAAACGAAAACTTTCGTAACCCTATATATCTATAATCTAATGTAATTTAATATATCTGGTATCTAATATCTATATTAATATATAAATAGGGGATTCTTCTTTTTTTTTTCATTTATCAAAATAATGATTTTACCCTTTAAATATAACTTATTTATTTATTTGCATCTATATCTTTGATCTATATCTATAATAATAAAGGATAATAAAAGAGATTTCTCTTTTTTGTGTCCACATTTCATAATATCCGTTTTATCTTTAGTTATTTTAAAAATTAATTATTTTATAAATAATTTACTTTTAATCATTTTTCTACAAATTTTTTTATCTTAAATTATTATTTAAAATTTTTTTACATATTTTTTTTAATTTTATATTTAACAACTATTTTAAAAATTATATATTTGTTATTAATATTAAATTTCTTAAAAATTAAAAAATACGAATGCACAATAACAACAAAGACAATAGCGCCTGTATGTTCCCTAGTATCTATAAGAAGAAAATATTAGTACAATTTAAAATCCATAAATACTTATAAATTACATTTTGACACTTAATATATTTTTTGATATTTTTGTCATTTTATGTGTAAATAGTAAATCACTGACGAACAATAAATTTTTCCTTTTATAGTGCTCTTTTATTATAAGTTTTTTTCTTCCAAAATAAAAATTGATTATTATTATTAGTACTAGCATTTTTAAATTTTTTAGAAATTTAAGATAATAACAAAATATATAATTTTTAAAATAGTTGTTAAATATAAAATTAAAAAAAGTAAGATATGTAAAAATAAAATTTAAATAATGAGATTTGTAGAGAAGTGATTAAAAGTAAATTATTTATAAAATAATTAATTTTTAAAATAACTAAGGGTAAAGCGGGTATTATTAAATGTGGATACAAAATGAGGAATCCCCTTTATTATTTATACAAAATGAGGAATCCCCTTTATTATTTACTAGCGTAACACAGGCGCTATCGCGCGCCTGTGTGTATGTATTTTTTAAATATGCGTGATAATACATATATTATAATTATATTTATTAAAAATAAAGTGAAATATATCAGAACAGATAAAAGAATAAGCATTGATAAATAAAGAAGAAGCAAAACATCTGATTTTATAAAAAAATTGTAAAAATAATGGTCAATTTTTAAAAATTTAATAAATTATTATATTTAAAGGGTAAAATCGGTATTTTGAAAAGTGAACACAAAAAAGAGAATCCCCTTTATATATTGTTATAGATTATTATAATTATAATATTATTATATATAATATATATATATATATAATATATATAATATATATATATATATATATATATATATATTATAGAATAGATAGATATAGATATTTGTATTATTATTATTATTAGGATTTATATTATTATTTTAGTATATTATCATAAAATAATATAATTATTTAATTATATTATAAATGATTTTATGTTTCTATGACACATCTATATAATTGTAATAGTTACGTAGATATTTTTTTAATTTATTTAAACAAGTTCATTTTTAATTATATTATTTTTTAAAAAAAAAATTCGTGAGTCACATACAAGTTTTGTAAGAAAAGTACAGTTCAAATATCATTTTGTTTATTGTTTACACCAAATACGCATAATCTCTCACAAAACTCAATTTGTAACTTCACTTTAATTTCTATTATAAATAAATATTTCATGATATATTTTTTTAAACTATTATCAGAACACCACAAAATTTTCTATACATGATATTTTTGTATTGAAAGACAACAGTATATATTTACTTTGCGATTCCCTTTAACTACAATTTATAATTGTAAGTTTGGATTGTGGAACAAAATTTTAAGAATTTTGGAATCAACTTAATTATATTAAGCTATTTTATGATTTTAATTACAACAATAAGATAACTAAATAAATTCGTTAAGGACAACGCACATCAATTGAATAAATAATAATCAAATAAAAGTGTTATATAAAAAAAATAAAAATTACGTACATATACCATTTTAAATAAAAAAATGTTAAAACAAAGTTCTAGAGTATTTTCTTTTTGTTGTTCGATTTTTTCAATTTTATTTTATGTGAAACTTAAATTCGTATTTAAATTTCTAATAATTTTTTACGAATACTTTTTACTTGTATAATTGTTTATTTTAACAAGACATACCATTAGTTAGAAAGACGTTTTATACAAATACATATAAATACATATAAGTTAATTGTGAAAACTAACCAAACTACGATATCAATTATAAATCTTTTAAAGACGAATTACTAGATAAACAAAACATAAATCAAATATGCACCATGAAATTATTAAGAGAAGGGTGACCATGACCTCCCACAATTTTAATTTGTTTATATTATATATATATATATATATATATATATATATTTATTATTTTCAATTTTTTAATCAAAGTTAAAGTTGAATGAGGTATCTTTTTATTTATTTTATAAAACATAACATTTAATGTTAATAAATAATAAAACATAAAATCAAAATTTAGTGAAGAATACAAATATTTATTAAGATATTTATTATTATTATTATTTTGTATTTGTATAGTTTTCATAAATTATACTTATCTCACACTCTCATATATTTTCTTTTTATTTGAAAAATAAAAAATAAAAACTTATTTTTTTTATTTTTATTTTTCATTTGTTCTTTTTAATATTTGTGAAGAAAAAAAAGTAAATATCTTTTTGATAATGAAATATTAAGATAATAAATTTAAGTATTTTTCTTTGTTTGTTGTTAAGTTTCAATTTTAAGTATATTTTTTAATTTGATGAAGTTATTTTTACTTCCTAAAAAGGAGACCTTCGGTTTTATAATTTTTAACTAAACATTAAATAAAGTCAAATAGTTATCAGATGCAAAGTTAGGAGTATCTTTGAGGTGAGAAGTGAAAAACAACGTCTTAAAGTTGTGAGCAAAATGAATATATGATTTGACATGACCAAAAATAAACAAATTTGTGAATTTTTATTTTTATTGTTTTACCTTTAACCCTTATTTAATGTATCACAAATTACAGACTTACGCCTTTTAAAAAAAATACAAAATTCCAATACTTATTGTGAATGTTATAATATACCAAAGTAGTTTATAAACTTTGTTTTTTCTCAACTAACCGAAATATAATTTTAAAAATAAAACTGCGAGTGTTGAATCGATATCGAATTAGTCGATATATGATGCAAATGTCAATAAAATTAAGATCAAAATAGAAAATAATAATGCAGCACTCGAAGTATATACATACCAGTCAAACCAAATTCTTTAAACTTTAATTTGATTTACGAACAAAATTCATTGCTCAAGACCCATTTAATTGAACATTGAGATTTGACTATTAAAAAAAAAAATACTATTTCGATTTAGCTGTTTAATTAAATAAATAAAACTGAGTTAGTAATTATCGAAGAAATCTTAATAACTGTTGACTAAGTGGATTTATTTTTCTATTGAAAAAAAGCTTGGAATTAGGTACCACATATTTATTTAAAATTAAGAAAGAAAAAACAAGAAAGACTTTAGAGATTGCTTAGGGTTAAGGGAGCTGAACTAAAAGCACCAACCAAAGCTTTTGATTTTGGCTCTTCCATCCACTTTCAAATAATATATATGAAAATCAACATAAAAAAAAATAATATTCTAACTTTCAATTCAACAAGTTTCTTAAATAATAACCAAACTCAGACTATATAAAAGTTAAAAGAATATTTAATGTAGAAAAGGAAAAGAAAGAAAGAGTACTGGACACAAAAATTCAGGAATATATGCAAAGATTGATATGAGGGAAAAAGAAATACATCAATGGCATAAATTCCCAGGGCAACAAAAAAAAGCTACCTCCCTGATATTGCTATCATGATTAGTATATTTTATTTTCTAAATAACTATATAAATTGTTATTTATATTATCTTATTTTGTATTTATTATTTATTAATTCTAAAAAAAAAAGAAAAAATAATGCCCAACATAATGATTGATAAATCTCTATTTTTTGGCCGAAACTGCTGAGAGGCATTTTTGGTTTATTATTTCAGAAAACTCAAGTGCGAATCGCCTCTACTGAAGAAGAGGGAGGGTCCTCAAAACGGCGTAAGAAACCGCTGAAACGCTCCTCTTTCGTCTTTCCGCTCTTCTCTCTCTCTGGTGTGGCTCTTGGTTTCGTCAAAAGGTGTGGGTGGGTCGGTGTCATAGCCAAAAGATGTGTTTTTTTTTGTACCCAAAACCATGTTATGCTCCCAATTTCAAAATTACTTGTTGTTTTTTCCTTTCCCTCCTCAATTACTAGATATTAATTGCTGTTGTTGTTACTGTTCAAGCTCTGGAGGTCTTCACTGTGAATTCCTCTTCTTCAGCGTTTATTTCGGATCGTTCTGACTTTTGCAGTGAGCTATATGTTTTCTTTATTTCGGATTTTTGGTTTCTTTCTGTCTTTGTCTGAATTTTTTTTTTTAAAATTGTGTCAAATTTATTGGATCATTTCCGAGGCCCTTTTCAATTTTGGGGAATATCATTTTTGTTTTTCTTTTTGTTTTTTGTGTCGCCAGTGATTTTAGGTTGGTACGATATCCGTGATGAGAGTAGAATATCATTTTTTTGAAACAATAATGGTCTTCTTACTTCCCCTCTTCCTGTATATTCTACTGTTATGAAATTTCTGTGTTCATCACTATCAATATTCTATTGTTTAGATCGTATATGAAGTTTATTTCTGTCTTGAAGTGGTTCATTGTAGCATCACGATCAATATTCTATCGTTTTCATTCTAAATTTTATTTTGGTCTTTCTCTTGTGTTCATTTTATTTGGGGTTTTTGATTTGGAATTTTGTTTAACCTGACCAGGATTATTACTGGTTGAGTAACAGTGAATAACGATTTTTTGGGTCATGCTTTTGACTGTCATATTATTGTTCGTTGCAATTGATGGTCTGCCTTATTTATTTATTTATTATTGTTCCAGGTATAGTGCTGTGTCAACGAGTGAATCGTTGTATTTGTTGATGCATTCGGTGGTTATGTTGGTGTAAGAAACTAAGAACTGCTGCTACTTCACGATGGGTGCTGCTTGTTGTGTTGCTGCCAGAGACAAAACTATACAAAGTGGATCAACCAGTGACATTTTGCACCGAAACGTTCGGTGTTCTCCAACATGGAGCTTTCGGTGGGATCACCGAGGGCGTGTAGCTGGTGAAGATACTTCTATAAATTGGTTTTCTGATGGTATTAGCAGAAATGATGGATCGGAGAATAAAAATGAATCAGCATATGTTTCAGAGGACGGAAGTCCATTGCAGAATTATCAACGGAAAAGATTCCAACAGTCTCCAATTTCGGAAGCAACTGCTGTACGTGGGAGAAATTCAACATCAGGTAACTCTTCGGAATTTTCCCTTTTGGTTTTAAACATTAACCGACTTGGGTTGGACTTTTCTAGAACTGGCTGTTCTCTCGGTTTTTTCATAGTTTATTCTCTACCCTTATATCGATCGAGACGTGTGAGAGATATGAAATTCTAGTACATATCTGAAACTTGGAGATATGTATTCTCACGTATTTTTGTGTCCAAAGCAATCAGATTCAGATATAAGGACAAATTGAAAATTAGCATAAAGTCTGGTTTCTTAAATGGATAGTTCTGTAAAGGCTAAAATTTCTGTCTCTATGAATGAGATGACGGAAACTGACATCGCAAAGTAAGAGCAGAAACCACAGAACTATCAATTGTTTTTTATTTATTTTTCACATTGTTGCAGTAGCAAATATAGAGGGGTTAGATTAAATGGTTATTTAAATTTGATGGCACCGTTAATCTTATAAGAGAAATGAACTGCTAGGAATTTAGATTTGTCAGCGCTAATCATTGTTTAAAGATAAACCATACACACAATAATCCAGAAGGGAATCGAAAAGTGAAAAGATGGTAATGGTAGAGCATCATCTTTGTTTATTCTGAAACTTGTATGAGATTTAGTTAAATACTTCCAGCTTTTGAGATTCAGAAACCAGGTTTTCAATTAGTGTTAGATTTATCCGGTTCATCCCTTTTTTTCGGACAGGAAGTTTTGGTGATAGTTTGTAAAAAGTATTTAGTTAAATATCGTCGGAAGTCACCAAAATATTGAAAAATTCTTACTGTATCCGTGTCCCTACAAAAGTTGAAGGTGGCTATTCAATCATTTGTGGTCAATCTCCTTGCCTCAGGAAACACTGGAGATCATCCTTTAAAATTATCTATATTTTCTAATAAATATTTTGTTTCTATTTCTTCCGAGGGTTCTACAAAACGTTAAAGGTGGGAAAAGTTCCTTTGTCATGCATTTTCTATCTTCAAGTAGTTATACTGAAGGAAATCAAATCAGGAAAGAATTCTTAACACCAGACTTACTCAATTTAGCTTTTAGTTCAGGATATTGAAGTTTTTTGGTCATTTAGATAGGGTAGGTGAATTTTAATCAGTACTTCTTCCTATAGAACCCGGGAATATAATTTAGGCAACTAAGAAAATAAGTATGATGAATAAGGTGGTTTTGTATTGCTTATTTTGAATCTTATTAGAATATTATTATTACACTTTAAATTTAACTAATCCGGGTTTACTATTATTCTGTCATTTGATTCTTCTACACTGTCTGACAAGGTTATTTGTGATTATTGCAGACCAATCTTTTTCAGGGACTGTTTCTACGGAAGTGAGTGTGGAACAGGTGAGGTTATATTAATGAATGTGTGTTTAAGGGTGGTGTATTTAGTGAGAAGACATTTTCTTTTGAGTTAAAAAAAAATGAATATTGACATTAGATCTTATCATCAACGCTCAAGATGAAAATGCGTGTTGTAAGTTTTTTTAGAAGTCACCCGACTTTAAGTCTAGAACATCCTTGTATATCTGTATGATTTTTTATTTACTCTTTCACTCATTAAAATATGACCCTTTTACTATATATGCGCTCCCCACCACAACCACAACCACACACATGCACACACACATACTTGAAACGTATGTTTCTTCTTTGTAGCAATTCCTAATAATGAATCACACTCTAGGTGAATGGGCTGGTGGAATCATCAACAATATCTTGTCCATCTCCCACAAAACCATCACTGCCTTCAACATCACTATCAACATCTCCTCTATCATCCCAGTGTCACATACCTCCCTCAAACTTGACCCCTGTAAGGTGGCCCTGCCATTCCCCAGGATACCGATTATCACAGCAAGCTTCTGATAGCCGAATTCCAGCAGTCAAGTCACCCAGCAGCTTCTCTCTGTCTGAAGAAAGGCCGGTATTTCCTTCATGGAACAATGATGTGGGTATGCGCTCGCATGGTGGATCTTCAGATGGTTGGTCCATACCTGGTTTTTCTGAGTTGATGGGAACTCCTCACAGAGAAAGGTGGTCATTTGATAGTGAGTCCTTTGGTTTTAACCGTGAAAGATTAGTTAGATCTGGTAGTTGGTTTTCAGCTTCATCAGTTGATTTGCAATCATGTGGAATTTGCTCAAAACTTCTAGCGGAGAAGTCTTCTTGGAGCACTCAAAAGATAATTGCGAGTAATGATCTTTCTGTAGTTTCTGTACTTATCTGCGGACATGTCTATCATGCTGAATGTTTGGAGAGAATGACATCTGATATCAATAAGTATGATCCAGCTTGTCCAGTTTGCACTTTCGGTGAAAAACAAACTATGAAGTTGTCTGCAAAGGCCCTGAAAGCTGAAATGGATTTGAAGGCTAGAAACAATAAATCAAAGAATCGGATTGTGGACAGTGATATTGACGATGATTCTGTTGTGTTTGATCACTTTAAAGGGAGAGGGTTTAGAGGTAAAGGTCCTAGGAATGACTCCAGTTCCAGCAGGAGAAGCTCCTTTGGGAAACCTTTTTTGCGGCGACACTTTTCCTTTGGATCAAAGGGTCCCAGATCCATGTTAGATAATCACCCTACAAGAAAGAAGGGTTTCTTTTGGGCCAAATCTAGCAAGGAATAAGGTGCTTCTTGTTTGTTGGGAGGTCGGTGGCTTTATCTTTCTTTCTTTTCTTGCATGTATATGTTTACCTGTAGCATCTTTTTAGTGTCTTTATCTTCCATCTATGGCATGCTTATGTTTATGAGTAGCATCTTTAGCTTATGCCATGCATTGTAATGAAGAAATGTGGTATAGCTGTCAAGTTATTGTACTTAAAAGGTTCTTCTGCACGGTACACTGGAAATCTTAAGTAATTCTTCTGTACTTAAAACTTTTTTTTTTCACTTTCTTTATAGCAGGTTCCATTATTGATCATCTGTGCATCCTCTAAAGGTTTAGGAAAAGACAAGATGCAATTCATGCTTTCGGAGTGCGTCTGTATACACTAATCTGCAATTTCAACTGGATAAGAAGTTGAAGTTACTCTGTAAGAAGACATAGAGAAGTATATGAGAGACATACAGACGTAAAAAGTAGTGTTTGTCCCAAGGGTCTTTCTGCATTGTGTACAGGTTGATTTGTTTATTGCATGGATATAATTCTTATATCCAAATGATGTTCTGTTGTCCATGGTTCTGCTCATATGTAATGTAAAACATTAGCCCTTCGGCGTTTCCGAAGTTGGGCAATGATTTTCACAGATTGATAGGCAATACCAAATAGCTGGATCGTCTTTAGTTGGTTGCTTTCAATGAAAGAGCAGTTTCAGGATAGCCTATTGTCGAATTAGTGTTTTTTGTAGTTAGCGGATCGAATCATATGTATACATTATTCTGATGTGTTGGCTTTAATGAAAGAACGTTTTCAGCATAGCATCCTGTTCGATTAATGGTTTTTTGTCGGTAGCAAATTGAATTATATGCATAGAGATCAGTGGGTTGGGTGCTTCATGGTGGAAGGAGTTGCGGTGCTTCTTGACTGAAGTTGATTGATAATATAAAGTTTATACTATAAGTGTATTTAAATTAAATTGTATAAAGTTATGTTTTTTAATATATCCTTATTTTTTACTTTCACTGTGTATTGTAAATGGTGGAAAAGTTATGAACATCTTCTCCTGTATCAGCATAATCCTTGAAATATCAGTTGAGGAGAATTAATATAAGGCTACAAGATGAAAGGTACAAAACGAAAACATGAATGAGACAAGTTTAAAAATACTAGTGTGCAGCACTAAATGTAAGAATCCTCGAACAGAACAGAACACTTATTTAACTGTTCTTTTGAGTCACCAACTCGTAATTCTATAAATGTCAATCACAGAGAACGCATTTATGAGATAAGTCAGTACAATAGCATAATAGACATTATTTGTCACAAGAACTCTGTCACAAGAATATCCTCGCAATTTTTCATCAAATGCCATACAGGCTCCACTATTCATCACATCACCCATTCATTTCTGACCACCATTGTATGAAGTTCTTATTAGATTACTGATGTATTTTAGAAAGGAAAATTACCTTTTGATAATTTTTCTTTTACAAACTTAACAAACCTTCTAAAAAGTAGAATTAAAGTAAATAAATTTTTATTTTTTAATTAAAATAAAACAATAAAATAATAGTTTTTTATCTAAATAGAAAAGTTTGTTAAAACTTTGTTAAAAACACTTTATTATCTATAATATCTATAATATATATATATATATATATATATATATATATATATATATATATATATATATATATATATATATATATATTACCTTCTTGATTATATTTAATCAAGGAAAGTTTAAATCCCAGTTGGTTCTAACTAATTCACATTAGTAATTATTATAAAACTCTTTTTTCAATCAAATTTCCAATTTTTTAATTATTGCACTTTAAAATTCAATATTAGTTTGATGCTCAGAAGTATATTTATTTCTATTAGTTGCAGTAAATTATTATTGTCTAACTGTTGAATAAAATATAAATATATAAAGTTAATAATTTAAAAATTAAAAGCCATATGAAACAAGATAATATTACATAAAAAATTCACAAATTTATATTTATTTCTTTACAAAATTTTGAACAATTTTTTCAATTGTTAAATTTGCACATTCAACGTTAGAATAATGTAATGATATTTGAGAACTTTATAATAATAGAAATAAAAGTAAGCAAAATAATTTTTAAACATTATTATAATAAAAAGTTGGCAAATCGATAAAGAGAATGTTTACAGCATAAACGGTATACGAACCCTAAAAACAAAGAGACACCTGTCCTCATCATTCCTCTTACGTGGCGACAAATTTGTGAGGTGTCAGCACCTTTTCGAGCCACGTGCTGGTGTGGAATTACATGCATATATTCACCGCCACGTAGCTGAGGTTATATAACAAGGCGCACACAGTGTAAAGAAGGTATGTTACGTAGAAGTTGAAGAAGACAAATTGAAATGGCTGAAGCACAACTACGAGACCAGCATGGGAACCCTATCCCACTCACCGATCAGCACGGTAACCCCGTTGTATTAACCGACGAGCACGGCAACCCCGTTCACGTCACCGGCGTCGCAACCACTGCTACCCCCGCCGCCACTGCAGGTTCAGGGTTTGGGACCTACGGTGGTCCTGGTGCAACCGCAGTAACAACCACCGTGTCGGATCTCATAACAACCCAACCAAGGGACACTAGAGAGCTTCGTCGTTCCTCTAGTTCTAGCTCTAGCTCGGTATGCACCTATCGTTTTCTTTTCTTCTCTACTTTAATCGTTTTATAGTTTTACACAGATTGTTGAATCTAAAAAACTTGTAACGTGTATGAATTTGTAGTCTGAGGATGATGGACAAGGTGGGAGGAGGAAGAAGGGAGTGAAGGATAAAATAAAAGAGAAGCTTCCAGGGAGGAAGAATATGGATCAGCAGCATTCACCAACAACAACCACAACTACTACCGCTGCTACTGGTGTTCCCGCTGCTACTGGTGTTCCACAACCAACCGCCACAAACCCTAACCCTAACCCTAATCACCATGAGCATCACAAGAAGGGCATAATGGAGAAGATCAAAGAAAAATTGCCTGGCCACCATAACCACTGAAAATCTCTCTCTGTGGGTCTGTGTGTTCTGATCTAGTTTGAGTAGTGATTTAATAATTAATTAATTAACTAGTTGTTATTATAGGTTTGTATTATGTGTCGTGAGTGATTATTAATTAATTAATTAAGTACGTAGTTTTATTATATATGCTCTGTATTATGTGACGTGGCCATCTTTTAAATCATGTACGTGAGGGTGTATTTTATTTAGTTTTCAAATGCTGTGTGTTATTATTGTCATTAACAAGGTTTGGGATTCCACTCATTTTTATTTTTTGATGGTATGGTATTGGATATATATTTTAATTAACTAAAGAAGCAAGCTTCATAATTTCCATAAATGCAAATGAGTTATTTTTTAAGGAGTTATATAAAGAATATATGGTACTATAATAATACCTAAATATGTTCTTGGTGCTTTTATATAGTGAGATTTCAGCATTCTAATTCGTTTACGAGGATTAAATAGCGAATTTAGTTATACTTGTAGAATAAATAATTTTGTTGTCAGAATGAAGAAAATAACAAAAAAAAATTAAAGTAATTTTTAAAAGTTTAAGCAAAAACTAATTTAAAGTGAATAAATTATTTCTACGTTAAAAGCGTGAGTTTATGGAAGCTTTTTCGGAAGAAGGAAATAAAATAAATATATCTGAGTCTTTGAAAATGATAAATAAATAAAAACGAAAGGTCAAAAAAAAAAAACCCTGACAATTATTTTTATATAAGATATCAATAGTTGAACGTATATGTTAAAACTTAACTTATTTATTACAAATCTAAAATATAGATATATTTATAAACTTTAAGTATAATGTAAAAGAAATTATTATTCATCATAATTAATTATACAAACTAGTTAAGCATTATGTTCTCATCAACAATATTGCAGTTGCAAAAGAGGGGAAAATAACTCTTAAAAATTTGTTTGCACTAAAAATTATTTAATTCTCTCAAGAAAAGGTATTTAAATATCTCGTAGAAGAAAACGGATAGTTAATTGAAACGACCACGTTTTGATTTTGAATGAACAGCAAGATTAAAGAGACATGGAAAACCCTTGTTTGTTTCTCATACGTGAGGTATCTGCTACCGTTGAAGCATGTGTTGTTTTTTAAGAGATTGAGAGAGTTTGAGTTTGAGTTTGAGTTCGAGATTGATTTTTGGTCGTTAATTGCAGAGCAATGTTCTCACAGTGCCATTTTCTCTCTCACTCTCACTCGCCAGTACCCAATTCTTTTCTCCCCCCAACCTTCCGTCTCAGAGCCATGGCGGCTCACACTACGCCTCTTCAGCTTAATCGATTCGCCGAGGTCGGTAACACAGTCGCCGATGCTGCCGGAGAAGTTATCCGCAAATACTTCAGGAAGAACTTCGACGTTATTCACAAACATGATCTCAGTCAGTTACCTGTTCTCTTTTCTTGTTTCATTTTAATCCCTTTCACTTTTATAACGTTTCTTGTTTTCTTTATTTGAATGCTTATGTTCTGCCCTTTTACATGATGTTGCAGGTCCAGTAACCATTGCAGATCGATCGGCTGAGGAGGCTATGGTTTCAATTATACAAGAAAATTTTCCTTCCCATGCAATGTAATTATTTAATCTTATCATTTTCTTGCCGTTGCCGACTAATTGTGTGGATTCCATTTTCATCGGGTTGAGTCTTGCAGCAACATTGCATGTCATTCAGTTCGTTGTAAGTCAATAGCTGAAATGCTAACATCATTGAAATAAAGTATTTGCTACTAGCCTGAAAGAATTACCCCCATTGAAATGAGTCAAGGGATTTTACTATTGGTTAACTTGAGTCTGTCAATGCTCCATAATTCTGGCCTCTTTAGATCGATAAATTTGTATTGTAATTATGCAATTTAACTTACAACTGAAACAACTAAACAGGAGAGTAGTGTATAATGCTTCTGTTTCCCGGTGCCTATGTGCATGAGTTATCAGCCAGCCGCATCCATTGAATAATCCATAAATGCAATAGTTTGGTAGATTCTGTGGACTGAAGCTCATTCGTGGATTTTTCACTGAATTTCAGTTATGGAGAGGAAAATGGGTGGAGGTGTAAAGAAAAGACTGCTGATTATGTTTGGGTATTAGATCCCATAGATGGGACAAAGAGTTTTATTACTGGTAATTTTCTTTCATGGTTTTTTTAATTATTATTGGGTGAGAGTTCCCAGATTTCACTTTGGCTCTGTTTGTTTTGTTTCCATTTCAGGGAAACCCGTATTTGGTACTCTCGTTGCTCTTCTACAAAATGGAATACCAGTAAGAGTCTCTTGCCACTTGAATGCGTATTAGACCCATTCACACTTTATTTTCCTTGAATCATCCCAAATTATTGCAGCTTTCTTACTTTAGAATGAAGAAAAACTGGATGTTCAATCATCTTCATATCTTAAATATTTTAAACAAAGCTGAGTCTTTTCTCTTTATACTTTACAATGTGAAAACAAATAAAAAGAAAATGATGCAAAATGTCAACATCAATCGATTTCAATTATTTCTGCTAACTGATACACTTATCTGATTGTAAGGGATACTTGGTATTTTTACCCACAAAGTGCATATGAAATTGAAATTGATCTTCTCATCATTCAGCTAATCAAGTCAAAAACTTTATGTTGTTGAGTTTGATTTCCTTTTCGATAGATCCTTGGCATAATTGATCAACCTGTGTTAAAAGAGAGGTGGATCGGGATAAGTGGAAAGAGAACTACACTGAATGGACAAGAAATATCTACCCGCACATGTGCAGACCTTTCTCAAGCATACTTGTATACTTTTCTTATTTTTCCTTAACAAACTTATTATGAATTCTTTCCTGATCTTGATTGGAAGAGAGAAAAGAAGCTGGTTACAAGAGTAGTTTACATTCTTTTTCATATTTGCAGCTTTAGACACGGCTAGCATAGGTCTACAAAAGCAGGTATAAAATCTAATTTCATTTCTTCCCTATATAGGTACACCACAAGCCCACATCTGTTTAGTGGAGATGCAGAAGAGGCATTCATCCGTGTTAGAAGCAAGGTCGGTTTCATTTTTAACATAAAGGGACTACATGATATCATAAAAGGATGAAATATTTAGTCAATATTAGTTTGAGGCCTGTTTTCTTTCCCAATCTTAAGGTTGTTTAGTTTCCAACTGAAGCATTGCATTGATCACAAGTTCAAATCAAACAGGGTTAGTGGACATTTATCCACTTGTCCACCTCTAATTTAATTTTAAAACCTATACATATTATTTGCATCACCTTTTTCGTCGTTTCAAAGTCAGCCTTCTGAACTACTCAGATATCACAGAAAATGTGAATGTAAGACACCAGAGTAACTTGGACTTTTTACATTTCTGACTCAGTTAGCAATATTACGTTGCCTGTCTTCTGCTTTGTTATGTCTCTATGTAAATTAACATCTAACTTTTCTAAGAAGACTACATCAAGCAGTATTGCCAAAATGAAAATTTTCTGTTTTCCAAAATATTATTGTCATCAAGTTATTATTTTTTGCACGTTTACAGGTTAAAATTCCATTATACGGCTGTGACTGCTATGCATATGCTCTTTTGTCTTCTGGTTTTGTGGATCTTGTTGTTGAGTCTGGTTTGAAGGTATGCTGCACTCTCACCTTTAGTTGCGTGTTTAACTTTTGACCCATGTAGAGATAAAGACCCCAAGATGGTTAAAACAATTTTTGTTTGTTAAATTTTGAATTTCAGCCGTACGATTTTCTTGCACTAGTACCCGTTATTGAAGGTGCTGGAGGTGTCATAACTGATTGGAAAGGAGATAAACTGTTTTGGGAGGCTTCTCCACTTTCAATCGCGACAAGTATACCCTTTCGTCTAATTCTAATATCATTCGTAGTTGCTTTTCTTGGTTTTCTGCCACCTTTATAAAAATGAAACCCTACGAATTTTTTATGACTTATACAATATCACGTGACAGGTTTTAATGTTGTGGCTGCGGGTGACAAACAGATTCATCAACAAGCTCTAGATTCATTGCAATGGAAGTGATAGCTTGAATTAACCTTCGACAGGAATAATCTTCTCTAAAAATCGCGTCTTGGTTCAGATGTGTATGTATTATCATAACATTATTATTCGGCATTTATCTAAGTTGAAAACCGTGTACTCGGAATCTTGAGTGTCTTGCTGAAATTAATCTCTTTCTCAGTTGGATGGATTCATGAACTCTTCAAACCTGATAAACAAGTTCAAAATTCGACATATAAACAATTTGAAAACTCGAATTTGAACGGTTTCAAAATTAAAGAAACTCACGTCTTCCACTCGTTTTCTAACTTGTCCTAGGGGTTATGGTAATATGGTAATTTTATGTAATTTAATGATGCTGTCAAAGTAAACCAGATTATCAAATTCTTGTTCTATCACTGAACACAATGGGCTGGACAATTTAGTGACAAACTGTGCAGACACCAGAAAAACATCTTGTGCTGAGTGCTAACAACAATTTGATTTTAATGGCTGCTCGATCCCAGGTTCTTTGCTTCAATCAGTTTGCGCACAGCCTGAAGGATCACAAAGTAAAAAGCATTAAGGGTATATTATAAATGTGGGTCAAAATTACATTCTTTTATCAAGTGTAAGCACTTCACCTTCATGAAATCTATATTAATCGCATAATCCCGGAGTTCACGAATAGCGAACATACCAGCTTCAGTGCAAACATTACGAAGATCAGCACCATTGAATCCCTGAAGTCAAACAAAAAACCATTAGGAAAAGAATGCAAAATAACACTTTCAATATGCATGCATACCTCAGAAATATTAGCAACTGCTTCATAGTCAATTTTGCCCTGTTTTGCAACTCCAGCAGCATGGATTTTGAGGATTTGCATCCTTGAGTGCTTATTTGGTAATGGTATTTCTACTTGCCTATCAAGTCGACCCGGGCGAAGAAGTGCTGGATCAAGAATATCACGCCTATTTGTAGCCATAATGACTTTCACCTGGATAAGAATACAACATCAAAATTTAACAAATACTAAAAACCCTATTCATTATGAACCATAAACAAACAACAGCAGCATCACCTTTTCTAGCTCATTAAATCCATCCATCTGGTCAAGCAGCTCCATGAGGGTTCTTTGAATTTCACGATCAGCAACTGAGCTCATCTTCAAACGTCGTCCACCAATGGCGTCGATCTCATCCATGAATATGATGCAAGGCTAAACAAAAGGATGCAAACAGTAATAATCAATTTCAGATAAGCATGAAAAAAAAGTTCATTTTTCAGCAATGGAAGTTTCCAACACCTGATGATCGCGTGCATATCTAAACATGTTCCTAATCAATCCTGAGCCTTCACCAAGATATTTAACCGCAAGAGCACTACCTACAATCCGAAATATAAAAAAGAAAGTACACTTTTTTTATGGAAAACCCCATTAAGCACTTGTAAAAAGCACAGAGAACAGAATACAAGTATTGAACATTCAAGAATTTAGCATCTGTATTGCTGGCTATTGCTCTCGCTAAGAGTGTCTTCCCAGTTCCAGGAGGTCCATAAAGAAGAACACCCTGCGTTGTATGCGAGAAACATATTATTCAGTAGTTTTTCTCTTTTAACAAATCCATGATTCAACATAAAATGCTTCCAAAATTAAACATCCATATAGTGAACATACCTTGGGGGTTCTGATTCCAACCTTCTGAAAAATCTCAGGATTCACTAAAGGCAGTTCTATGGCTTCCCTGAGCTCTCGAATCTGATCTGAAAGCCCTCCAAGTGCAGCGTAGCTAACATTTCCCGGGTCTTCAACAATCATATTTTGTATCTCAGGTTCAACCTGGCACATGATGAATAAAACAGTAGCATATGCACGCATAAATGTCATCAAAGTACTGTAAAATAATAACGATCCCAGCACAATCAACCATCCAACCCAAGAACAATAGATTATGGAGATGTATACTTGGCGGGGAAGAATTCCCATGATGGTCAGCGTGATCTTGTGAAGGAAAACTCTTGTTTCTTCAGTTATCTTCTCCTTCTCCAGCTTCCTATCATAGCCAACTATAAATCTAAATCCAGCTTCTGATTCTACAATAACTGAAAAGATTCAAAAATCTTAATTACATTGCTTAATCCATCTCTAACCAATCCCCCAAACAAGTGTTATAGCATCAAATAATAAACTATTTCTTGAATCTTGAACGTAGAAAACAAGTTATATGCATGCATGCATGAGTATGTATGCTTACAGCGTTCACTGCCATTAGGCCTTACAACACGACCAACGAAAAAACCAGCACCCTCCAAGTACCTGAGCTCTTGCTCAGTTTTCGCAATTTTTCTCTTTAAACCCTCCTCCCACAATCTCGCTGAGTACAACGCAATTCCAAACCAAATAACATCAAAAGAATGAAAAAGATTTGAAACTCTGCATAAACGTGAAGGTGAAAAAAGATAAAGAAAAGAAAAGGGGTTGGTCGGGGACCGCAAATTCTTAGGCCTTTCATAGCTCCGCGAAGGAGAAGCTTTTCGAAATACCGAATCTCCGCCGAACGATGTCGTGCAGTTTCATCTGACATCTCGCAGTTACAGCAACAACCAACAACCCATTAACTAAACAACTCTCTCTTCTGTGTTACTCTTTCGTCTTCGCAAAAACAATTTGGAATCATATTTAAAGAAAGTTACATTCAAATAATAAATGTATTCTTTTCTTCTTCTCTTCTTCAATTCCTTTCATGATGAAAAATTATATTTCTTTTTTGTTATGGGAAAAATGCCTGTTTTACATGATTAAATAATTTTAAATATAAGTATTACGTAAAATAATATATATTATAATAAATAATTATTTTTTTTGTGTAAATTATGTTTTACTTTTATAATAACTTTTTTAAATTAGTACATAATCATGATTTGATTTATAAATAATTAAAACATGTTTCAAATATTAAATTACACTTCTTTTATTAAATTGATTTGTTAAACTCATTCTTATTTAAATTAGTATGTAAAATTAAGGTTTGTCAAGAAAGGGTGTGTGTTTCAGTGTATGCCAAGGAATCATAAAGCTGCCATGGATATGGTTAGCACATTCATATTTTGATATCATTTTTTCTTATTATCATTTGACATCGTTCTCCTCGTAACTATTTATTTTCTTTCTTTTTTTCTAAAAATATAAAAATTAATTTTTGTTAAAGACTATTTTATCTTTATATAAATTCTCAAATAATCGTCAAATGAGATAATGTAAAATAACTTTTTCTATATGCTTATATTCTAGTTTAAATTATACGACATTTTTTTTTTCATATTACAATTACGGAATTCATTCTTAGATCTGTTATCAGATGCTTAACTTTTCAATTGTTTGTCTATTTCAATCTACCTACTTTTATATCCAAATTCCTTTTTTTAATATTAAATGGTTAAAAATGATTGTACATCACAGCATTAAATTTTTTTAACTATGAATCTAAAATACAATTTATATTTTAAAAATAATTATAAATTTATTATATATTTAAAAGTATCACTGTTTGTTCATTGGTGCATATTTTGATTTGCACATGTGGGGTGGTGCAGGAGCATGCTAAAATCAGAAACGAAGAGAAAAAGAGGGTAGAGAGAGCTTCAGAAACATGCATTTCAGCCAAAAATAGTAGCATCTTGAATGATCAAGAGGAAGTATAGAAAAAATGTTGTCATAACCATGAATGAGTGAAGACTTTATTCCAAAATCTAAAATATTTATTCAATCCCAAACCAAAGCCTTTCCTTCCCAAATGAGCGTCTGAGACCACATTTTCATCTTCCGTTGCCTCTCTTGAACATGGACCAAGAAATTGACAATTTGATAATGAACATGGGTTCTCTTGGAACCAGCTTTCCACAAAAGTAAGTTAAGATTTTCTTTCTGAAGAATATATGTCTATCGGACACTGATATTTTGACACCATTTTTTTTTTTCATAACTATTTACTTTCTTTTCTTTCTAAAAATATAAAAATTGACTTTTGTAAAAACTATTTTATCTTTATACAAGTTGTCAAACGGTGTCAAACAACGTTTTTCTATATCTATATCGATGAATATGTGTTTTCTGTGTTTGAAAATTTGATTGCATGCATGCACAGGAGAGGATTATCTAGGTATTATTCTGGAAAATCAAGATCATTTGTTTGCATGGAAGATGTACACTCAGTGGAGGATTTGAAGAAACCAGAACACTCTGATTCAAAGAAAAGGAAGAAACGTTCTCACAGGAAGGAACTGCTGAACCTTGCTCCATCTCCTTGCCGAAGGGCACCAAGTTGCACTCAATTAAGCACTCCATACGTCAACGTTTAGCATTTTATTTACTCCAAATTCCAATTTTGTAGCTCAAACTCATTCCATATGCTACCTTCCTATGATGCTATGTATATATTGATTTCATTCATTTTACTTTACTATTCAAGCCAAAAAAACTGTTCACGCTTGAATGTGGTTTTTTCTGTATTACACTAGAAAATTCAAATAACAATCTATTATCCAGTTTTTTCCCATCCTTTTTCCTTGCTATTGCTGCAGCAATTCAAATAAACACCTTCTTTCTTCACATAATCTCATGTTATCAACATGTAATAATATATATTACAATATATATACATATATATATATATATATATATATATATATATATATAATAAGACTTGTCTGTATCATTAGTTACCCTGATTTATATTTTCATGTGAACTGGACTTCTATTTTCTTTAATTTATGTTTCTCCACTTTTTAACTCTGCCAAAATTCATCTTCTGTTCATTCTTTTCTATCCAGATATTTAATTGTAAAGATACAGAGGCTTAATCGATTCTTTAAAAACTAAAATAATTGATTCTGTAAAAATTTAGAAACTTAGCTAATTTGTTAAACTTTCATGTTCCATGTAAGTTTCTAAGGATGGAGCTTCTGTAATAGCTGCAATTCCGATTCCTTCAATTATCTTTCTCTGTTATAAAGAAACCAAGGCATGAGGAAAACAATTTTTCTTTGAGAACTCTACGAATTCCCACCATTCATTCAGATTGCAGAGTCTAACAGTAGAAAGCAGAATCACACTGAGAAAAACTACTAAGCCAAACCAGTGATAAATGGTCTATTTCTATTCTTAATACACAACAAAAATTCATGGTGTCTGATAATGCATGTTACTGACCCAACCTAATGGAAAAAAAAGGCTTTTTTATTGCCATGTGTTTCTTAATTTTTTCATTGCAGAAATAGGCCTAATATTAATGTTTCCTTCTACACATTAATCATGAGTTATAGATCTTCCCAAAAAATTTCAGGATATCGTACAACTGTTTTTTGTCAGTCCTATCATCCCTTGAGGGACCACTGAGTTCCTTCTGTCACTAGTTGTCTGCAAACTGGTCCCAACATCAGCACTTACCATTCACAGAATGGTCTCAACAGATTATCATCATACAACAAAATCATGTAACATATGAGGTGAACTGAACCTCTGACGCTGGTTTCCAGCACCAACGTGCTCAAGTTCTGCTGTCTGTACTCCAACTGCAGAAGCTGCAGCTGCGAAACTGAGATGGCTCTCACCAGCCAAAAAATTACCTCCTTCACAGTGCTGTAAACCCAATGTTAGAGACACTCCACTTCCTGACTTGAAGCTCTCAAACTCTGACATTTGGCACGTTGAACCAACTGCCATAAACCTTTCATTACTAGCTCCATCAGATTGAACCACCATGTTATCAGAGAAGAGACCACAATTATCAAAATTTGGCCTTTTCTCCTCTATCAGCTTTCCTGACCTGTGTTCGGTTTCAACCTCATGACTAGTTAATCCAGTGGAAGCCATGATTTTTGTATCAAGAACTTGATCGTATCCAAGGTCCTTAACTTGTCCACCACCATGATTTGTATCGGTTAACATTGGACTTTGACAGTGCTGTGAATCATCAACCGTGTCATTGGAGATCTTGACATCACTTCTTGTTGCCTTGGAGACATTTTCAGATGAAGAAGTTGAGTCCATGTCCACATCAGAAACATCTTGCTTGTACATATCCTCAATCATAGGCTTCCATAGACGCACACGTGCATTTATGAACCAATTTGAGACCTAATTCAAGCAAATTTCAAATACATAAAAACATCATAAACTCTATAGTTCTTTCAAATCAGTAATCTCAAGCAACAAGAGAGGCACAAAGAAGCACAATGAATCAAGTTGGTAAAAGTATTTTGTTTTTGCACCTGACTTCGGGTCAAGCCGGTCTGTCTTGCTAGCATGGTCTTTTCCGAATCCTTTGGATATCTGTGAAGAATAGAAAAAATGGCAACTATATTAAACAACCCCAATGATCTTGGATCCAAAAGTTAAAAAAAAAAAAAAAACAGAAGATCAAGGTTGATATGAGAGGGTTTACGGATGAAGGAAATGCTCAAAAAGCCATGAGCGGAGAATTGAAACAGAGCTTTCTGGAAGCCCCCTTTGCGGTCTCCATGCATGCTGCATCATACCAAGCTGCTGAAGAGCCCTCTGTTGTCGAACTTGATGGTCCACATACTTTAGTCTTGCCATTCCAACTCCCTTATTACTTTCAGAAGCGTCGTGCTCCCCAAGGCTCTTTTGTGTTGCACGAATTTGACCAGTGATTGAATCACGCAAACACCGAAAATGGCATGAAATGGTTTGTAGAGCAAGGGCCGTGTATGGTTTAGCTGCCCCACATCCTGCTACCACATCAAATGATGATACCACGTTCTGCATCTTCTGGTAATATTGTTTGTACCTACTGTCAACCTACACTATTTAACAGAATCATTGTTGCAAGAAAGAACAGAATCATTGTATCACATACATCATCTTAAGTACTAAATTACACAGAATAGAGGAAATAAGAATTAGTCATAAAAGATTTAATCAATTGTAAGGAGATCAGAAATTAAATTCCTTCTTTCACACCGCATGGCAGCACGCAAAAAGCTCGAAACAGATACAAAATTTGCACTTATATCACGTTGACATATTTCCTTTTCATACTTTAAGGTGCTTAAACCACTACTGAAATCATGAACACGAATATTTTGCAGTAAAGGAAAGAAAGGCAATCTCAATTATCACAGTTTAGAGTTTATTTAACAAAAGCTGACACAATGAACATAGACATCGGAGATGAGGAGTTTAAAATATTCAACTTGAGGAAGGTTACAGCCATCACAACACAATGAACAATCATATGAACAAAATGGTCTGAGAAAATGTTCAACCGAATGGAGAAATCAGAGATACCAAACAGTGGAAATGTTTATAAATAGGCTTTACCTCATCCAACATTGACAGGAGCTTTGCTAACTTCTTATGCAGATCTTGTTTTTCAGCATGTGAAAGCTCACAAGAGGAGTTACTGGCTGAGGCTTGAGAATTAGGCACAGCATTTGTAGATGGCCGTTCATTTTCCAGGAGCTCACCACCCTCCTTAGAATTCTTCGCAGAGTTCTCATGTGTTCCGTGACTTCTTGTATCAGGTCTTTTCATAGCTTGTCGGATATCAACAACTTCATCAAGCAGTTGTTGCACTGCCTTGAGATATTTGGAGCTAGGAACCGTTCTTCCAACACTAGAAATTCCATGAAATGAAAAATCTGCTTTGTTCAAATCATGACTAGCTTCAGGTAACACAGGAGGAAAATTTTCAGAATGTCTAGAAGATCCATTTTGGTAGACCTCGTTGGCTGAAAGCGATGGATTTCCACCCAAGAACGAATCAAAATTTGAGCAATGATTCCTATCATGGACAGAAGGCAGTTGAATTCCTGAGGGCATGTGGGTTCCAAGGCTTAGAGATAATCCCTGCCCCTGCAAGTTCTGTCCATCCATAGATTGTCTTACCAACATCTCACTTCTACCGAAATCATGAACCCCAATTTGGTATCCACCAATATTAGCCAATATTTCTTGCTGCTCAGCGGTGGAATTTGATGGAACCACAAAGCAATTGCTTTGCTGCTGAGAATTTCCAGGTAATGCTTCAGAATATGAACCAGAGTTCATATACAACAGTGTCATATTGCTTGGCAAAATTGGTGTCTCCGGATACGAATTATGCAAAGGCTCCCTAAGACACAGCATAGGCACCGCACCCCTTTGATTACTTGAACATGGGTAGTAAGTTGTCATAATTTTAGGCAGACTATAAGTAAAAACCGTAACCGTAAACTATGAACCATGAAACACAGTCTATGTTGTTAACTAAATGAGACAAATACTGTCTGAACTCTTCTCATTCCCTCCTAGAAGTCACAAATTGGTGGTTGCTGCTGAGTTTGGAACTTAAGATTGCTCCTGAAATGAACTAATTGTTGCGCAGCAGTAACATAACCATTACATAGCATGTCACCAACACCATGCTTCAATTGCAGATCTTCAATCCCAGGCGCACCAGGCACTACACATGATAATTAAGCTTCAAAAGGAAGAAACTAAAATCTAAAGTCAGCTAAACAAAACCACATTCATGTAAAAGTTTTCCTAACAGAGGTCGCTTGGAAAGAGAAAGATGCAGAGAGGACCAAAGTTTGGTTTCTCAACTCAATTCCAGAAAAAATAAAGCAAGCTTTTGTTTGCCATGAAAGAGAGGCACACAGGAAGGACTTACACAGGGTTGCAGAGGATAAGAAACAGAGAACATGAAGCTATGCTGCTGCAACTGGTTTGTTAGTCTTTAGTTGGAAGCTGAAAGGAAGTGCAACATTAAAAGTTGAACTCAACATCTCATAATGTGAAACAAGAATGAGTGAGTTGAGTGAGAACAGAGAAAGAAAAGAAAGAAGAAGGTTGTGTTGTGTGAATGGTGGGAGAGAAGAGAAGAAGGATGAAGAAAAAGAAAGAAGAAGATAAGAGTGAGTGAGTGAGTGAGGAGGGAAAGGGAATTAGCACATAGAACAGTGTGAAGGTGATTTGACATAATGCTGCCCTGTCTTTGGGATTGGTGCAGAATCACTGTTGGTTTTGAAGCAGTTTCAAACAAACAAGTAAAAACATTACACCATCATGTTTATACAGATATTAAACTAAACAAAAAAATAACAATTTATATGTTAATAAAATGAAGATTTTTTAGATTATTATTTCACAATCTTACAAGTAAGTTACTATTAAATTACCTTTAGTTATGGAAGCCTACAAATCATAATAAAGTAGAAAAGATTTTCTACCAAATTAAGATTTTTCCGCATGCATGCGACAGCGTGACTCGATATCTTGTAAAAATAACATTATCTGTATTCTGTACAAATTTAATATAAATAAATAAGATTCCTCAAACAAAAAAGTTACCCAAAGATTTTAAATTGATATGTATTATTATAGGAAAAATTGAATAAACTTATTCAAGAAAATTTATATGCTGGGTGATACAGAAGAACCTATTCATGAAATACTATCATTTCCTAAGCTTTCTTTTTTTCTGTATTTCTTAAAAAATTTGAAATGTGTCTTATTTGTATTAAGACGGCAAAGGGTAAGTCTGAGAGACTTCCAAAATTAATATAAAAGATTTTCTACAGAAATTTATAAAAAACTACATAATTATTATGTAAAAAAATGTTTATTTAATTATTATATAGAAAACATCTATTGATTAAGCAAGGATGGTAATTGTTTGTACAAACAAACATGTGATTTATAATTATTATCACCAACATTAACAACAGTATTAAGAAAGAATAAATCTTTCAAATCAAATTACAATATAATATATATGACAACAGAAAATTAAAATAACTGAAGAATATTCAATTTTCAAATATAATTTACTTATTTATAATTAAAACTAATAGAATTTGTAAATCACAAATTTCATAAATAAGTATAACTAGATTTAATTAATTTGACTTAGATTGAATTCAATTAAACTAATCATCTCGATTAATTTAATTAATTATATATAACTTTTTATATTCACTTTCTAACAAAGATCCATAATATACTTTTCTTTTCCCTTCACCTATACATTAAAGAAAAAAAGAAGATAGATATACGATTATCACAATGGATCCTAATAATACCTATATCAATTTCTAGTATCTTAGTCACATTTTACTGTGTCAGTGAATCATTCCATAAATGACCTTACACCGTTTGTCCATGTTTATTTTTTCAACTTAAATATTAGTTCATTCAAATTAATAATAATTACATAAAAATAATATACAATACACTGATGAAAAATTGTTTGCTATAGTTATTTTAGTGATTTACTTATAAAGACACGGATTATTTTTTTTAAAATAATACTTTTTAAAAATAAATAAATAAATAAATAGATGTACTAAAATATTTTTTTTTCCAAATCTACCAATTACTTATAGTTTAAAATTTAGTTTTAAAAGTATAATTTTTAATTGAACTTTTTGTATCCGGTAACAGATTTTTTTTTTTTAAGCTGAACTTTTTGAAATCAAATTCAAAAGGATTTTTTTTTTTAAAGTGGGAAGGAAGACAAAATAATTAAAAACTAAAATTAAAATTATGAAAAGGTAATTTAAAATAATTAGCTAAAAATATTGATTTTAAATTATAATTAATAAAATAATAATTTAAAGGTGAATAAATTTTTATTTTGTAGTATAATTTGAAATTAAAATTTTTATCATTGATTTTTTATATATATATTATAGTAAAAACTAATTAAATAAATAATAAGAACAAAAATTATAGTGTTGTAATTTTGTTTTTCATTTTTCGTTCAATTTTTTACATAATAAAAAAAATATTTTACACTATATTGCAAAATATATTATTCACTCTTTTTTTAATTTTTTCTCTTAAAACAAATAAAATTTAATCTCAATATTTTAATTAATTTTATTTTTAGTATTTTTTAAATAAAAAACTAAAGAAAAAAAAAACTCTCCTCTATCAGAAAGTGCGGTTGAAAAGTGAAGTTTCCAAAAACTGAATTCTCGACTACTACAATAAATAGCTTCATATCTAATTCCTCCTCTCATCTCTTATTTTATGTTTGCCTTTCCTATATTTTTAAATAAATTATTGTTTTTAAATAAAACTTTTACATAACTGTGCTTTTATTTAGCCCCTTTATATTTTATTTTCTTCTTTTTGAAGCTTAATTATCATGTGTAATGCCTGGTACACCTGAGATTGAAGTGCAATTGAAGCATGGTGTGGTGACATGCTATTTAAGTGGCTAAATAAAATCACATTTATGTAGAAGTTTTCCTAACAGAGGTTGGCTTGGAAAGAGAAAGATGCATAATGTGAAACAAGAATGAGTGAGTTGAGTGAGAACAGAGAAAGAAAACAAAGACAAAAGGTTGTGCTGTGTGAATGGTGGGAGGGAAGAAAAGAAAGGTGAAGAAAAAGAAAGAAGATGAGTGAGGAGGGAAAGGGAATTAGCACAGAGAACAGTGTGAATGTGATTTGACATATGCTGCCCTGTCTTTGGGATTGATGCAGAATCACTGTCGGTTTGGAAGCAGTTTCAAACAAGTAAAAACATTACACCATCATGTTTATACAAATATTCATCTGAAGAAAAAATTATTTATATACTTTTCTGCAGAGGATTTCAGAACTTGTACCAGAGTTCATATACAATGTCATCTTGCCTGCCAAAATTGATGTATACAGATTATGCAAAGGCTCCCTAAGACACAACATAGGCATTACATCCCTTTGATTACTTGAACATTGATAGTAAGTTGCCATAATTTTAGGCAGTCTACAACAAAAAAACATAAATGAGACCAATAGTGTCTGTCATATCTTTCTGATTCCCACCTAGAAGTCACAGAAACAGTGGTTACTACAAAGTTTAGAACTTTAGATTGCCCAGTGATGAAAGCTGAAACAGAAGTTGTGTTCCTCATGAACTGAATTTTATGCAGTAACATAACCATTATTTAACATGTAGCCAACATCATGTTTCAATTGCAAATCTTAAATCTAAGGCATACACACATAAGAATTAAGCTTCAAAAAGAATAAAGTAAAATCAAAAGTCACTGAACCAAACCAAATTCATGTAAAAGTTGTCTCCACAGTGTGACTTGGAAAAAGAAACACGCAATAAAATCAAAAGTCACTAACAAATCCATGTAAAAGTTGTCTTAACAGAGGTAGCTTGGAAAGAGAAAGATGCAGACAGAAACTGCTGTTTGGTTTCTCGGCTCAATTCAAGAAAAAAAATACAAAAAAGGTCATAGGTAGGACGTACACGAGGTTGCAGAGGATAAAGGGCTAGCTTCATACGCAGAGAATAATAAACTTTAATAGGGTTAAGCTTTCTTTTCAGTGTAGGCCATGTAATATTTATGCATACACTTGCACTACCGCTTACTATTCTTTTTTCTTCAGTCGATAATCATTATATTTAGCAATCTAATCTAATCCATTTCACCTATCAAGCATTTTAACTTGTTTTAATTTCTGACATCAACAATTAAATAAACAAGCAATATACAGAAGGGTATTGAAAATTCCCAACCTTTCCACTACAAAGCTATCTTGCATGTGAAATTCTACAGAGTAAAGTGCAGAGTTGTTGAGTAACCTGTCAATTCATTATTGATGAGAGATGGAAAAGTCATCAACTCTAAAACAAGGAAAGCACTTTATGGGAAAATGAAAAGCAACATTGTATAATTTCAGGAACACCACTCTCTGGCATTCTGGAACATGCGCAACCAAGGACTAGGCCCATTCTTCTCCACGTGCCAGTGCTTTGGGTACCATGGCAACTGCCACATTAAGAAGCAACGCTCTGGATGAGGCATCATGGCAAGATGCCTCCCATCTGGGGAACAGATAGCTGCTACCCCTAAGGGAGAGCCATTCACATTGAAAGGGTATGTCTCTGTTGGATTTCCAGCATCATCACAATATCTTATAGGAGCTAAGTCAGAGTGAACTATTCTGTCAAACACACCTTCATCTGGGAAATAAGCTCTTCCCTCACCATGAGCAGCCCATATACCCAATGTGCTACCCTCCATGCCATTGAACATTATAGCCGGTGAAGGCTTTATGGTCACACTTGTAAAGCGGCATTCAAACCTCCCTGACTTGTTATGAATGAACCTTGGTTGAGATAGGTCACCACCTGCACCATGCACACCTCCAATTTGAGGTCCAGGTACCCACCCTAACAAAGCCATAAGCTGACACCCATTGCATACACCTAAACTGAAGGTGTCTGGACGGTTGTAAAACTCCTGAAATTGTTGCAAAACGTGTTCATTAAATCTTATGCAAGCAGACCAGCCTTTTGCGGAGTCAAGCACATCAGCATAGCTAAATCCACCAACAAACACAATTCCACGGAACTCCTGCAAAGAGATCTTTCCATTGAGAAGGTCCGACATAGTGATATCCCATGGCTCAAAACCAGCAGCATAAAACGCTGCAGCCATTTCTCTATCTCCATTGCTCCCTTCTTCTCTAATCACGGCCACCTTAGGTTTTGTAGTTGCAAGCAAAAACTTTTTGTCAGTGAAAACAGGGAGATAGGTCAGATTCCATGAGGGCTCATACCGATGTTTCAGTCCTTCTTTCTCCATATCCACACAAGACGCTAGTCTTTGAAACTTTTCAAGTTGAAAACTGGTCTCCTCCCACATGTCCCTAAGGATACTAGTTTTTTCAGATAAACAAGTCTCGCCATCAACCTTGACTTCTATAGATGGATTGGCTGTTACTTCACCAATGATTTCAGCTGAAACTCCCACATTGTTTAATTTATCTAATACCAAAGCCAGATTTTTCTTGCTTACTTCAAGAACTAATCCAAGCTCTTCGGCATATAGTGTTTGGAAGAGACTGTTACCTTGAGATGACAAGTTCAAACTAAGTCCACAATTACCAGCAAATGCCATCTCTAGTGCACAAACAAGAAGCCCACCATCACTAATATCATGACCAGCAGAAATCAGTTCATCGGTGAGAAGATCTTGAACACCTCCAAATACCTTTTTAAGATAAGGAACATCATCAAGATCTGGACAGTCATTCCCAACTTGGTCAAATGCTTGGGCAAGAGCAGATCCTCCTAATCGCCTCTTACCTCTTGACAAATCAATATGAAGCAAAACACCTTCATCCTTGAGCTTTAAATCTGGTGTTACTGTTTTTGTTATATCAGGACAAGTAACATAAACACTGATGACAAGATTTCCTGGAGCTTTGACAACTTCATTTTCAGCATGGGCTGCCATAGAAAGGCTGTCTTTCCCTCCATCAATAGCAATGCCAAGTTCAATCATTGCTTCAGATAAAGCAATGGCAGCATCATACATGTCAGTTCCTTCCCCATCAAGCTTGGCAGCATACATCCAGTTACCACTAGCCTTGACATCAGAAAGTGAAGTGACCTGTGCCCATACAAGATTTGTCAGTGCTTCTCCAACCGCCAACCGAGCCATTGCTTTGGGATCTAACAGGCCTTTGATTGGTTGTTCCCCAATGGCACAAGCACCTCCAGTCAAATCATTAAAAGTTTGAGCTGTAACAGCAACATCAGCAAGGGGGATCTGCAAAGGGCCAACAGTTTGCTGTTGTGCCACTAGACCAGTAACACACCTATCAACTTTTGTAGTTAAGAAGCGTTTCGAACAGACGGATGGTAAACTCAATACCCTCTTCAAAGAATCTATCACTGCAATCCCAGGTGCAATATCAAGTGGCTCCCGCTCATAGACGACCCGATTAAATTTAAAAGATTTTTTGGGCATGTCACCAAGGACTTTCTCCAGTTCAAGATCAACAGCAGGAGGAGGTGGAGGAAGTCCATGCGAAATACTCTTCTGAGTTGCCAAGCTATCAACTAACACAACACGTCCATCACCGCTGATAGTTCCAATAACTGCCATTGAAACTTTTTCCCTGCTACATATTGATTCCAAGAGATCACGACTTTCAGGCTTCACCAAGATTGCATCTTGCTCCTGATACTCTGCTCCCCAAATTTCTAGAACAGACATCGTGTGATCACCAACCACAATTGCTCGGACATCTATCTCAGCACCCTTTGGATATATAATTTCCTTCACAACATTGCAGTTACCACCAGCACCTTGATCATGAATGCTAATAATTGGATTTTTATCCCCCATCTCAATACATGCACGAACAAGACGATATAATTTTTGAGCCATCTCAGCATCCCCACGTTGCACAGCATTGAAATCAAGCTCTGCATCATTCTGCCCACTGACCATGCTTGAGGCTGCTCCACCTCCCATGCCAATGCGATAAGCTGGGCCTCCAATCTTGACAACCAGCATTCCAATGTCAGGTTCTCCCTTTGATATATGAAGGTGGTCTATCTGTCCAATGCCTGCACTGAACATGATTGGCTTCAACCATTCTCGCCTCTCCCCACTTGGAAGTCTCATTCCAAAAGTTCTACAAAAACCCTGGATCAATGGCTCTCCAAATTTGTTGCCATAGTCAGATGCGCCATTACTAGAATCTATGAGAATCTGTAAAGGTGGTGCCAAATTTGCTGGATAAGTAAAGGAGGTATCTTCCCATGGAGCATAAAAGCCAGATGTGTTGAGATTTCCAACACAATAACCAGCTGTAGCTGCCTGAACAAAGGACCCTCTTCCTGTAGCATGTGTATCCCTAATGCGACCTCCTGCACCTGTCTCTGCACCAGGATAAGGTGCCACTGCACACGGAAAATTATGTGTTTCAGCTGTAAACAGTATATCTAACTCACGTACTGCAACTTCTAGTGGACATGATGAACCAGGCCGAACTGGGCGGAGCTGCTTCACTGGGAAACCCCTGATTGCACTTGAGTTATCCTTAAAGCCAATGACTGAATTATTGGGATTTGCCTGCAAAGTACTTTTCACAATCTGCATTAGAGTTTTATCCATAAGCTGCCCATCAATAAAAATCTTTCCGGTAAAAAACCAATGTCTACTATGCTCACTGTTGGATTGAGCAATATCAAACAACTCTACATTGGTTGGGTTGCGCTTAATGTCTTCTCTGAAAAGTTTGGTGTAATATTCCAAATCCTGGTCATCAAAGGCGAAACCCATCTCCAAATTAATCTCTTCTAATGCCTTTCGTCCCTTCTCCATAACAGGTATATAACGAATCTCTTCAGGAACAACACTGGTCTCAAAGGATGTTAGCTTCTGAGTATAAACACATTCGGTCATCCTATCATGAACCATAGAAGCAAATTCACTGATTTGATGATCTTGCAGCTCACTTGTGGTGAATAACAAGTACCTTCTTGACCGTTCCAAACGTGTCACTTCTGTCAATCCACAGGCTTGGCAAATTGCTACAGCATTAGTAGACCATGCTGTGGTAAATGACAACCTGGGACCAACCTCAACTATAACTGGACTCAAACCCTCCTTCCACTTCTTCTCAAGAAAGCTCTCAGTTCCAATATTCTCAGGCTCAAAAGTTTCTTGAAGAAGCCATTTAAGGACTGAAAATTTTCCAGTGGAAAGGTGTGAACTAAGGCCAATATTATAGCATTGCTCCGTTTGTATTTCCACAATCTGACTAGATATTTTCACTTGAGCTTCCTTTAGAAGCTCAGCAGCTGCACTTTCTTGCATAAATGGGACTCGGTACAAATGATCAACTTCTGAAGCAGGCTTCTGAACCAAGCCAGGTTGTTCTTCTACAGAAGAGCTCACACCAGAAACCACAGCTCTGGGATTTTCTTGAGCCTCACACCTTAAATGCAAAGCTCTTCGAGTTGATCCCAGCGCCCAATTCCTATTCCAAAGCGTACCCCACAGCATATGATTTCTCTGTCTATGAGGCTTCTTCTTCAAAAACAAAGTTTGCCTAGAAGTACCCTGGAACCAAAATCACAAAAAACCATAAGCAAAGATGCATTTTCAATTGCCAAATTAAACATGGCCACCAACTAGTCAGTGACAGAGTTAAAAATAAAACAAACGCCAACCCATGTCAACGATGCAAACTTGATAGTCAACCCAATATGTTAGTACAACAGTAAAGGAGAAAAAAAAACACAGAAGGGAAAGGGAAGACCCATGAAACACCGTTGCACTTCATCTGATAAATTAAACACGCAGCACCTAGTGATCTACGAAAAACTAACAGATTAAAGCAAACATATGGCAAAAGTAGAAACCTTCAACGAATAAAAAACATGCCACTACAACATCAAAGCATGAAACCCAAAACAACATTTCATGAATAAAAAGGATGCATCATACGATGTTAATTCAAAGAGATGAAATAAAACCAAACCTGCACGAATTGAGACACCCCAAATTCCTTGACAGCCGCCATGTCCTCGATCAAGTGTTGGAAACCCCTAAAACAGAAAAAGTGGGGGAAAAATAAAAAGTTTGAAAAGGGAACTGAGCAGAAGGGCGTGGGCGTGGGCGTGAATGAAGTAGAAAGGAAGAAGAACAAAACGCAGTAGCTTAAGACATTAAAGGGTTTTGGAGTGGCACAAAAATAAAACCCTACACAGTCAGCCACTTGGTCCAATGAATGAATAAAATATAATGTTCTTACCCTTTCAACTATGGTTGCGTTGGCGCTATTTTATATTCTTCAATTTTATATTCTTTGTTCCCTTTCCTCTGTTTCATCGATCGATTGTTTCTCTGCTCATTTTTCCTGTCTTTCTTCAGTCGAATCCGAATGATAATGTAAGCACATTTGTTTTTCTTTTAATTGTGAGCTGTAAATTACTATGATGTTTTAGAAAGATAAGGACGAGGTAGTTTTAATAATATATTCTTATACTGTTACTTGTCTAGTGAATAAGATATGGTTTCATATTCAGAAGTTGTGTATGCTCCGGTTTTCCTCATCTCTTTTCAGAAAAAGAAAAGTGATATTCTATAAAAGTTTTTTTTGTATTTATCTCCCTTCGTATTATTTACTACTATATCTCATAATAATGGAGAGATTAATATAATATAATGTTAGAGTAAGATAAATAAAAATATTGTGTGAAATATTATACGATTACCACTTTCTCTTTTTTAGAGTAAGATAAATGTAAATATTAAGTTTGATACAGAAAAAAGTAATTAAATTGAAGTTAGCAAACAGTAATTTCTATGTATTTTATAATGAGTACGACTTTTATTTGACAAAAGAAAAAGTAGTTACTATTATTATTATTATTATTATTATTATTATTATTATTATTATTATTATTATTATTATTATTATTATTATTATTATTGTGTGACCGTTCATTCAACTCTAAGCATAACTGACTTTACCGAAATTGTAAGTACAATTTGAATTTTCTTTTTTAAGTTGTAATGTTTCTATCAAATTGCAAGTGATTTACAAAACTTTGAAACAAATAACGATTAATGAGTTAACATATTTGAATATGAACTTTATTTCTGTTGTTATATCACATTAATTCTTGTATAGCAAATTTAAATTTCTATACGTGTAACCATTCATTTGCATTCTTTCTTTTATTAGTATATATTTCATTGTATCCACGAAAACAATTCTTATTATTTGAAAAAAACATATAGCCTCTAAAAATAATAAATACATTCTGAAAATTTATTTAAAATATTTGTTTATTTATATATTTATTTCTCTAAAATTATATATTAGATAATTTTTTCAAATGAATATATTTTTTACAATTCACTAAATTCAGTTATATCACATTTATTCTATTACTTTCTTAATAAATCTTAATTTTTTTATTCACCAAAAAAAATCTTTAAAAATTTGCTATTTTTAATTACTATAAAATATATGTATTTCTAAATATTTATTTATCTATTTTTTATATCTATTTACCTAAATATTTTTTGTATAACATCTTTTAGAATATTTATATCTATTTATATATAAGTTTTCTAAATATTTATTTTTATTTGTTTATATATATATATATATATATATATATATATATATATATTTCTAGGCATTTCTTCAAAATATATCTATTTAAAAAAATACATATCTAATTTTGTAGATGTCTACTTAATTAAATACTGCATAATTAATTATAGTTTCCTTCAAACATTTATTTTTAACTAATTAAAATTTTCAATTAAAAAAATACAAAAAGTTAACTCACAATTCAGCTTCTCAATAATCAACATCACACCAAATTCAAAATTGTATTATTTCACAAGATATAAAGTACAGTATCCTACATTCAAAAATAAAATTGAAAATTGTATCAGTAGGTCAAAAATTTTCAGAATAAAAAGTACAATAAAATAATAAAACAAGAGATATTGACGAAAACTGAGAAGAAAGTATGAGTATAATAGTGAATGTATATATATATATATATATACACGTATGTATGTATGATTTAAGTAATATAATAGGTATTTGAGATACGATTGAGTGAGTAATTAGAACCAACAACACTCGTCAGTTTTTCTTAATCTATTCTTTCAAAATTTTCTTTTTCCTTCCCCTATTCGATTATCACAATTCCCTTTTAAGGGTCCTAATAATCCCTATATCGACTTCAAGTATCTTAGCCAATTTTTACAGAGTCAGTAAATGGATTCGATAAACTACCTCGCAACCATTTGTTTTTTTCAACTTGAATATTAATTAATCTATAGCTATATATAACAAAATAATTATCCTTTCAGTTGTCCACAGTTGTTTCTCAATTTTACCATTTCAATAATAATTTTTTAAAACCAAAATAATTACTTGTATCAGTATTTCAGTCTTTAACATTTTTTCAATTTAACTGTTTTTTGAATCTTAACTATTTTATTATTTTTTATTATATATATTAAATTTGTCCATTAAAATGCAGAGAATAAAATACTAGTATGTATGTATTGACCAAACTTTGACAAGGTTGGGAGAACTGCAGGCATTTGAAGTTGGAATAAAATGGGGGATGAAAGAGAAGGTCACAAATTAGCAGAAACACTCAATTCAAAATCTTCACTGAAAGAAAAGCTGGATATAAAGTAATTTGTCAAGCCCATAAAACAATCTATAGGAGAGGGCAATATTCTAGAAAACTAAACAAAAAATAAAGCACAAAACATAATACTTAAGGAATATTTGAGCTGGTTGGCGCCCCAAAACCACCAGATCCACGACCAAAGCCAGGCCTTCCTCCAGGTCCCTGCAATATGGCAAAACAATTGATAAGGAGAGGGGGAAAACAACGGAATGAAAAGAAACCAAAACCATTATATATATTGTTTGCTGCGCATAATGAAATGTCCCTAGAAGATGCAAGCATGATTATGAACATTTAATTGTACAGCTTCAAGGACACAGTCATCATAACACTAACACTGCATTAATCACATCACACTATTGATCACTTAATCAATCCTCAAGCTTTAAAAAATGAAGGAATAGCTTATTTGCATCGCCTAACTGAAGAAAAGATTGTGCATTCACAAGATAGAGTTCCCAACAAAGGACTTATTAAAAGGTGCGAACCATGGGAAATTATAATCTAGTAGACTCGATCTATTCGAGTAAACTTATCACCAAGAGCTTGTCAAAGAAAAATAAAAAATATAGTGAATGAGTCAACCTTTGTTGAAAGAAAATTAACTTAAACCTGCACATCAAGTACCTATACATTTGTAAGAGCTTGAAAACAAATACTCATAAAAGTTAAAGTTCTATTTAGTTTAAAACTACACAACAAACAACAATCTTGATGATGAAAACTAGGCCAAAAACAAATGCCAACCAGATGACAATGCACATTGATAAACAACAGTAGAACTGCATTGGCAATAGAATTACCCCAAAAGAGGGTCTGTAGTCAGCAGGAGCTCCTCCTTTGTCTCCTCCAAAGTCTCCACCAGGTCCTCGGGGACCTCCGCGATATCCGTCACGATCGCCGCCAAACCTCCGCTCGCCTTCAAAGCGAGGAGGACCCCTGTTCAAGAAAACAAAGATCATCCACATAACAACCAACTAGTAGAAAAAGTAGTTAGTTTAGATCTGTTGGATTGGGTTTTATAAGGTCATAACACTTCACTTAGTACCCCACTTATCCTATAAATGTATGGTTTATTGCTTTATACTATGATATTGTTCAATCAATTGCAACAGTGATCTTCTTGACATACCTAGGGCGATCACCGGAGGGGCCACCAAAGGGTCTGCCAGGTGGCTTGGCCTGTTTCTTCAAAGTGGCAGGAACAATTTCGGAAGGAAGGTTAAGGTAGGTTCTGAGAAACTCGATGCCATCATTGGTGAGGAACCAGTAATAATGCATCCAAGCAAAGGTCTCTCTCACGTACTCACGGGACTTGAAACTTTGCATCAGCTTAATCACCTGCAAATTAGGCACATCAATCTCAGGGTGCTTCGCCAAATTGAAGTCCTTCTTCGCAAAGCAAACTCCCTCTGCACCATAAACAATCTCATATTACTCAACGAGTTAAAACCCTAACGAACAAAATTATTCGGGATCAACGCTGAGACACCTACCTTGGAAGAGGTATTTGCAGATCTCCTTACGGTTCTTCTCCGGAATGATCTGAACAAATAAAAACGCACGCAAACATAAGAATCAAATTCAACTGAATAACGAAAATTATTAGCCGTAAATAATTCGAAGTCGTACCATGGTCAGAAGAGAAGGTGGAAGAGATACAATGGAGGCTCCGCCAACAATCCACAGAGTTATCTCTTGATTACCTTCTTTCTTCTCTGTAAACCCTAACTTTCCTTTTCATATTTGCATTATGGGCCTGTTCATGGGCCGCTTACACACCCCCGTATGTTTCTCCCAGCATTTGATGTGAAAAAAAAATAAAATCATTTTGTAAATTTTTTTTGGTATATTTTGGGAGGCAAAAATAATTTTTGAATTGAGTAATATGTAAAAAAAAAAAAGGACTATCTTTTAATTATATAATTTAAAAGTTATTTGATTTTTTTAATTATAAAATTTATAATTTTTTTACTTCTTAACTATACAATTTATAAGCTTTTCAAAGAAAAAAAAATTGAGATTGTAGAATCTAAAAGTAATTTTTACTTTTAAATGCATAATTCAGAAAATAAATTATTTATTTGGTCTTTTTAGATTGCACAACGGATAAAATTGAAGCTTTTTTATAATATGCAATACGAGGAAGTATATAAAGATGCAAAACAAAAAGTTGCCTTCATAAGAGATTGTTTTTAGTATAACTAGTTTGAAATTCATATATATACCATGGTGTTTTGTTTGTTTGTGATGTGATATTTTGTTCCATTAACAAATATGAGTTACATTTATTATATTTTCAATAAGTATTTTTTATTATTTTATATATAATTATCAATATTATTTTAATTTTATTAATAATATATATGCGTTAATTGATTATGTATACAGTATAAGAAATATTTTAATAAAAATTGAAAAAAAAACAATTTTATATATATACTTATCAAGATAATTAAAAAACTTGATTTGAAATATTACCTTTAAAGTACCTAAAAAGGATAATTACATTATACTAAACTTTAAACTTTTCTAATTAGTTTTTATGTTTTAATTTTTAATAAATTATTGTTTGGATTTTGTACATATAGAATAATAGTATATTGACTTTTTTTATTATAGTTATACTAGAAGTGCCCTAACTCTTTTTTAGAACTCTACATTTTTATAAGTAAAATAAATATTTAATTAATCGGATGGTACCCACTTTAATAGGAGTGTGTCAATTCGATATCCACAAGTAAAAAAAGTGTTAATTAATTATATCTGCACTTTTGATAAGTATTTCAATTAAATTTCTTTAAAAAATAAATAATTAACGTTGTTTGTTAAAGCACTTATCACTCTCCTGTTTTTTTTTTTTTTTTTTTAAAAAAAAAAATCTTTCCACGTGTTAAATTCATGTCATAACATGTGACAATGTCAGTGTCACGTAACATAATAATATCACGTGTGACAAATATTATTGTACTTATTTTAATTTAATACCCATATATATTTCATTGTAATCAAATTTTTATCAAAATTATAAATTGTTTTTAAATTTAAAATTGACAATTTTTCTTTGCTTTCTTTTCTTTTCGGTATAAACCCTGAGTTGTCTTTTCATGGCTCTTTGTACTATGAGCTCATGGACCTCACAATTCAGAATGGCAATTTCATCTCGGGCATTTCTTCGTGCACCTCTTTTTTTATTCTTGCAATCCCATAAAATTTGTAATCATCTCACTATCTCTATTTAAATTATAATAAAAAGTAATGTAATTCCTTTTTTTTAAATATTTTTTAGACTAAATATTCCTGAATTAAAATACATTCTTGAATACTCAGAAATACTCAAAGTCATAAAATATGGTTAATATAAATGCCATAAAAAGTACAAGTAAAAAATTAAAAAAACTATATTAAAAATTTATTAATCACCGAATTGAAAAAGGAAGCAAGCAAACATAAAATATATTAGTTTTGTAGTTTTTACATTCTTCTTCATTCTTACTAAAGAAGTTAGTAAAGAGACTACTAAAGAAGTCACCATAAAAACAACAATGTAATTATATTACTAATACATCGTTAAAACAAAATAAGACTATATTATAAAATTATGATAATATAATTTGAAAACAATTACAAGAAACACATATTGCAATTAAGCACAATTAGTTTGATAGTCTTAAGAAAGTTGTAGTAATCATAATTTATTCTTTTTTTTTTATTTTATAATTAGTAAATTATAATTAAACTGCGATCACACGAATCTGATAATATATTTCATAATATATTTCGATAATTGAGATTTGATTATATTCTAAATAATATATTTTATTATATTCTTAAATTATTATATTTTTTAAATTAGTTTATATATATTATAATATGCCTCTACCAATAAAATCATTTTATAATATTCTTCTATAATATTTGAAAAAAAATGATTACATTTATTCCCATCTCAATTTCAGACGAGTAGATTAATATAAATACCACTATAAAAGACTGAGTAAAGGCATTAAAATATTAAATATATCACTCATACGTATTTAAAACAAAATACATTTATATTAAAAGAATTAAAAAATCATCAAATTTCTAAAGAAAGTAGATATATATTGAAAGACAAATTACTATAAGTATATTATATCTTAGTAAGTCCACTGGCGGATGTAAACCATATTAATTTTGGGAATCAAAATAATATATCTAAAATATTTATATTTTATTATTATTATTATTAGAATAAAATTAAATATTTAGTTTAATATGATTACAATCATAAAAAAAAAACATATATATAATAAATTATCCATTCTTTTAAATTATTGAACCTATTAATAATTACATCAAAATTGAAATTTGCATGCATTTGTTTTTTCATGTAAATAATTATAATGGGGAAAAAATTATTTTCCATTTTTTTTGTAAGGTTGCTTTAATAGAGCATTATGAAAAATAATAGTTGTGCTCAAGTAAAATACACCTGCATTCTTATCAAAAGATAAACATAATTCAAATATACTTGATAAATTATTCGAAATTCAAATTTGAATGGATAAAAAAGAGCATCACAATAAAATAGTGGAATTGAATTTTTAAACTAAGTTTTTTTTGAAAATAATATTAACAAATTAATAAAAAACTATTAATTAATAGCAAATGAACAAGTAAAAAGTTATGATAAATAATACAACTTTTTATGTTCTTTTTTGAATATTCGTATTTTAAAACAATAAAAATATATTTATTATATTTTAATAAGTAATGTATAAAATGTTTATCCTCATCTTATTTTTTAATAAAATATATTAAAAATCTTAAATATTTTTTCTCTTTTTTACATGGACAGTCATCTTTGTCACCCATCACCAATTCCATCTTCATAATTTTTTCATAATTTTTACATTATTATTTTCAGATTAATTTATAAATTTGAAATGCATCTCAAATCTGATCATGCATACCAAATTGTTCAATTCGAAATTAATTTTTCAGGTTAGGATCAATCTAACATGTATTATGTATTAGTATATACATTGACCAATCCAAAACTGCATGCTTTTTTTTATTCATGTTTCACGACTATTACAATACATTTGTTGTAATGCATGTTAAAGAGAACAAACATATCCTATAGAGATCAAGTTGTCTGATTATCATATCTTTAGAGGAAAAATATTATTTATTTTGAAGTTAGCATTTAAATAATTATATGTAGCTTTTGATTCATGAGCATCATCAGTTTCATATATCTAATCAAAATCTCTCTTCTTCTCGTTCGGCCTTCACGATCATCTCTTCATGTTCATTGTGATTAAGGGACATTATTTATAAACATAACATTTATTTTTAAAAAAAATGATATATATTTTATAGTTATGTTAGGATAATAATTAGCACAGTGATATTGTATGCAAAACAAAAGTAAAATGCAGCTGAACAAAATTAAAAAAACAAGTGAACATATTCAACAAAACATGTAAAATGAAGAGAACTGTATTATTAGAACAACTTAAAATTAGTGAATGAGAATAGAGAAAACATGTCAAAGAATAGAGTTGATCTGGAATGGATGCAACCTTCTAAAACCCATATTTCGTGTTTTGATATCTCTCATATTGTTTTGTCATGGAGAGTCAAACACATAGACACCAATGCAACTTGGTTATAGGGAATGTTGAGGGTTTCTGAAACTTGGTTTATGATTTGGTCTTTTATACCTTGGCAATCATGTGTATGTGCGTATTAGGTCGACCTCAAGATGACTTATGTGTATGTGCGTATTGGGCCAACCTCATGACGATCTATGTGTATGTATGCAGTGGGCCAACCTCAAGACGACCTATGTGTATGTGCGTATTGGACTAAACTTAGAGCAGACCAAGGTGCGAGCACGTATTGGGTTTGAACTAGAGCCGACTTCATTGTAAGGACGTGTTATGCCCGACTTGAAGTCAACCTACTTACTCCACTATATTGTGTCTGACCTGGACCCGACCTATCCGGAATGCCTAATTCAAATAAAACATAGTCCCTCTCTTCTCAGGATAACGCCACATCCCCACAAAGGTTGGGGTAACCCCACACACATCAACTACCTCCCGCGATCTTAGGAGGACTGAAACAAGGATGAGTTAGAGACCTTTATAAAGCTAAGCAGCTGCTCGCTTCCAAAGACGAGAAAAAAGACCGAGAAAGGCAGGTTTATAACAAAACGAAAGTATCTCCTATGTAAAAACATATGGCGAAGAGGACGAGTTGTGACTACTGTGCACCTTAGACTATCTTATACAAAAAGAGTTTCACAACTCCATGTCAATAAGTCCGGTATGCATCAATAAATCTGAAAAATCATTTTGAATTGATCAATCTAATATGTTCATATCAACTACGAAAGGAGAGTGACTGGAAAATGATAGTGTTGGGTGACAAATATGAGAAAGGGAAAAATGGGAGAGAACAATAAATTTTAGGTATAAATACACATTTGGTACCCAAACTTTTTCGGAAAGTTCAATTTGGTACCCGAACTTTAGGAATGTTCAATTTGGTACCCCAATTTTTCTAAAGAGATTCAATTTGATCCTCTCCGTTAAGTTGGAGTTAACACTGTGTCCGTACAGGACACGTGTCAAGCCATGAAATTTTTATTTTTTTTTTCAAAAAAATTAAAAACTGCCACGTGTCAGTTTATCATCGTGCCACGTGGCAGCTTACAATCATGACATGTGGCAGTGTAATAGTTGTTTTCAATTTAGTACCCTAATTTAAATTTTTGGTTCAATTTAGTACCTAAATTTTTTTAAAATGATCCAATTTTGTCCTTTCCTATTTGAGACCAAATTAGTAAATAAGCTTAATTATAACTTATATAAACATGTTAAAATAATTGTTTTGAATTTATACATCAAATCACCACACTTAAATATTCAAATTATTTTATTTTTTACAAGTGTAAAAAATTTCATGTATAAAAAATTACAAAGGTTTAAATGTAAAAAATAAAATAATTTAAGTATTTAGGTGAAATGATTTGATGTATATATTAGAAAACGTTATTGTAACATGTATATATATGTTGTAATTAAGCTTATTTACTAATTTGGTCTCAAATGGAAGATGACGAAATTGGATGATTTTAAAAAATTGGGTACTAAATTGAACCAAAAATTTAAATTGGGGTACTAAATTGAAAACAGCTATTAATCTACCACGTGTCATGATTGTAAGCTACCACGTGACACGATGATAAACTGACACGTGGCAGTTTTAAAATTTTGTGAAAAAAAAAATAATTTTTTTGAAAAAAAAAATAAAAAAAATAAAAATTTCATGGCTTGACACGTGTCCTGTACGGACACGGTGTTAACTCCAACTTAACGGAGAGGACCAAATTGAATCTCTTTAGAAAATTTGGGTACCAAATTGAACATTCCTAAAGTTCGAGTACCAAATTGAACTTTCCGAAAAAGTTTGGATACCAAATGTGTATTTATACCTAAATTTTAATACATGAAGATAAAAGTGGGATTTTAAAATCAGGTGAGATAAATAAGAAATGCCCTAATCCGCATCTGTATTTTTTCTTTAGCAATCTAATTAATATAACATCAAACAAATCTCAATGAAAGAAGATAAACTTATTTTGAAAGACTCAAAATCATTCAAATCCTGAACAATGTAAAAACTACAAATAGCATTTAAACACAATTGTCACGTAAACCAAATGAGCATTACAAGCACATATTTCATGATTTTACTGATCATGTGTCCTTCCTAAAACATGTGGATGCAATTTTTTTCTTTTACAACACAAAATTTAATATATTACTTTCTCAACAATATCGCACATGAGGAATTACTTTTGAAATTCTAAAAGTTTCACTTTTACCAAATAATAATTTGTTTTATTAAGTACTTCACAGACATGATCATTGATGAAAGTCTTAATAGTTACCATGTAAGTTATACCTATTATAAGTCAACAGAAATAATGTTTCAACCAACATGCAACTTGATTAATAAATAGCATAATGTCAAACAAGTACTGTAATAGGTTAGGATGAAAAAAAAAAAGTCACTTTATTAGATTATCGACATTTTCCAAGGCTGTGTATTTTATTAATTCACCTAAAAACTACTATAAATATACTTCACATCACATGTTATAATCATGTGTCATAATAATAGACAAAAAGTTTCATAACTTGAACCATTTCAATGAAGAAAAAACAATTAATATATAATGTGTTACCAATTTAATATAACTTTTGATTTATTTCTTGTCTCATTCATTTTTATTTCACTTTCACTTATATTAGATATAAATTTAAATACTAATGAAAAAGTATTTCAGTTTTTCTTCTGTAATTTATATCTCAATTTCAATTACTATCGTAAAATATAAAATATAGGCTTAAATACTTTTTTGGTCCTCATTTTCGTAGTGTTTGTTGCGGATGATCCTCATTTTGACAGAATGTTTAAAATGATCCTCATTTTTACCGAATGTTTAAAATGGTCTTCATTTTCGCAATTCGTGTTTTTTTTTGTCCTTTTCTGTAACGTCGTTTAAATCATTAACGGAGCATTGTACAGGTGGCACGATTTGTATTAAGATGTGTTACGTGTACTGTACAGGTGTGGTAATTAGATATTTGGGGATAAATAAGTGAGCTATGATTTTGGTAAGGAATGTTTGGGCAGTTGGTGAGTTTTGACAATCTTGTTTCTCCATTCCCAATTGGTGTTGCTGCAATCTTCTTCTTCCTGCAATCCCATTATATAGGTATGTTACGGTCCCAATCTTCGTGCACGGTTGGTGGTTCAACGAGAAATGGATTAACCCCGAGTTGTAGTTGCGGAGAGATGGCAGCTTTGAGGATGACAAGAACTTCAAAGAATATTGGTAGAAAATTTTGGGTACAATATGTTTTTATTTTTGTGTTAATAATAATTTGGTTTTAATTTTTGGTTTATTGATTTACAAAGTGGTGGTTCCAATAATGTGGGTTGCAACTTTTTCAAATGGTGGTGTTGATGAAAAGGATATCATTATCATGACACAAATGGGGCAAATTAATGATGAAAAGGAGTCAGTGAAGGTTGTTGAGAAGAAGCTGCAATTAGTAATAGGGTTCACTTGTGTTGTTATTGTATTATTCGTACTGTTATTGTGTGTAATCTTTTAAAGTCCAATCTATTTTGTACTATTGTTAAATGAAGAAATGAATTAGTTTTATTATGTTGATATTAGTCCCAACATGTTCAAAATGACATCTTAATCTGAGCATTGAAGTAAGTGATATTGATCTAAGCTTGGAAAAAATTAAATTGATCTAAGTATGGAAGAAGTTAAATTCATAACGTTAATTCATCTCATCAAAATGCACTACATCAATGTTTGGCAAAAGTAAAATTGAACAATGTTTAAGGAAAGTCAAAATGCAGTACATCAATAATGAATTCTACATCAAAAATTCCAACAAATCATTAAGACGTTTGTAGCTGCTATCATGGCCTCCTCCTAATCTGTAATTTCATCCTAAACTGTTGAGATGGTTCTTCTGGTGTTGGTAGTGGTGCTGCTTGACTCTCCACTTTATTCCTTGGTTGAGTTGTTTGAGTTTCAACAGTTGGTGCATTCTCAACAGTTTCAGCAATTGGTGCATTCTCAACAGTTTCAGCAGTTGGTGCATTCTCAGCAGTTTGGGCATCTGGTGCAGTCTCAGCAGGTAATTTAGAAACCATGCAGAACATCACAACAATCGAAAGACAAATAAACCCCAAAATAGAATTACGAAAACCCTAACCCACGAGCAAACACAACCCAGAAAACCCTAAACCCACTTACCTCGTTGATGATGATTAATTGGAAAATTGAAATGAAGAGTGCAACTGCAATCCAATGATGAAATGGTAAGTATTAGCTGCTTCCTCTGCAAATCCGAGCTCAAAAAAGATGAAGATGAAGAAATTTCCCTAATTGCAAAATTTCTCCTAAATTAAAAAATTAACGTTAATTAGACACCTGTAAAGTACACATAACACACCCTAATACAAACCGTGTCACCTACAATACTCCGTTAATGATTTAAACGGCCTTACAGGAAATGATCAAATAAAACATGAATTGTGAAAATGATGACCATTTTAAACATTCTGTCAAAATGAGAACCATCCACAAGAAACACTACGAAAATGAGGACCAAAAAGGTATTGAAGCCTAAAATATATTTATTATTAATAATAGTAATTGATAACAATAAATTATATTATGAATGTGAAGTTATAAAAAACATTTTTATAAGAATAAATCAAACTTTAATATCATGAACATTTAATATTTATTATTTTTCAAACAATTTTAGTATACTAACTTTATAGATAAATCATTAATAATGAAAATGTTTTTTACTAAAATTTATTTTTAATTTATATTAAATTTTAAACTTTATTAAATAATATGAATACAATTTTAATTAATTATACCAATAGTGGTTAACTTTTTTTTTAAAATATTGAAAAATAAACCATTTTCCTTTTTTTAAGTAAAGTTACGACGTATGAAAATTCAAATATTATTTTTTTTAATCAAAAGTGGACATTTATTTAATTTTTATTACATTAAAATATATAATTTCATTATTTTTAAGAATAATTAATATAAAATAATATTAAAATATTATGTGACAAGTTTTTTTAATGATGTTAAAATAAATGTTAAAATACACATTTGATTTTTGTTTTCGTTAGTTATGTCAATTTAGTCCAAATACTTTCTTTTTTCTATCAGATCCATTTTTGGTAATTTTGTTTAATTTTTGTTAACGTCATTTAAATAATTATTGGTAATGAATAAAGACAGTCACGTGTCACTTTGCAGTTTTTTTTGTTTTTCTTTAACATTTTTAATTTTTAATCTTTGTATTGTTGAAAAAATGTTCACATGTCAATTCAGTCGCGTGTCACTTGACAGAGTAAATGTTTTATATTTAATTTGATCCATTTATCTATTATTTTTTGTTCAATCTAGTCTCCATTGTCTTCTAACATGGAACAAATTTATCCCTTTCCAAATTGACACAAAATTTAATTTCTATATAAATATTATAATAATATTTTTATTAAAATTCATATTTTTGTTAAATACTTTTTGTTTATGATTACAACTGATTTAAAATTAGTATGAAAAATGTTAAGGATGAATACTGATACCATTGATATAAAATTTAAGAAGTTAACATTTACATAATGAAATCAAGTAATGGTGTTTGTTACTTCTCATTTTTTAACCTTTCAAATTTTTCATTATAACCCTAGACATCAAATATTTAATAATAGTGTGAATTTAAATACAAACATCATTATAACATTTATATAAAAAAATAGATTTTGTTTTAATGTCACGTGTCAGAGTAGATATTTTATATTCAACTTGATTCTTATATCTATTATGTTTGTTCATTATAGTTCCCACTGTCTTCTAAGATGGAACAATTTGATTCCCTTCCGGATTGAGACAAAATTTAATTTCTTTATAAATGTTATAAATATAATAATGTTTTTATTAAAATTTATATTTTTGTTAAATATTTTTGGTTTATGATTACAATTAATTTAAAATTAGTATGTAAATGTTAAGGATGAAGACTAATACCATTGATATAAAATTTAAGAGGTTAAAAATTACATAATCAAATCAATTAATGGTATTACTTCCTTTTTTTAATACAAACACCATAAACCATTTATATAAAAAATAATTTTTGTTTTTATTTGGAAAGATTTTTTTTTTCATTTTTTTAAATGACTAAATTGAAAAAAGAAATTAAGGAATATAGAAACAAATTGAATATAAAACATTACCTTTGACATATGACACGTATTTGGTTGACACATGAACATTTTGTAAGGATTAATAAAAAATGAAGTGACATGTAACAGTCATTATCCACTAAAATTAATTATTAAAGTTAATTATTTTAAAACGTTAACAAAAAAAAGACCACATTGAACAAAATCAACAAATTTGAAATATGATTTACAAAGTAATATGACTAAACTGACATAATTGAACAAAAATAAGAGCCAAATGTGTATTTTAAACTAAAATAAAAAACTATTTAATTATTTAATTTATTAAATAAACAAATAAATATTGTATTTATTAATAGATAAAGTTACCTAATTTTAAAATATTATCAAATCAGTTAAAATTAATTACATAATAATTATTAAAATAAATACATTTATAATTACAATAATTATACTTTATTATTTTTTGTAACATTTACAATTCTTTGTAATTAGTTTAATATAATACTTAATGGAATTAATTATATATACCAAGATGATAAAAGAAACGTACATAAGAATCAATTAAAAACCACATTCTCATTAATTATTTTTTCCATTACATTAATAGAGAACGTAATTTTAGTAATTAAATATACAAGGGATCATAAATATTTATTAAGATTATTATTTTTATTACTTTATAATTTATAATGTTACTGTTACATCAGATTTCAACTTGATTAAGTAACATTATTATTTTTTTCTTACATAAAAAATATAGTAAATATAAACGACTCAAATTTAAATACAAATCGTTAAATAAAAATTAACCTAAACATTATAAAAAAAAATAGAAGCTAGTTTATAAATAAAAAAAATCTAACTGAAATATTATTTTATCTCATCATCCATTGTAAGGTATCTCTATCACCTTGAATGATTATGATGACCCTCCATCTATGCACAAATACAATCAAATAACAATTGAAGTCAGAGAGAAAATAACTTTTTAAACAAAATTAAGTTGTGAATTATTCAAACTTGTGGATGGAATAAGGTACATTGATATTTTGAATAAACAAAATCATGAATCACTCTCAGGGATGTACAAGATTATGTTTAATCAGATTATGTTCAATTTTTTTTTAATTTATAAAAATAAATACATATAATTTTATAAATTTTATAAATATGTTTTATTGTTTTGCAGATAATTTTTTATATTAAAATATTAATTTTAATTTAAAAATAAATAATTAAATTTAATAAAATGATCATTAAATAATCATTATAATTTTAAAAAATAATAATAACTATTATTAAAAAACATAACTTTCCGCGCTATAACTGAATGCCACGTGGAACTATTAACAAAGTTTTTTATATTCCTTCCTTTTATAATTAAAAAAATACAAAACAAAAGTTTCTGGTCCATTCTTTGTGTACGTGTACTCGCATCTCAGTGAACGCTGAGATAAAAGTCGCCCCACCATTACTCCTGTTCAGCGCAGCACTGAAAAAAAAAAATTAATGAACCCTTATTACATGTAAAAAAAAAAAAAGACTTAATATTTTTCTGTATTTTTTTTCATCCTCAATCTTCTACACTGTGTGCTTCCATTCCATCCCATGGCTAAGCCGAAGGCTCCAAGGCGAACCCTAGAGTCATACTCAGTCAAACACATAAGCAAAACTATCAGAGGTAAACTCACTCTCTCTTTCTCACAAAACAATTTTGACAAAAAAAATTTGGATTAAATCAGACTAATTTTGTTTAGTGCTTGCTCCATTTCTTTTCCTAAATCCACACGCGCATGTTGTTGTTGTCTTTCAGCTGGTGATTGCGTGCTCATGCGACCATCAGATCCGGCAAAACCCTCATATGTGGCCAGGATCGAGCGGATCGAGGCGGATGGTCGTGGCGCAAATGTGAAAATTCATGTCCGGTGGTACTATCGGCCGGAGGAGTCAATCGGTGGTCGCCGCCAGTTTCATGGCTCGAAGGAAGTTTTCCTCTCTGATCACTTTGATGTTCAGAGCACCGACACAATCGAAGGCAAGTGTACGGTCCACAGCTTCAAGAGCTACACAAAACTGGATGCTGTTGGGAACGACGATTTCTTCTGTAGGTTTGAGTACAATTCCTCCACCGGTGCCTTCAATCCTGATAGAGTTGCCGTGTGAGTCCATAGCTTATTTTTGAGAGGCTGAGATATATTTTCTATTGTAGTCTTTTGCTGCCTAGTTTCAAAATTTGTTTGATTTTTGGGAGAATTGCTTGTTGGAATGAATGAACTTTCTCTCTTTATTTAACTTGCTGCCATCAATTTAGAAACTTAATTGGAATGTCTCTTGGTTAATGACAATTCTAGATTTCCGTTGGTTAGTCTGGTAATGGTTCAGATTACGGGATTATTCTAGAATATATTTACTTGGTTTATTTTATTAGGATTTTATTTGTCCAGTTGGAAATGGTAAGTAGCAACTTTTTGTTAGATTCGAGAAGCTGTGAGATCTTACTTGGATTCTGCTGACTCTGTGTGATGGAAATTGTTTAAAATTTCATTGCAGGTATTGTAAATGTGAGATGCCTTACAATCCTGATGACCTAATGGTCCAATGTGAGGGCTGCAGTGACTGGTAAGTGGAGTATTTAAAGTGATTTTTATCATTAAATTATTGGCCTTCCCTCAGTTATCCTGATCTATGTAAGATGTCTGTTTGGTTTTGCGGGCACCGGAATGTTCAGTTCTTTGAATATCTTGCATCATTTCAATGGAACTTTCAGTTCTATTTGTTCTTTGTCTTTTTTTTTTTTTCCTTTGCTGGTATCATTTGAAGAGAGTATTTTAAGTCAGCAGTAACTATGGACACATCATTTTGCCTTGTATGTCACTTTTCACTTGGACTATTCTTCACCGTAAGTAGCCAGTGTTATGTATATTGGTTTGATGTGCTGTTTTTTTCAACCTGGCTTGTTTTGCTTTTGATTAGGCTGGTAATTTCTCCCCTACCCTTCTCATTTCTCTTTAAAGGGAACGTATTTATGCGTATACTTATTCAAAGTTATCAAACTCGCAATTTAACTGGTAAAATTGCTCGAGTTTATTCTCAAATGCATAATCGGTTTCAGGGAACTCAGTAGGATTGGGGTAGATCATGAGTTCTTTTTCCTGATTTATGTCTTCATCCACAATGCCAGTTAAAATTTATACAATTAAGGTTATTCTTGATTAATTTCTCCTTTATGGTTAGTTTACGAAAACTAACTAAGAATCAACCTGTATACACTAAAAAATTGATAAGACATCCAACTAACTATGCTAAACGTCTTCATGAAATGTGTTTATCACATACTCAAATGAATTCTGCCAAACTCATGAGTTCAACCCCAAGTTGGGTGAAATCGTGTGAGCTTAAGTATTAAATGAATTAGTTGTAGTCAATTGTTAGTTGGTGAAATAGAGTGGCCCTTTGGCGCTGGTAAGGCACTAGTGACCGAGCACATGGATGTAAAGGTGCCATTTCCATGATTTGCAGGCTTCTGTATGTGCTGTTAACAGACAAGGCTCTGCAACCTTTGCCATTACAGAGAATGGCATTGCATGTTCACTATCACCATCACCGACTGCCACAATGACCTCCCACTCCTCTACATTCTCTTGTATGTTTGGGGCGGCTCTAGTTAATGGGCAGCTGATGAGCCAGGTCATACTTAGGGTTTCAATGTTTTAGTTTGAATAACAACTTTTTCTTTGTTTTATGTAAAACGTAACAAAACATAATAAACTAAATAATATTAATAATAGCATTGCAAAATAAAGTGGTAATATAATAAAAGTATAGAATATAATAAAAAATATGATATTATTACAAAGTATGAAAAAATATTTAAAGCATAATGTTGTATGCACTTATGCCACATTTTTAGTTGGTGTTGATTGAACTTGTTTACCAGTAATGCAATACTAGATTTAGCTACTTCATTGTGCGATTGAAACATCCAATTATTACGATATTTATAGGCATATATGAAGTAAACTTTTATGGAATTTATTTAGCTGCCCACACATTGCATATATTCATGGATTGTTGCATGCATTTAAGTGTTATGCAACTCTTTTGTGTGTTGGTTATTGACATCAGGGTCGTAGCTTAAGAGAACTAAGTTTCTTTAAGTATAACTATTTGTAATTGTTCTTGGCCATAAAAGTAAGATCGAGATGGAACATAAAGCAAACAATACTTTAGTTGGCCATGTTATTCGTCTTTCTTAATTTGGCAAACCTTGCCATCAGCTACTGATGAGGTATTTCATTAGTTTCTTATTTCTTTACTTATTATGGTTATCTACTATAGTATAGACAATTATCAAAGCTAACTTGTTTCAGGAATTTCATATCTTGTCTAAAATATCGTAACAAATTCATCAAAAAAGATCATGCACTTTGAATTCATTATTGTACTTTAGTGCTTCCACACTTCATGTATGCATGCAATGACACTCAAGTAAATGTGCCAAATTCATAGCAGAAATCCGATGTTCCCTATAAATAAACTTGATGATTAAACCATATGAAATAAACTCATAAAAACATAAGTTCTTAATGTGAAAAAAAATTCAAAAAGGGGTAATTTCTTCAAATCATTTGAGTCCTTATAAAACATTGTCATTGTGGGGGTAATGATTAATCAAAACTTTTTTTAGTACCATACTCGTTGCTCATTTCTTGATTTGAGATTTATGTGAGTTTGCACAAGTTTTAAGAGTTTACTTAAGTTAATCAGAAAAGAGTTCGATAGCGAGTTAACTTATTTTTTTCTATTTAGGATCGTACACTCAAGAGTTTGATAACCTTGTTCATGGCTATAGCTGCTCACCCATGATATAGTCCTCAAAAGCCCATTTTTACCTGGGAAGCAGCATGTTCAGGTTTTTTAAGTGTAAAATTGCAATTTCTCCCCCATTTTCTAATGTGTTTTTTGCTTTAAAAAAATAGGATTTGAATTCTTCTTCCTTGCCCTTTGCTGCATTGCATTAGAAAGTTTCCTATGTATTGACTTTTTTTTCTTCACATTTCATAAGATTTTTTTTTCCAGTGTTTCTTTCATCTTTTTCCTTTAAACTTCATTCTGCTAATTTTAATCTAATTTGTTATGTTCTTTTTATATGAATAGTGAATGTACGATATCCATGTGCATGGTTATTCCACTGGCAATTCAAACGGTAGGGACGTCCACAAACTAGCTAAGCAATAGCCTTTAGATTTGACGTGATGATCAACTAATTAGTTCATGGAACAACTGAATTAAATTCCTGGAACCCTAGTCTTAAAGGAAGAGAACATAACTTTTATTCATAGCAAATTTGGTATCCTCGTCATTCTCAGTATAGAACTAACTAAAGATCTGCTTTGTGAATGTTGAGATGTTTTACATATTTTTATCGGAGGCACAATAAATATGTTAGGTTAACTAGTAAGCCATTTTTAAGAATGGGCTTTAAGATCTAGGGCCATTAGTTAGTTTTATAAAGCATGATGAATAAAGGATTTTTGACCTTCGACACCTCTCTCAATGAGGATTTGTGCATTTGAAAATAATTTGTTTTGCAACACGTGCCATTATCTTTTGGATGTCGGGATGTGTGAATATAGTCTTCAGCACGATAATTGATTTTTCAGGTTCCATCCTGCTTGCATAGACATGACTGTTGAAGAAGCCAAAAGGCTTGACCACTTCTTTTGTGAAAGCTGCTCTGCCGAAGGTCAAAAAAAGTTGCAGAACTCTCATTCCGCTTCTAGACTCTCAGATACAAAGGTATTCCAAATATCTGTTGTTTGATAAGTGAGTTGTTTTCACTTTTCAGAACTTTATACCATTGAATCGACTCACTGAAGCTTTGGAGAAGTTGATATCTTCTTCATTCATTTATTGGTTTGCTAAATTCTATTCCTTGTCAAATGATTATATCCTCAATATCCTGTGATTTCATGGTCAGATGCGTCATCAGTTGGTTCATTTGTATGTAGGAAGTCACCTATTGAGTAAGATAATGAGTGCCATTGCGAATTAATATTTCTTTTGTGAAATAACAAAATTTGTTGTGACTGACATGCATTCTGTATTTCGTATCTTTTTCCAATCCTTTTTTGCTTAACTTAACGTTTCGTTATGGTTAATGTGGTTTTTGGGACTTCATTAATTTAGTATGGCTTGAATGCCTAAGGACAGTGCTACCATTTTATTTGTGTATACCTACCATGATATTTCACATAAGAATTATCAGTTTTGACCATCTGAATAGTGTAGATATCTGAATTCTTCTTCTTAGGCATTGCCATGGAATAACATTAATCTGTTATTGTTGAAGTTGGATGGTATTGGTCAGTCAGTATAAGGATTTACGTGTGAGAGTAGTTTCCATATAATATTTCTACTGAAAAAAAGGAAGGATTGATGTATTAATATCTTTGTGTTGCTTGGTATTGTGCAGGTGGACACTAAACGCCGTCGTAGGCAATAGTGTGATAGTATATAAAGCATGATAAAATGAGTTAGATCTGTAATGAATGTACTGGAGATGTCGCTTTTCTAATCCTGGGTAGGAGCCAGACAAAGACAGAGACAAAGTTATGTTGTTGTAAGTTGTAGTCGATCACTTTCACAAAGAGACTAGTTTGGAAACTTATTTGGTTGGAGGACTAATGCAGTTTCCTTTGAAGTGGAGGACATGTTTATGTAATTATATAGTGTAGATTTTGTCTCTTCTCTTCTGGTTCTTGTTCTGAGTCGGACGGACTGCTGTAAAGTATTTTACTTATTTATGAGAGCAGTAGACACTCAATTCTTTCTTTCTACTCATAAACGTAGGCAGAGATCTAGATTTTCAATCCACCGCTGAATTGCATGCCAGAGAATTTCGAAAATACTGTTTTTTTATTCTTTTATCATTGAAAGGATGGAAAATAATTTACTTTTGCAAAAATGTCAAAATTTTTGTAATAAAATATATTATTTTTACGTAATAAATTTTAAAAAAATTAAGATTCTCAAATTTTGTGGGTGTAATTAAATCACTTAAGTTTAGAGAATTTTAAGTTTTACTTGGAATGTAAGTGTTTAAAATTTATTTTGTATTTAAATTCGTCTTTGTTTCTCGATATTTTTTATTAGTTTAATTTTAGTTGGATGTTGTCTGCTTAACTAAAATTTTTCATTACATACCAGAGTTAATCGGTTTTATCTTTTTGTTGAAATTAAGTGAAAAGTTATCAAAAAATTCTAGACGACATTAAAAAAATATTTTTAAGTAATATCCGTTTAAATACTTGTAATTGATACTAATAAAAATATTTTTTAATTGATTTTAGTTAAAAATTCTTCACAAATTATATCTGAAAAATAGTATCAAAAAAATTAAAAAAGTCACTAGTCTTGATACTATATTTATATATTTTTTTATATTTAAAGATAGTTGAAATAAACTTTCCTGTTGTTTTGAGGTAACCACTTTCTCACTTTTAACATAGTGTAACAACCACAATTGTACAACTATTAAACCCAAATCCCAAATTTAAATACATTAATATCGTAGTTTAACTGAAGTCACTTAACTCGTCGATAAATATAGATTGAATATGCACTGACTCGCAAATTTAGCCCGTATCCTAAACAACATATTTTATTAAAGGTAACGTTGTTTTAATTACAATTTTTTTGATAATCTTCTCTTATAAATTTATGTATTATTTTTTAAATAAATTTAAAATGTTAAAAATAATAAAATAAAAAATTATTTAAAAAATATTATCTAAAATTATAGAATAAAATTATCAAAATTTAGTAATTAAAAAATTATTTTATAAAAAAAATTATTTATTACAGTATAGAATTATAATAATAAAAAATAATCAGCAGCGAGAACACAGCTCACGTACTTTCTAGTTGTATTTAGTATAGCAAGAGTAAAACTGAGATATAGGGGATTAAAACGACGTCGCCGTCGAGCATGTAGCGAGTGTCGTAGAGAATTGTGATTCCCGACGCAAATGCCACACATGCACCGACTTCTCCACATTTATCCTTTCGAGGTCGGCATTTTCTGCCACTGCAACGCCTCCCCACGTTCTTTCTCCACGTGTCCCTCTTCCATTCGTCCCATCACAGATCACTCTCCCCCTCTTTTCTCCCACCATCGCACACCCTCACACCATACCTCACTCGCTCTATTATTCAACCCATTAAATCATGAATAAAAGTTAACAAAACATTTTCTTTCTCAAATTGGTTGGTGCATGTAACCCAGCCCATTAATTATTTTCCGTGTAAAATACTTTTATTTTTATAGTTTCCGAATAATAAATGCTGTAAATTGTTGAAAGAAACCAATTATTTCTTTTGTAAAGATTGAGAAAAATTATCAGTAACAAAAGTAAAAATATGAAAACTGTATTTCAGTAATTTAAAATATGGCATGCGTTTAAAGAAAAATATATAACGTATGTGATGACTAAATTTAATATTATTAATTAAATCAGTCACCCATTACAATTCTATGGAAATGAATTGAGAAAAGATTTTGCTTATTACACACTGCACGAGGTTGGGTTTGGAGCCAAATTCATAGGCGTGAATATGGAGAGTTGCAAATAAAGGCGCGTGAAATAACTCTTTTCTTTCTTTCATTTCATTAACTTAATCCACACGTCGGTTACCACCTTTTTATTTTCTTAATCGCGGATAGTGCGCGTCATGCCAAGTATAAATGGTGTCCCACTCTTGCATCTTAAAATCATCCAATTCGATTCATTTCTTTTCTAAGAAACTCATCACCTTGCTTTTTGCAGTGCCAGCTAAGTTTCTTTCCGTTGAGTTTGTTATTGTTGTGATATCAGTTACTGATCCGATCATGGCAGAGGAAACCCAGAACAAGTACGAGACCCCTCAGAGCAGTGAGGTGGAGGTCCAAGATCGTGGGGTTTTTGACTTTCTTGGTAAGAAGAAGGAAGAAGAGAAGCCTCAGGAAGAGGTGATCGTCACCGAGTTTGAAAAGGTCACAGTGTCAGAGGAGGAGAAGAAGGAAGAAGAAGTAGAGAAGAAGCACAGTCTCTTGGAAAAGCTTCACCGATCTGACAGCAGCTCTAGCTCTGTAAGTCTTTCTTCTCATTTCCATGCAAAAATTTGTATATATTTCTGTGTATGTGTATGTATGTAAATTGTTCATCTATAGTTATTGATGATATGTTTTAATCAGTCTTAAAGTTTATGGAGTTTTGTTAATGAAACATTTCTGATGGATATTTAACATGATTGTTGTTGAAAAACACTGATCCAATCTAATGTGTGTGCAGTCAAGTGAGGAGGAAGGAGAAGATGGAGAGAAAAAGAAGAAGAAGAAGGAGAAGAAGAAAATAGAGGACACAAGTGTTCCGGTGGAGAAAGTTGAGGTGGTGGAAACTGAGGAAAAGAAGGGGTTTCTTGACAAGATTAAGGAGAAGCTACCAGGGCACAAGAAGACAGAGGAGGTGACAGTTGTTGCTGCTCCTCCACCACCACCTGCTGCCACCGCATCGGAACACGGTGAGGGTGGTCATCATCATGAAGGAGAGGGGAAGGAGAAGAAAGGTATCTTAGAGAAGATAAAGGAGAAGCTTCCCGGTTACCACTCCAAGACAGAGGAGGAGAAAGAAAAGGAGAGTGGTGGTCACTGAGATTGAGACAAGGCTTCTTTGTTTTGTTGGGTTTGTTGGAGATGATTGTGGTGTGCTTTGTTTTTCATTTCTCATCATATCAAAGCCTTGTGGGGTTTCTTATCTTTTCTGTTTCTTGATGCATACTTTACTTTATTATTGTGTATGTATCTATCTTGCATATACAAAAGTTTGTTTAGGTTTCCTTTTTTTTTTTCCTTCATAACTTTGTTTGTTTGAAGTAAAATGAAAAAAATAATGTATTGAAACAAATTTAGCTCAATAATGTACTAATTATTTGTGTTTTAGGATTTCCTTTTTCAAATAACCGTCGTCCTTACAGATTTTATGCACCCTAATAATTGAGATTGTACATTATTTGAAAATAGTTTAATTGATTTGGCATAAACATTTTATTATCTTACTAAATTTAAGCTTTATTTTTGTTTTACCATGTTCACGTTCTTAAATTCAGAAAGTGAAACATAAATTATTCAATTTTAAAGACTTTGTAGTTTGTTTAAATAAAATTATCAGAGAATGAAAAATTAAGTTGTTAATTTTGAGGAATTTTAATAATGGTATAGTTTTAGTAAGTCCCTACCGATGGGAGTGCCTGACTTCAAAATGCCTCACAAATCACGAACGTTCACACGTTGCTGTTGACTGGTGGACAATACTTATCTAATATTCAATTAATGAGAGGTTTTATTTGAATACTTTCTCAGCATTATTTTTAATTTTTATGCCAAGAATATATATTTATCTCAATATTATGCCAGAAAATATAATTTGAATTTGAGAGTAATTCTAAGAAGATGATGTGTTTACAGCTTTGTGTAATGCTCGAGTATGTTGTGATGCCAAATTTTAATGTGAATGTTTTATATTTTGATATGATGGTTAAATTTAATTTAAATTTTTCTATTTTATACATACATACATACATTACCAACACATTTTTTATAATTCGAATTTATGTGAATGCAAACAATAGGTAGTTACTTCTACTTGGATTACTTGTTCAAAGGGTCATACATATATCCTTTTCAAATTTACAAGTCACACATCCTCAAATCTATCACACACAATAACTTATGAATTTTTTTGAAATTAAATAGCTTCATAATTTAATAGAATTTATCTTTTAAACTTTTATCAAAATAACATATATTTCTAAAAATTAATTTAAAATATTAAAATAATACATTAGTTATATATTTTGATAGACATAGTTTATTTCTTTAATTGTAAACTAGTACACCGAATGTACGAGTTGTATTTTATTTATTTTGTATATTAAAATAATATAATAGTAAAAATATTTTGTAATGAAATATTATAAAAATTAATATATTATTGTAAATGTTATTATTAAAATAATGAAATAGTAAATTTAAGTGATATGATAATAATTTTAGTTTTAAATATAATAAATCAAATTAATATTAGAATATAATACAATTAATTAATTTTAATAGTCTCTTATCTGTGTGTGTCTACGAATTTTTAAATGATAAAATAATCAGAATGTTATATTTTAAAAATCACTGCTGCTCTTAATTATATTTTAGGTTCTCACAATTTAAATATTAAAAAGAAAAAAATACCAATAAAACAATAAAATATAAAAAAATGAACTTAACCAAATTATTTAATAAAAGTTCAACTAAAATATCAAAATTTTCGATATAATTTAAACTTAACCCAAAAAGTTAATTACTCCTGCCAAAGATTATTCCAACGTCTCAGAACAGGAATTGATATCGTTATGTATCGAATTTATGTGTACAAATGTCCTTTCAACTTAAAAATTTCAAAATTGAACTCACTTAAACTTTTGAAATGAGGAAAAGATAAATAATATTCTTGGTCTATGTTCTAGGGCATTCTATTTGGGGCAATAATGGAAACAGTGGCATACCCCACTTCAAAGAGACAAAGACCTCTGAAATTATGAATGTTGACCATTTGTTGTTGCTTGTGGACTCTATAACCCATATTAAATTTTCTGTTAGGATTCTTTAATTCTGAAATTATTTGTTGGCCCTCTTGTAGGGTATACACATTTTCTTCTTTAAACACGCACCTACGCAAGCGCCATTCATGGACCTCAGTTACAACTTCAATCATGGCCCATTTAAACATAAAACTACTAAACCTCAGCCTTTACACTCTGAATTAAAGCATTAATTGTTATTAACTTCTATAAAATAAAAATCATATACATTCACGAATATTTTATACATATACACAAGAAATCTGAAATATATATATATATATATATATATATATATATATTATACCTATAAGATCATAAAGTGCAATAAGACAAAAGTTTCAGAGAGGTCGACATCTGAATATCTGACATCTGAATATCTATGACCTGTCTCTTAGGTCTTCAACATATGACATGTTAATACTGGATTAGTGTATTGTATGTGGTCAAAATGCCCCTATAGCCTGATCGAGTACAAGTTGACCTTCTAGGACGACATGTACCCAACCCACACCAACAAACTCACATGAGATTATTGTCATTCAGAACAACTAAGTTTGATGTTAATTGTGTTAGCTCAACCAAGTAAGGCCCATGAAAAGTGGTATAAAAAGATACATTTTAAGAAGTACATTAATTACGTGTTCATTAGCACTTATTATCTGACACATAGACTGATCTTGACTTCAAAGTGTATTTTACAGACACATTTTCTTCTTGATGACGTTGGAAGACGAATACTCTTAAAATTTGAAGATGTATACCTTTTAAAGTTCTAACACTTTAAACATTTTATAACAATTTACATGATATATCACAGTTTCGCAATATAAAAAAATTTCAGATTGAAACGTTTAAGTTTGAATTTAACTTTTTAATTGAAATTATGGGACAAATTAATTGTAACTATATGCTCAATTTTTTTTAAAAGTAAATTTAAAAAGTACTAATCAATCCTTACGTATATTTACAATTTAGAAATAAGTATATATTGATTAAGAGAAGTGATATATAAGCAAAATAAAGAAAAGGACAGAAACATGGCGAAGGAGAGAGAGAGAGAGGAATATAGAAAATCCTAACATATTTTAAAATCTTAAAGTTCGCATCCATAGCCCCACAGCAAACAGACCATTTATTCTTAAATACAGGAAAACTATGTCCGTGTTTGTATTTTTTAAAAATATAAATAAAACAATATGGGTCATTATTAAATATTGTAATGAAATATTTATATATATTTTTCAAATAATATTATAAAAATATTTTAATTTTTATTAATTGTCGTAATTATACAATAAAGACAAAAATAATATTTTCATTACAACCATTTATATCTTTAGTTTCTTGTAGATAGTAGAAACTGAAAAATTAGTTAAGAAAAATAAAAGTATAAAAGGATTCAAAAGAATAAAAAATGTTATTGCAGGTAGAAGCAGATAACATGGCCATAGCTGTTCCCATTTAATCAACATTATCTCGATCACAAGACAATACGTCTTGATTTCTTGTTAATCATAACGTACCTCATTAAAACAACCAACAAACATCTAATTATGCAAAATCACTTTTTTAATTAAGATTATGACATCAACAAAAGTACTTTAGATTTGGGCCAGTAGCAATATGAGCCCATACTAGGCTCAACACTGAAAAGCCCATTATAGAGTAATATAATTAAAGCAAAACCCACAAATAAATAAATTTATTTTACAGCACCTTTATTATTATTAAGGGTTAAATTTATTTTTGGTCTTTAATTTTCAGTAAATTTTGGAATTAGTCAATTTTGAAACTTTAGATTAATTTAGTTCTTCATTTCTTGAAGTACATAAATTTAGTCATTTTAGTCAAACTTGGTAGATTTATTTGATAAGAAATCTTCTCCGAATAAATTTAAAAGATCAAGAAAATTAAGAGAAAGACACACATATATTGAAAATGTAGATACTGTACCATGTTTTCAGACATTACTTTTATTTTAATACATGATTTTCTAGATATGACTAACCTAGTCTCATTCACTATTCTTGATGTTTATCTATAGTTTTTATTTTTAGCTTAATCTTACAATTTAAAAGATACAATAAAGAGATTAAAAAAAATTATTTAGTAATGACTCAAATGTTTTAGTTTAATTTTTTCTAATTTATTTTTTAATTTATACTTAACTTTTTTTTATCATCTAATATTATAAGAAAACTTTTAAATAATAATCAATTATAGTGACAACAAATTGTTAATCATGATCAATTTAAATACCAATTTATGAAACTAATTATTGGTTACTAAAACGATCACTATTATGAATAAAAAATTATAATTAGTCATTAAATTAATCATTAGTTAATTAGAGACTAATTTATAAATAATTTTCTTTAGCTAAAATTTTGATAATTAATATTCAGAGACAATTTATAAGCTAAATTTTTTATAGTGCAATCTTGATAGTTAAATTTTATATACCTATTATAATTTTTTATTTATAATAATGATTATCTTAGTAATCATTAATTTTTTTATTTTACAGATTATTATTTAAATTAGACATTATAATTACATTTTACAGATTATTATTTAAATTAGACATTATAATTACAAAAAATTGATTGTATGAAATTTTTTGTTTTAGTGTAAAATCAGAAGACAAAAGTAAGTTATTTACCGTTCGAGCAATAATGTAAAATTAATTAAAATTCTACAATCATAAAACAACTTTTGAGTGAGTACCTTTAAACAGTGATAAAATAGCCATTTATTTGTACAACAAAAACTGTTCATGTTAGCGTAACTTTTGATTGTTTTTTTTGGGGGGTTTTAAATTATTTAAATAGTTCAAAGTACTACAACTAATATTTAAATTTAAAGCATATATTCTGATGTTATAAATTATTGTTAAATTGAGAATAAATGTTTTATTCAGAAGTAAAACTCATTTTTAATTGAACTCATTAAAATAATCCAGTTTTAACCTTTGTTTTTAACAATCCTAGCCTAATCTAAACACGAATAAGTTTTATGCTTCTCTCTCTCCAATTATCACATGACTTAGTATATAAACATATGTTTGTTATGATTAGATTAGCATATAAAAGGTATCTAATAACATTAAGTAAAGCATCGAACCAAGCTTTATAGGGTACATTGCATCAAACTATATTTACTATTACTTTAACATATTATTCCAGACAAGAATCAAATAGGCTACATATGTATTATGGGTTAGGTACAGGAAGAAAAAAAAAGGACAATCTATGAAGTTTATATTATTTGTCGTATATATATTTGTATTTATTTATAAAGTTAATCACATTAATTAATTTTTAAAATATGTGTTCTACATTTATCATTTATTTCAACTTTGATCAATATTTAAGGTTTTTTTTTTTTCGTTTCTTCTGTTTATTTCTTAAAACCAGACACAATATTAACGCGTGTGAATTCAAATTCCATCAGAATCAACTGAGAATTGGTTATAGGTAAATAAGATTAGATATTGATATATGTACTTCGTTGTTCATTTTCATGTTGCATATTTCCTATTGAAAAAATTGTAAAAATGAAAGTTATAGAGCAATTATCAGATTTGTTAAATTGGATTAGTAAACATAATCGTGTTTGATAAATATAATTTTTGTTCCACTTTAAGGAAGATGTGATTATTAAACACAACCTCTAATTTTTCCTTTGTTTTTTCTCATTAAAATCGTGTTTATTAAGTGTGATTTTAGCAGAAAATTAAATAAAAAGTTGAAATTGTGTTTGTGAAATATGATTTCTTCAAAACAAAGTTATGTTTCTTATGATTTACTGAGTTTTTTTTTTTCTAATTTGATTGTTTTGATAATTTTTGTGAGAAATTATAACATAATGATACATTTCCCTCTTACTTCAACACAATTTTACAAAATAAAATATTTGATACATTTTAACTTCGATACTTCGTCATTGTAATTATGTACGAGAGTAATTTAGACCTATCATTTGTTGGAGCCTACCTACCGTAGAATACAGTAATTGGGGTAAACATGCATTATAAAATTTTTGTATATCAAATTCAACTTTTACATTAAAATTTTATTTATTAACTTTAATATTTAAAATTTGTCTCAAAAAGATTGAAAAGAGAAAAAGCTACTTAAATTGTCACTGGTCTCATAACATACGTAAAACTATTTTGAGTACCAAAATAAACTTTGCAGTTAATGATTAAAAGAATTTTCGTCCCTACACATTTTTTCTTCAACCTTTTAAGTATCTTTTTACAAAGAAAATCGTGATAGAAATAAAAAAATTTGAAATCGACAATACCTTGAATATAAAAATACTATCTTAATAGACTGCAAATTTGATTTCTAATTTGAAAATAAGGCGTGCTAATTTGATTTCTAAAAAGTGTTTAGTAGAAGAGTGAAATATATAATTGGGATAGCATGGCATGGGATGAAATAATAATAAAAAGACAGTTGTATTTTGATAATTTTCCTTACAAGCCAATAAAAACACAATTTTTTTTTAACTACTATTTAATACTACTCCTTGTAACTATTTTTTTTTAAATATAAAAATTAACTTTTATTAAAACTATTTTATCTTTATATAAATTATCAAATAATCGTGTCATATAATTTTCTTCCCAACAAAAGGAACAAAAAAGTCTACAAAACCAAGCTCCGGAAAGTCCTCAGCTGCCAAACGGCACGCTGTCTCTTTTAGTCGTACGTGTATCGTGTGTGCATCTTCTCATCCACAAACGTTGGGTTTGATGCACTACTCTATTCACTCCACACATATCACCAAATTTGTGCATATAATATACATAATTTAATATAAAATTTAAGATAGTCATTACCATGCATGTATGTTGTTTTTTAAAATCAGTTTTTTAATAATATAACAAAAAAACATCATCAAAGGTAACAGAAGTGTAGAGAGTGCAGTATAACGAGGGAGTTGAGGATTTAAACATTATCATCAACAAAAATCTAAAAAGGGAATCATAGCAGCAGCAAAGCAAGAGGACAAAACTGCCAAACTTAGCGGCGGCCACATGCTAAATTACACGTCAAAACTACAACAAAAATTATATTATAACTCTCAACTTTTTTCCTCATCTTTTATTTTCTTAGGTAATTTAATGTAAATTATTGATTATTTTAAAAAAAATATATGATATATTAATCAATAATCGACACAAAATCACGTCAGAAAATAGAAAAAAAAAATAATCGACACAAAATTACGTCAAAAAATAGAAAAAATAAAAATGAAAATGAGAGTTATAGTATCATTGTTCAAACTAATGAAAGAAGGTGTATGAGTTACTTAAGATCTTGGGTATGGGAAATATGGCATACCGGGTCTGAAGGAAGCAAGTGGAAATGGATATGGTGGTGGAGGAAAAGAAGGGTCACTGCTATCTCTACTGTGGATTGAACCATGCTGTTCATCAACAACACCACTGCAACTCTCACCCTTGTTAACAATCTTATACCTTTCTTCAGGGCCTTCGTCATATAGTATTCCACTAAACACACGCCCCCCAATGTTCACACTTGTTTGATACGCTATTTCATTTACCGCATCATCCATGGAGCGAACCTGAACGCACCGAAACATAGCCATCGAATTCGTAGCACAAGGAAATTTCGTCTCTAAACCTGAAACTAACAAAAAAAAAAAAAGACAGAAAAGGAAAAAGTGTTATATAGATGGATCTTAAATTTGGATTTATGTGTAGAAATAGTAACCTGAATATGGATTGATCTGGTTGTGGTTTTGAGGAATATTATCTGTGTGAAAGTTGTGCGAAGATGAAGGTGGATGATCCTTGTTGCGCCTCCTATCCACAGGAGTCCATGTACTCTTGACATGGGTTTGGCAGTGAAAGCCTTTGTTCTTGCAACAAGTTCTGCACCTTGAATATGAACATTCCTTCTTCGCTTGGTTCCCACAGTCTTGGCACTTAGAACCCCTTGACACTACTTCTTCTTCAACTTCTGTTGTTCCTCTTTGCATCTTCTCTTTTCTCTACCAACTCATCACACTCTTCTCTCACTGAGCTCATCCATGGCTCCAATTAGTAATTATAACCTTCTCTTTGTTAAAAAATCACTGTTACCAAAGTATTATTTATATATAATAGTGTGCACTTTGCTCGAGTTCTAAAATACCAGCATGAGAATCGATTCTAGGTTGAAGTAAAATCCACGTCACCCAACCACTACACAAAAACATAGCAGTAATTAAAAAGAAGGTGTTAGAATAAGGGAAAAGCAAATTAAAGGGTCCATTGTACTCGGTACTCACGACAAAATGCAGGTATATATAATTAAGCAATGGGTTTAGAGAGTGAATCACTTGAGTGTGAGGGTGAATCTTCAACAGTTTGGATGTCTTTGGTTTGCATGTTCTGAAACTTGCAATTATTGGTTCTGTATGAGACAGATATAAAGTTAGCGTGTCGAAAAAGTGATTTTTCCTATGTATTTGTCTTCAAATATTAGGAACATGTCTTTTGAAAATTATTCACTTACACTTGGCGCCGTTCCTCCGTGGACGATGGTTCGAAATTTTACATCAATCAGAGATAAGACAATTTTATAGTATATAAATGAGATACAAATCTCACTTTACATGATGATTTTTTTTAGGATTGAGTTAAAGGCCGCTAATGGACCATCCATTTATTTTTAATTCTAAATGTATATACTTCTATATCCTCTTTTTTTTCTTGATTTTCAGATGATTGATATTTAAAAAAAAAAATCTAAATTTGCATTGTATGCATTTCATTTTGTGGAATTCCATGTCTAACTGTTATGTATTTGGGCCGCTGGGCTACTAGGTTTCTGGGCTATCTTAGACAGTCTTTGGGCCTTGGATCTCAACCCGGAACAGCAGTCTGTCAGCATGAAATTTTAACAAATAATAGAATGTATATTTCTAATGTTTTTCACACAAATACGTTTGTTTCAACAAATAAGAAATCTTATCAGAATAAATTTTTAAATTTAATTTAACCTTATGAAATTTGCATTTATATGTAATAAATTTACCTTAATATGACATGTACATATACATAATCCATATATGAAATGTTAGTATATATGTACAATACATCATTCTATATATTATATGGTTGAACTATAGTGTGTGTGGTAATGGATTACTCTCCTTATAAATTAAGGGTAACATGCCCAATGCTTATTATTGTACCTTTAGATGTCATGTTTTGGTTGGAACAATTGTAGCATGTGGGGGTATCTTAAACCAGTGTGAACGAAGAAATTAAAGTTAGGCGATGTTAATTAAAAAATAGGCCAAATGTTATGCTTTGAAAATCTCAATGTGACTTTTTTTTTCGTGAATATTTACTTTTTGGGAATAACAAAAGAAGAGTAAAGTCAGCAGTGAAGTTTACAAATTCACATTCTCTGTCTTAATTTTTGGGAGGAAACGGGATTAGGGTAATTAATTATTATTAATTAGCGGTTAAGTTGTGTTACAAACAGGTTTAACTGCTGGTATGAAATTATTATGATCTTATGAGGCATGTAAATGTTCCTTTTCTGCGCGATATAGGATCCAATGATAAAACATCTTTTTGACTTGGAGTTACATTTCATAATGGTGTCAGAAACTATTCCTCCTTTGTTTTTACAATGTAAGGAGAACAAGAAATTAAAAAGGAAAAATTGTGATAAAATAAATCGCATGATAAAATATAAAGAGAAAAAAAATTGTGAAATATTTCTTTCTACTTAAAAAAAAAAAGAATAGCAATTAACTACATATGTAAAAATAAATGTAATGCATTAAAGAAAGGTATATTTAGTTATAATCTAGCAATGAATTTAAGTCTTTGTCATATTTTTTTTTTACTTAAATGTAATGTTACCAAAAAGTTGAACACCTATAAAACACAAAAATATTTACAAATATAAAATCAGAATTAAAGATCGTATCACAATATTTTGTATAATTTAACTTATAATTTATCGATGTCGAATTTTCTAAAATACAACTTCTTTAAAAGGCTTAACATATGTATTTAACCTCAATATATTTTTTCTATATTACTGATTTTTGTTTATAAACTTTACAAGATGAAATTATTGATAAATATTTATAGTTTAATTTATGTATACACATTTTTATTTATACTTATAAAATTTAACTTATTTAAATTTGTTTTTATAAATATTTTATTATATAATACTATTTCAGTTATATTTTAAAATTACGTGTCTATTTAAGTTTATATTTTGTTCCGATACATCTAATAAATTTCACATCGTTTAAGTGTCGAGGTCAAATAAAATTTAAATACTTTTATTTTTCTCTACTATAGAGACATCTCTTAAAAACAAAATCGTGACGGACTCAAAAATCTATGTATACATGTAAATAAACAAAATAAAAAACACCCACCAATATCAAAACATACATTTTAAACAAGACAGATAATAAACAGGTACTTTAGGTGTTAAAATGGTGTCCCTAATCGAATATTATAAGGAATGCATGCAGCATATATTGACTTTTGTTTGGTCTTCACACGTAATTAGCATAGAATTTGATGCGTCTGATAATATTAATTAATAAACAATAAGTTCCCTAATCTTTCCATTTCATTACAATACGACACTATCTATCAACTTTATCAACTTTCTGGAAACTCACATTTTTTACGTTTCTCGGTCATTATCATAACACTTAAACCCGAAACCCTAGATTTAATTTTTTCAACACCCATCCTTTGCCAATTCCACCTTTTCCTAATCTACAAGCTTGCTATATCCAACAAAATGCTTCACTACCTTTACAACCAAAATCATACGTATATAATTGCTTATCACAAATGTTTTTTTTTTTTTTCGTAAACATTATTTAAACGTATAAATATAAACATAAATAATATTTATTTTTTAAATTGAGAATAAAGATGAAGATATGTATCCTGTCTCTATTTTCAGAATCAGTCTCTTTCAAAATAATAAAATGTTTTCAATTTGTCAAGTTATATACAAAATTTATATGAATTTTATTTTGTATTTGATTATTATTTGTTTTTTATAACTTTCTATTTTTATTTGATATTTTTATAATAATAATTTATTTGTTTATATTTGATATTGGAAAAAAGAGTATAATTTGATATTTAATACTTATATTATAATATTTTATTTGCTGTGATTTATATCTTTCATAAAAAAATTATTTGAAATATATAGTAAAAAACCCAGATACATAGACATGCGTAAATATACTCTATGAACAAAAATCTCATAATCATAAGTGTGAAAATGAAAATAACATCAATTTTTTACTTTATAAATAAATATGAGATATCAATATTGTTTTTTCTCCTCGTACCTTTGTGTCGATCTAGAAAAAATCAAGACTAAAGACATAGTAAACTAAAACATAAAAGTTTTACTTAAAATTAGAGAGTTTTTTCTTTGGATTAACTTAAAATTAGTTATCTATGATCATTACTAATATAATATTAGTTGACTTAAATAATAATGTAGGAGAAAATTATTCACTTTTATTACTTATTAATATTATTGTCCGTGATAATTGATTTCTATCGACTTTATCTTATCCGGATTGAACTTTTTTTCTTAAAATCGAAAGAGCACCAATTCAATCAAACGTTGAATTTAATTTTCCAAGGAACTGATCTAATATTGAATACTCCTATATTTGAATGAAGAACAACTATGAACTCTTTAAGAAGTTCAAACTTATTAAATACGAAGAGGAATATAAAGGGCAAATTGGGCACGCAACATACCATAATATTTAATACTTTAATATATAATTTGTAGGGGCAAAATGGGAAGGACAGAAATGTTGGGTGCAGGAAAGAGAGAATAGGGTGGAGAAAGAAAACTCTTCTGTTTTTGATTCCTTTTATTACGGCTCATTCCTCCCATCATTTTATTCTTCGGGCTGTTTCTTTTTGCAGCTTCATTTTCCTTTCAACACCCGCAAAAAAACTTATAAACCCCGTCTCACTAAAATTATAATAAAAAAGTATTAAAAAAATCTTTTAAAGAGGTAAACGTTACCTTCATATTTATATTTTTAATAATTTTGAATCGAACAATTTAAAAATATTTTAATAGATAATATTGTTCCATTACAATTTTATCCTTATAATTAAAGTTAATATAAATTAAATTAAAATATTATTAATTATCCAAAAGATTTAATAATAATAATAATTATTATTATTATTATCATAATTTTTTTAATATTTTTAATTTCAAGATTGATATTATTATTATTGGAATATAAAAGAAAAGGATGGATATTTAAGTAAAAGTGTAGGTGTTGAAATATTTTTTTCTCATTATCTCTTTATTTATCCCTACAAGGAAGAGAAATTTTCATCCAAATCCATCCGACAATTACATATTTATGGAAATTGAGTATGAAAGGGAGATGCAAAGTGTAGTGTGTATTCTGAATATTAAAATTGAGTATGAAAAAAAAAAGTAAAAAATTCAATTGAATTAAATAAAAATTAAAAACCTATTTGGATATTTTAAATGAAAAAAGCAAAAGACAAAAGGATTTAATGTTATATTTATTTACGAATATTGGGAATGAAACAGTGCGTGGGACACGTATTAATGTAAAAGGAAAAGAAGTATATATAATTAAATTCACAAGTTGGCGTAACAAATACACCAAGCATTCAGTGGGTGAGCTGGCAGAAGCTACGCGAAGGGTCATGGGCTCATTAATAAATTTTCAAACAAAACAAATTATACATCTCAATTAAATGTTATATGTGCATAATTTCAACCCACTGAAAATAAAAATGTTATATTTAAACCTGATTTTTTGTATTCGTGAATAAAAAAAATGTTATTTTATAAAATATGAATATAATATTTATCAAGTGGATTATTGGATAAAATTCACGGGCAAGTACAAAAGAAAAGGGGTCCCGTTAAAGGGTTAAATGTTGGTCATACTAAAGATTTGAATAATGCAAGGTGCAGAGCAAACAGAATGTAAGGGACTTTCAAAACCTTTTCAACTTTCACTACCACTGAGAACTTAGATTTCATCTATATCTGAACTCAACCTTTCATATAATTTCATCACCAAAATTTTTAAAATATTAATCGTTTAAGTTTTACGAATTAAAATCTGTTTATTTTTAAAATTTATATCGTAAGATTAATTATATTTATTATTGTTATTATAAATTAAAAAAAAATATTAAAATCAGAAGAAATAGATAATTTAATTTCATCACTTTCTATTTGTTCTCTACCTGGTTTAAATAACATTGCTTTAAATGAAAATAAAAAAGAAAAAGAGATAGGAAAACACGTATCCCAATATTTATATTCCGTATCTTAAATGGAAAGAATAGGTACAAATGAATAAAGACAAAGTGAGACCACCAGTGAAAATTTTGCACCTCTCATAAACCTTTTCACTGCATAAGAGTGAGATTTGTTTTCGTTCTATAATGTAACATAAATTATACCAATAATTCATTTTACTCTTTCTATAACAAACAACATTATACCTATTATTTTATTTTTATTAATAGTTTTAATTTACTGAGTACAAAATAACTCTTCAAATTCTCCAATTTTTTTTATTCTTGTTATAAGTATTTTAGTATTACAAAATTATCTTACTTCTTTTACTCTTAAATTCTTACTCATTATTTTTCTTTTTATTATACGGTCCTATTCAGGGAAGAGTATGATCGTTTCTGAATTTAAATCATCAATAGACACGACACGAATAAATCAGAAAAAGAACGTGAAATAATACAGAGATGGAAGACGTCACAATCTAATAGATTGATAAGTCAAGTGGAGATTCGCCAAAAATGTTAATATTTGATAAGAACTGAAGGCCTAAGCCAAGAACAAAGGGAATCATCTCTTTAATGAAATCAAATTCAATATATGACTAAAAGTATCTACATTGTTTTTGGTACCTCTATATATAGGCACATCAGTTTAAGAAAACCTATGCCCAAAACATAAAAACATAAACTAATTTATGAAAGAAAGTCCAAAGCCCAAAAACATACAACATAGCTAATTTCTAAGAGGAAGCCCAAAATCTAAAAACATAAATTAATTTTTCTAAAAACTATCTTTTAAATGGTAAATGTTCATCTTCAAATTCTTCTTGTAAGAAATCTTGGAATAGTCCTATATCATTCTCTCTTAACTACACAAAAGTTAAACTTGATCTTGATTTTTTTGTTTGTGTATAATTTTCAGTTTGAGAAATCAAACTCGAATTTATTTTACTTCACAAATGATATTTGGTAAATTTTTATTTTATTTTATTAAACTCCTGAATTATAAATCACTTTCAAGACTTTTTTTAAAAAAAATCATAAAACTTTTTTCTTGATTTTCAATTTCAAAACTTGATTTTTTTTAACTCCAATTCAAAAACGCCCTTCATTTGTTTACCCAAAGAATGTGCATGTAAATCACTTTATTTTCCTCTTTTTTTCTCTTTAGAAATCGTCCTTTTTCTCCTTTTGACCTATTTAAACAAACATGCAATGGTTAAAGTGTTTACCCATCAAATGAATATGGGTGTGAGCCTGAATAATTATATATATTATATATATATATCCACAAACTTTAACAAGAATTAATATTATATTTGATACCTCCTCACTCATACTCTCCCCTCCCCCACACATATTATCTTCTTATATATCATAAAAATAATTTGAATTTTATTCAGATATGTTTTAACTAACATGTTGTACTTATATTATTTTTCATTTAAAATCAATCTTAGTATTTTAGTAATATGTTTTATTAGACTGCAAAAAGAAGAATGCATTTAAATATATTTTGTGCTAGAAAGAGAGCACACATCCCAGAAAAACTAGTAGTGAATAATAATAATGAAAGGGTATGAGATTTAAATTAATTGGCAACGATCCCAAAGTTGTGCTACTTACCTTATTGGTGCCGACAACTTGCATATCATAGAACATATCTTGTTCAAAGATTCTAAAACCGTGATCATAATAATAATCATCATCCATATCCACTCACAAAAAAAGTGTTCTTTGTCGTTTAGTTCCATCTGTGGAGTCACTACTTTAATCACTTTTCCATCTCCACTCTCTTCTCTCTCTCTATATATACATCTCAAACCATTACTATTATACTTGTATCATTTAATATAAAATCTTCTCCTAAGAAAAATATAAAGTATACTTTAATTTTAAATGAAGTGGAACAAATTATATAAAAAAAAAACATCTCTCACACGACATAATCATCGTCGTATAATTGAATCTTGGTCGATCACACAAATGATCGATAACAGAAACTAATTTCAACGGAAGAAATATCTGAACACGTTGAGTTTGAAGATGTTTCGAACAGTGTGGATTAAGAGTGATCAAAACTCAAATAAATTGCAACATGTGGGATTAAGAGTGCGTAAAACTAAATATCAATGAATAATTCGTTAGCGGTTTGATAATAGATGAAACAAAATATTTTAAGATAATTTACTTTTTTAAATAATAACTTTGATATTATATTAAAAGTGAATCTTAAGTCTAATTTAATCTTACAAAATTAGTTTGTAAGATGAGTACCTTACTATATATTATGAATTTGTTTGATGTAGGATATCCAATATTATTAAAAAATAAATTGGCATCTCACTTTTGATAAAATCTCAAAGATTTATTAAAATTTAATGAAAATAAAAAAGTAATACATATTTTATTGTATGAGTAGTTTCATTAATAAAGTTGTGAATACTGTTTTCTAGAACTATTTTTTGTAAATTAAGAAAACAAGGAATAGGAACACATTCAAAAAAAGTATTTAAAAAATTTATAAAATTCAGTGGTACTTTCATGTTACTGTTGAATCCATTTCATTATTTGGCATTTTAAATTTGGGTATCGATTCAAAGTGTGGAAAGAGGGTCTGACAAGAGTTTATAAGAATAGGAAGTAGGGACCTATATTTTGACAAAAAAGTTGTTTCCTTTTATATATTCATAAATTTCCTTTTTTAGGTATGGCATGTCACAATAATTGATGCCTCATAATGTCACACAGTATATATGTGCTAGAAGATCGTTGAGAGTTATCACTCAAATATTACCATTGCCAAGATAATTAATTTATATCCTAATTTAATTTCTATAACCAATTTCAAGAACAAGATTTTGTGATATATTTTAATTGTTATCAATATATTAAATATTTTTGATAATTTTAGAAACAAGTGTTTGATCTCATTAATGGCGATGGCTCTTAATGACGCTATTATGCTAGATAAGCTTGCATGCATGAACTTGTTTCTTCATAACTACTTCATAATAAAAGCAATTTAAACTTTGAAACCACTTCTCACTCTCTTTCCCGCATTTATTAATATCTTTCTTTTACTCTTCTTTTGTCCAATTTCGGTTTCTTAATACTATATTAAAATGGCACCCTTAATTTTTCTAGAAAAGTAAGGAAATTAAATATGGCAAGCAATCGATCAAAATAAAATCATTTAGTGGTACAAAAATAGCAAGTGTAATGAAATGTCTCATCATAACTTGTCTTTTGAGAGAAAGATAAAAAGAGAAATAAAGTATAGAGAAAATATATGAAATTATATTATAATATATCTAACTTGCCATTATAGAAAATGAATCTTTAAAATTGTTTCATGAGGAGATATTGCTTCGATTATTTTTCTATATTTTTTCCTCTTCCGCTTATTTTTACATATTTTATAAGATTTAATATTTCCTAAATTTTGATAAATAGTGTAAATGAAAAATTATTTTTTGACAATTATTTTTGATAAATTTGACAAAGTTTCCATAAATAAAATAAAATATTTTTTTTAACCAAAATGAAATAATAAATTAGTACCTTTTTAGCTAAAAAGGTAGTTTGTAAAAGTTTGTAATTTTTTTTTGTCAAGTATCATTTTACGTGAGTAAATAGTTTTAAATAGTTTCTAGTAGCATTTAACTTCATAACAACTCAAGACGTTTTAAATAGTTTCTTACCATTTTTCCATGTCTTCAACAAAAAATCATCCTTTGTTTATTAACGGGTTAAATATGTTTTTGGTCTCTTACCTTTCGATAGATTTTGAAATTAGTTTATTTCGAAACTCTGTACCAATTTAGTCATTTATCTTTCGATATACATGAATTTAGTCATTTTAATAAAATTTTGTTAAATTTATTTAAAATTTCAAGCGTGCTTCATAATAGTATTTGACTTAACATTAAATTAAAAATGTGTCAAACAGTATAAACAACTTAAATACAATTCTGAAATGCATACGAAACATCAAATAAATCTAATAAAATTTGATTAAAAGGAATAAATCCACATATTTCGAGAGATGAAAGACTAAATTGGTCCAAAGTTTTGAAATAGACTCATTCCAAAATTCATTGAAAGTTAAGGGACCAAAATATTTAACCCTTTAATAAACTATGAGGGAAGAGTTTGGCAATGGTGCAAAGTTATTAAAGATGGTCTGAAACACAACAATAAGAAGGATTGAAGTGATAACCAAAACTAACGAATAAGTAAGGACTACATGTAATGTATTCAAATTACAGGAAGGAAAGTTGTTTAACATGTTAAATCAGTGTTAAGTTCATAACAAGACTTTATTTTCATTAAATTGAAGAAGAAAACATAAAACGAAGCAATAGAATGAAGATAACGCAGGCCATGCCTTCGAAGTAGCGAAGCAGAGAGAATGAGAGTGAAAGGTGTTTGGAATATGTTGAGAATAAAAATTTTCAGAAGGAGAAGCAAGTTGGTGCTCTCCCAATCCAGATTTCTGTGAAAGTCAGAAGACACTAAATAGGGCTCAACCTAAAGCCAAGTCGCCCATAATTCTTTTGTCCCCATACACACTCTCACCCCACCACCATCATCAATTCAACCTTCTTTTCTTTTCTTCTCTTTTCTTCTCTTCTCTTCTCTTCTCTTCTCTTCTAACTCTTCCAACATGAAGATCCACTGTGATGTCTGTGACAAAATGGAAGCCACTGTTTTCTGTCCTGCAGATGAAGCTGCTCTTTGCCATGCCTGCGATCGCACCATTCACCACGCCAACAAGCTCGCAACCAAACACCCTCGTTTCTCTCTCATCTTCCCCACCTCCAAAGACTTTCCTCTCTGTGATATCTGCCAAGTACACTCACTCCTTAAACTTCTTGCATCTTCAAAAACCAAACTTCGTTTTTTTTTTTCTTAAAAAGATGGCTTCTTTTAACAGGAGAAGCGTGCGTATCTATTCTGCCAAGAGGACAGGGCCTTGTTCTGCAGGGAATGTGACCTTCCAATCCACAGAGCCAACGAGCATACTCAGAAGCATAACAGGTTTCTTCTCACCGGGGTGAAGCTCTCCGCAAATTCTTTGGATTCTGCTTCCTCCTCCACCAATTGCACCGATACACTCACTGAAGGAAAAAACGCTCGATCTAGAATCAACACACCCAGATCAATTTCCAATGAAAATCTAAGCTCCTCTTGCAAGGCTGAAGACAACGTGGGAAGTGACACTGGCTCGGTTTCCACCAGCAGCATTTCTGAGTATTTGATCGAGACCATACCCGGTTACTGTTTCGAAGAACTTCTCGATGGTTCATTCCCACCTAATAATGGTTTCTGTAAGGTTTGCTTTACACCTTATAATATAATATACAACTTACAAAACTTGTTTTTGTTCTGAGGTTTCGCTTAACAACTTTGAACCGTGTTTTTTTTTTGTTGCTGTTGTATTGTCGTTGTGGTCGCAGAAGCAGAACCATGGCTGCGCGTTTCAGGAGCAAGATCTAGTTCAAGTTAGGACGTGTTTGGTTGGTTGGAGTTTAGGAAATTCCAAATGGGGGGTGTTATATGGTTGTGTTGTGCCGTTTCTTAAACTGGTTGTCGATTGAGAAAAAATCTAGACCAAGTACTTGTAAAAATCTGTTGGAAAATATCTTCTATGGTTTTGTTATCTGCATTTCTTTTTGGGTTCTGTGCTTGATTGCTTGCATTCTTTTTATAAACTTATTCTTCATTCTACACTCCCGAGTTCCAACCACTATTTCAGCCTCTTAAAACTGTTTTTTATTGTTCTTATTGTTCTGATTTGACTGATTAGTATAATATTATTTTGGGGTCCATGCTTCCATAAATATGAAGATGAATTCATTGAAATAGCGCAACTGAGAATATCATGCTCCACTTTCTCGAACTGGAAATCGAGCATTTTCTGATATGACTTGTAACTTTATGCGTATAAAAAAGGTGTTGCTAATGAATTATGAATCTTTAAAGCTATGGAGTATTTTGGTAACATGGCTATCAAATTGTCATAATTCGTAGTCAATGCTATTAAAAAACAAGAACAACCGACAGTTTTTGCCTAGTTGTAATGCGACGTTGATTGATCGTGATGGATAGCAAGATTTTTGAAGCTGTTAATTTCGTCACCTTGGGGATATTCAGAGAACGACTTCACGCAAGCTTCAAAAACATGGGGGGTTGGTACAAGCCTCATTTCTCTTTCAAATTTCATTAGAACTGGATTCGTATCATAATTTTTCGATATTTATTATGATCAAGATGCGTTGTTAAATTAAATTCAACCTTGCATTATACACCAAGGTTTAGTTGAACAGAGACTCAATCTTCTTAAATCTAATTGTTCTTCTGAGTTGTTGTGTTGGAAGAAACATGTTATTTGATGCTCACAAAGATAAAGGGAGAAGAGAATAAATCGAAGGATATTTATAAAATATTGACAGCAAAGGGTGTTCGTAAATGAGGATTGGGTAAGCAAATTTGTGATCAGTTTTTCTAATTAGGATTCGGTATATAATTTGTGATAGGTTCATTAAACTAGGATCACATGTAAAAGTTTATAAAGTGACTCTCTTTATATTAGTACTTTCAATAAATATAATATTAATAATAGATAAGTCTAATTCATACATAAGCAATAAGCAATTGCCATAAATAATGAATTTATAAATCTTTGAACTCAACTTTCTATTTTTTACATGATTCACACTTAAATTTTCAAGTATTTATTATTCTTTTATTTTATTTTAAAATTATTCTCCTTTTAAGATTTACATTGTTTGAATATAAAGAAAAAGTGAAAAAAATAGAGAAAATTTTAAAACTTAAATGGAAAGAAAAAACGAAGAAGTAAAGTTGCATATAATAATTCAAATATAAACTCGGTCATCAAAGTAAAAAAAAAATAGTGCTAGTATTTACCTCTTTTATTATTTGCTATTTCTTTTAATTATATTTTCATTAGTTAATTTAGTGCAATGATAATTAAAGTGTTATTTTTCTGTGTGAATTCAGTTTTGAATCTTGCTAGAGAAAAAAAATCAATTTAATTTTTACAAGACGTTTATGTTTTTTGTTTAATTATTGTTGTTGGCTTATATTTTAGACTTTGATTTGTTTTTGGTTTAATATTTTTTTCAATTAAGTTTTATTATATGTTAAATTAATGTTAATGTTGTTTGAAAAGTAACAGTATTGAAGTAAAATAAAAGGTTTAACTGGTAGTTTGGTCCTATATTTTTTATATTAAGACAATTTGATCCATTTTTTGTCAACCTTGTATTTTTACAGATTTTGGGAACGGATCCAAAAGTCAAAAATGGGTTCATGTGTTCATTTCTAATGAAAATATTATATTTGTGATTTTAGATAATCTTAGATAAAAAGGAGATAATTTAAGTGAGATTGTATCCATAGAAAAAAGGGATTAGAGATGGAGAAGATAATTTAGACTTAAACTTTTTAAGATTGTTAACATTGATTTTACCAAACTAACCACAATATCTTTTTCTAACCAATTTTGGAACTCAATTGAGTCCAAAAAAAATATAAGCTCAATTAATGACTAAATTTTTTATGGACATATGGTCATTTTTTGAATGACTTAAAGAAAAGAAGTTACACTGAGTCGATTTAACACATAAAAGATTTAATCGAACCAAAAATAAATATTAGCATAAAAAATAATAATCAAGCTTTTTTTTTTTTAACTGTATTTCAAAGTTTATTTTAGACCTAAATGTATGTTAACTTTCTTTTGTTTTCACTTTATTCTCCCTCTTCCTTGTATATTGTTTTCTCCAAACAAACAAAAGAAAATGTATATTTATTAGTAGTTTCTTTGGTTTATATTTTTCCCTCCCGATTAAGCGTACCATAAGTCATATCTTAAATATTTGATACTGAACGTATTTTTTCTTAATAAATCATAAGATAAAGTTTACCAAACGTGTTTCTACCTTGCTTTATAAAGTTTCCTGGAGTTTATGATTATGTTCTTATATGATGAGATTTTATTACTAATTAAACTACTTATTTAAACAAGCTCTTATGTTATTTACCCAACCTGAAGAGGGAGATGTTTTTCTTTAATCATAGTTGCCTCCGATACCCGGTGCATATGGTTCATTTTAATGTCAATTACCTCAACTAAAAGCAAGGTTTAAACAGACACCAGTATTGCTTTTCTGTTCATATTAAGATGACATGTTCAATATAATCGAAGAAGTCATTTTATTTTTATTTCTTAAAAATTAAAGATATTATTTCATCAAAATAAACTTATCTTAAAAACTAAGCTCTGCACCATGTATAACGAAATTACTTTTCGACCAGAACAATTCCCATGTTGAAGACCGCAGATGCCAAACGTTAAACGTAACTACGATTTATATGCCTATAATTGAATCAAAACGGAAGTCAAGAACATCTCCTGAGTACTATTTTAATTAATAAAGCCCAACAAAACGAAGTTTTTTCAGTTAAATAGGCTAACCAAGTTATTATCAAAATATTAAAATGATAAACATAAACAGTGACTACGTTTAAATTAAATCCTCAATTTATCTAGCACCAAATCTCATTAAATAGTATTTGTTTGATTTATTTGACGTGAAAACGGTACGATTTATTCACTTTATCAAATTAAGCAATACAACTCTCTTTAGCTAAATTAGAACGTCACTTCAATGTTATTCTATTTCACTTTACAAATATTTTATTTTTAAAATTATTATACATTTTCCTCGGTGACATCTAGAAATTACCAAAAGTGGCAATTAGGGGATTAAAGTTAGTCTATTAGAGTTATCCAAATCAAATGACGGTTTCAATTTTTTTTTGTTCTTAAAAGTATTTGTTCACATATCGTGTTGTGAAAACTACTCAAACGAAAGACACTTTCTAAAAAGAAGAAAAAACAAGAAAACTTTATCTACTAAGTGAGGCTACGATATATGACCAATCACTAGGGACTAGTTCACAAACACTGATCTTCTGTAATTAGTGCTAAACACCAGTAATGTAGCCATGCCCACGAGTCTCGAATTGGTTATTGCGAGCAACCGCCCTCTCTAAGTAGATCACCCCACGCCTAAAAACAACTCTATAATTTGCCTAACCTCTTCGTATATCTACTTTTCCCTATGATCCTATACATATTACTAATGTAAAAATTAATTTTGGTGAAAAATTTCTCACGTATCTTTGTTAAATTCTTATCTGTAACTCAAGCACAAATTATTTTTTATACTTTCTCTTAGAAATATTTTTAGAGAAGTTCGTTAAAACATATCCAAAAGTTAAAATTATAAGATAGTTTTTTGAAGAGAGACTCGCGAAGATTCCGGTTAAACTCTAACAAAGCAACTATGTTCCAAGACTGGTACTGGGACCCCATTAAATATGGGTATCGTACTGATAGATAATGGGTATGAAACAACGATGGCAGTGCATCCGCAGAACGAACAAAAAAAAATAACTCACTGCACTTACACTCAGTAAAGGACCACAGGATGGGCAACAAAATTCTGCTGGATTTATAAAACATAGGTATAGTGCATATGTACTTTAGCAGTGCAGTTTGCACCTCTTTCCTTTTTACATTCTTTCTCCACACCCCTTTGTCTCCCCTATTATACAGTTCCCATGGGGTAGTATAGAAGAAAGAAAATTTTGATATACCTTTTGAACGGCTTTACGTACAAGCAAACTAATAAAAGAATTACACCCATTATAGCATGGAGTATATTAACTCAATGGGATACCTGCAAAGATTAGAAAACCGAAAAGGGGAATAGTTAATATTTTACTCATTTTGATGCAGTTCACAATAATATTGTAAAAGATAATGGCAGGACCTCTGTTATGTAAAAGCAAAAATCCTATCTGTAATATTTGTGCGGCATATTGGACACTCAGAACAAGCAAGTGAACAAGATTTACACACTGCAAGATCAAACGAGAGGCTATAAGTATTCTGACAAAAATTGTATACACAAAATAAAATCACCAACAAAAGTTAGACTAACAGATTCAGACAAGATAGGAAAAGACTTACAACAAAAATGCCGGCATGGAAGTAGAATTGCTGCAGTTGGGGATTCAAAACATACTTTACAAACATGGGAATTGGCGTCGCCATTTCCATGGTACTTGAGTTCTTTTTCCTTCATTTCTTGCATGCGCGCCTGAAATCATAAATTCTACCAACCTTATTAACATAACTCATTTAAGTCTCAGAAATGGGTTGCATAACAAATTTTAGAAAATGAAAATCTCTCAAATGATGTCCACGTGCACTAAGAATACAACTAATATTGAGTTAGTGTTTTTATCATTATTTTTATTCAATTATAATTTGTTTTCTTTTAGTCATGCATTACAAAAATAAAAGAGAACAAACAAGCTATGATCAGAAGTCATATTTGAATAATTTCTCAATCAAGAAATATAGTAAAATCTATTCAACAAGATCTTACTCATTTTCACGATGAAGGTCCAATGCATTGATTATTAAGAACTAAAATAAATGTGGTTGACTTTCTGTAAGTTACAGAAAGTAGTTCAGTGCAGATCGCAATTTAAATACTGAGAAATATCGTTTCTTTTTATAACTACAAGTTTGCAAGAGATATTCTTTCATTTGGCTTTCTCGAGACGATCATTATGATATATAAATAAAATAAGTTATTTAATTAAATATAAAATTACAGACAATTTTCTTTTGTCAGATTTGTATGTCTTCCTACATAAGATTAGGCCTACTTAATGGACTGTTTCGGTGTATTTTCAACGAAAGAATAGAAGTATAATAATGCTCAGTTAAGCTTGCTACTCTGAACTAATAGAAGGAGAAAGTTGTAACCCCTAATCAAATTTATGGTAATCACTCTATAGACTCGGAAGAGATAAATATTAATGAGAATGGTCTATATAAAGACAGCACATACAAGTTAGTTTGCAAAAATAGTGTTGAAATTTAAACCGATAAACTATAGATAGATACATAAAAATATTGGGTCCGTATTTTTTTTTATCAAAATCAAATCAAATTGATTTAATATCCATTATTCATTGTCTTTATTCTTTATTTTCCTTATTCCCGACCAGACTCAATAATTTTAAAACTAACTGAAAATCAGTTCAAAATTTTCTGAGACGAAGAAAAATTTAAATAATTCCATAATAGGGTTACCTTGAGGCGAACAACCAATGGCTCTTCTTTGGGAATTTCATCATCTGTTTTTGGTGCATCAAAAAGCTGCTCCTTGGGAACTATATTACTTTCAATGTCATTAACTTTTGTACCATTTAAGTGTTGCGCACCATCATTTTCTTTATCCATGTTCGATTCTGGAACAGCATCCCCTTCTTTTTTCAACTTGGCAACAAGGATCCACATATTTGCTAGATCATTCTCCAAGGCCTCTTCTCTTTTCTTGGCCTCTTCAGCTTTTTTCCTGTACTGTTCCTCTACAAATTCCTTCTCGGCTAATGCAGCCTCCAGAGCTGCCTCTCTTTGTTTCCTAGCCTGTAGTTCCAACTTCAAATCATCAGCATCAAGATTCCATGACTCAAAATCATCCACAATAGCTCCTGAAATTTCATTAGCACGGCTCGAAATCCTCCCCTTTCTTCCAGATCTTGCATCACCGAACTTGCGGTTAATACCGTTAACTGTTTGCACAACAGCACCATGAGAGTTGACCAGATCTCGCGTAGCCATCAATTCTTTTTCCAACTTTGCATTCTGCAATGAAAGTTTTGTCACTTCCCCAGCCAAATTTTTCAGCTCCACAGCAGCAGCAGAGGCCAGTTCTTTGGCATAAGAAGCTTCTTCAGAGAGTTTCTGATTCTGAACACGCAACCCACTATTCTCTTCTGACAAGTGAACTTGCTCTAGTTTTAGCTTTTCATTTTCAATTTCCTGAAAATAGGGAAGAGAAATGGCCATTTAGTATAGGATGAAACACTGAAGCCTTAAATTACTTTAAATATCAATCTTCACACGGAATTTCATTAATAAGATGGGAATACAAAATTATATAAAACGAAGGAAAAAACAACAAAAACAAAGTAAATAGAATCAAAAATGATATCGGTGAGACATAATTTTATCAAATAACACTCATACACGTACAGTGAAAACAAGAGAGGAAGAGAGTGTTTCTACTCAATATATTTCAATCTAAAATTGATGCATTACTCTTGGTACAAGATTAGCCTTTTATAGGCTTTACAAAACATTATAATATTAATGTTTTTAGACAATCCACTCAAGAAGGAATTGTCAATAAATATCCTTTCAACTTATGACTCTAATTGAATGGTGCTTATAATTTTGTGCAATTTTGTGCGGTGCCTACAATTAACTTTACCAGTGTAACTACCTTTATGCTTTCCAATAAAGTTACATAGCTTTCTATAAGGTAAGTTTTGGTCTAATCAATCATTTTTTATCTAGTCAAAGTTTTCAACTTCTGCAGCTTGATTTAATTACTGACAAAAAAGCATATAAAATATTCAACTATACTACTACAAAAGAAAAGCTACCTGGGATTGTATTTTCTTTTTCAACTCATCAGCGTGTTCTCCTGATGCACACTGTTCAGAAGACGTTAACAATGTACCACTAGGAGCTGTTGCAAGTTGCTGCTCTAGCTGCTTCACCTTTTCTTGAAGCTCTCGGTTTTCAGAACACTGTTAAGAAAAGAAAAAACTGATGAGGAAGACTACCAACACAAACTTGTATTCTGATGAAGTTATATCATCCTTAATTTCAGGTAGGGAAAAAAAAGGTTTGGCATAAGGATCCAAGTAGCTTAGCTCAAAAGTGGAAAGAAAAGGCCAAAAAGTAAGAAAGCAGTAAGACTAATAAAAGCAAGTACCTTATCATTTAGCTGTTCCTGAAGGACACGGTTGTCTGCAGATTTTAGCTACAGATATTTTAAAAACACATTAATTTTTTGAAAGAGTGGCCATCGTTGATCACGGATATGCTAAAACGTATAATGCATTTGCTAAATACTCGAGGGAGGGGGGACACAATATTGGAAACAAAATGACAGCTCAATAACACCCGAACAAAGTTAAAATACTACTCACCTCCAACTCAAAGGCCTTTTCATTACATTGAGTCATTAACCTTGTCACTGTCTGTAACAACAAAACCATAAAGAAAAAGCATATATGACCTTTTTCATAGCATTTACATAAATTTCCAGGCTTCAAATCTATATTTGTTAAATTTCAATACCAACAATATCTCTAACCTGCTGCATTTCAACTAGTGACGAATTAGACACTGGAGAATCTCCGGTCTCAATTTCAATTAATCTTTGCTCTAACACCTTCATTTGCTTCCTTTTTTCTTGGATCTCACGTTCCAAGTTCTCAATCTGTAATTGAGACAGCATTTTAAAGAACACAAGCATTTCAGTTAGGAATGAAGATAGTAACTTTTGTTATAATTTTATCAATCGATTAAAAATGGCATGTCAAGTACTAAGGATTACAGAAAAATGTGAGGGGAATCAAAACAATACCAGAGTGTTGTTTGGCATCAGTAAATGCATCAAACAAACTCGATTGACATTGTTAGAACGTGTATTTGGAGACATCATTATTGACGAATAAAAAATATTAGAGAGAAAGTTAATGCGACATTGTCTGAAAACAAAGCAAAATACCTGAATTTTGGAGCCTTCAGGGTCATTTACAGATTGCTCCATCAACCGCTTCAGAGTGCTAGTACTTAAAGCAACATCTCCAGCTAGCATTTTGACTTGTTCAACCAGAAGATCCTTCTGATCTGACGCTGTCATCCCACCCTACAATTCAATTAGCAGTCCCGAGTCACAATTTTAAAGCATACAGCAACAAACTACTTAAATAATGATTGCATAAATAAGAAAGAAAAAGGTAAAAGAAGTTTAGGACCATGGGACCCAATTGAACACATTATGTCATGACTAAAGCTATGGAGATCATTGGCCTAAATTATTAATTTTTAATTTTGAAAAATTTGTTCTAGAATTAGAGAGGAAAATTCAAGTAGAAATTTGTTCTAGACATGAAATTTTACATCTTATTTTAGAATTCCAAAATAGCACCCAAAAGCAAGAATGTTAATAGAAATCCATCATAGACTATATACAAGACCAATTATAGTATATAAATGGACGATCCTCACCTTAAAACTTCCTAATATGAATATCAAAATTTGTCCTAAAAAGGATTGTTGAGCTATCATGCCATCTACTATTGGACCGCTTACCCATAAGTATCCAACCCCACGCATAAAATGTCCTAGTTAGATAAATGCCCTCCCAAGGATGCTCTAGTACACGCCTCAATCAGTCTGGGCATTGACATCAGAAAAAAAAAAAAAAAAAAAAAAAAAAAAAAAAAAAAAAAAAAAAAAAAAAAACTTGTCCTAGATATATACTTTTTTAAGTTTCTGATCCCATCCTAATACCGCATCATCTATCTGAAAAACTTATTTAAAAGCATAAATTGAAGTGTGACAAAAAATAAAAAATAACACGTTGTTACAGACAAATTTTTAGTTTACCATTGTCAATTTTGTTCTACTGATCAGTTCACCAGCCTGTGTTGATTCAGTTATAGTACTGCTAGCTGGGGAGAACTCTTCATTCCATCTACTAGAAGATCTTTTATGTCTAACGTCATGAAACAGATCAGATGACACCACAGAAATATCTTTCTGACTCTCATTTTCAATCAACACACCATCAGGAGAGGCATCAACTTTCTGAAAAATAAAAGAAAAAAAAAACACGTTGTAGGGTCTTTGCCACCTGGTCCATAAAGTCCATAATGAAAGTCTAATTTTAACATAAGGGCTTTCAGGAATGGTTTACATGAAAGCCCCTGTGCATGTCCAACAAGGAATGATTTATTAAATTAGTGACAGAAGAAACAATCACTTGAAATTAAAATTGAAAACGAAATTTTAAAGAAAAAAAAAATTGCTGTAATTAACTGAAGTATGCTCACATCATCCTCGCCAACAGAATGACTTCGTTGATGGTTGGGAACATCAGTTAGATATCCAGGAATTGCATTCTTTGACGAAACCAGAATGAGTTTGGTTAGCCTCTGGATCCTACTCATAAGAGCAGCTTTGGCTTCCTCCTCTTCCTCCAATCTTGATTGCATTTTCACTTGACCTTCTTCCAACTACGCATATAACAGTACAAAATAATTAAAAAAGCAAAGATGGTTACAAATCACATGTAGCGTGTGTAAAAAGTAAAAACTAACAGTAGAAATGAATATCAGGAAAGCTAAAAACCTTTTGCTTTAAGGTCAAAATTTCCTCATGATTGACACCAACTAGCATCCCCTTCTTTAGTTGATCGAGTTCTAGTTTCAGGACAGAAATTTCTCTCTGGTACTTCTTAATTAGAGATTTCTCATCAATAATCTGTTAACAAATAATTCCACAATGAATAAGAAAACTTTCATGCTTAAGGCATGCATAGATATCACAAGCTTGAGCCAACCTTATTGCGGGAAGCATATATTTCTACTCGTTTTGCCCTGCTGGCAAACTTCAAGGTATTATGAGTTTCCTCCATATTGCTGGACGCCGGAGTTACTGTGCATATAAGCTGAAATTTTCACATTACAAGAAATTTTAATGCGGTGCCTATACACAGACAATCTAACAGTGCAGGGACAAAATGCAAGAAAGAAACCAGAATACCCATCCCTAACTAAAGAATCACATTCAAATAGAATAATAACTCTACAGTATACAAGAGACAGAAAATATACTTAAAGCATATAATAATTGAAAATGCTGTAGAACCCAAAACTCACTGAAACATGCCCATGTCCACTAAGAGAAGATTGCAAGAGGCGGGTCAGCTTTGAATCTCGATAAGGAACATGAGATGCCTTCCCCTCGCTCAATTTTCCGATAACCTTCACAATGAAATCACAAAATCAAGACAAAACCTAATAGATACCTGTTTTTTATCAAGATATAACAGAATTAGATATATTGCTAATAAAATAATTTCTAGCTGCTTCATTACCCAATAAAATTTTCAAAAAAGAATTCATTTCAACCAGTTATAACCATATCTTTTAACAAAGATATTGCAAGTCAGCTCACGTACAAACAAATTCTCACAGCTGCTCCCTTGTAATAAAAACATAGAGATTATAAACAGTGATCTGACGTACAAAAATAATGCATAACTAACTACTACATTGACAAACAAATTTTGTAACACCTACAGTTCCAAGTGTCAGAAGACTTTTGTTGATGTAAGATCCTTCCTTTCTTCTTAATCCAGTTGTTTCAGTTTTTGAGCTCTCAGATCCAGCCAAATCAATCAAGTTCTGAAGAAGAAAACGGGAAAAAAAAAAGTTGAAAAACAATGTCCGATCAGTAGTATAAACTGAAATATTTTGGGAAGCCATAAAAAAGTTTTACGTACTAGCTGAGAGAAGATGACTCCATCATAATCATCACCATGGGCACTGCTCTCTATCATCTGCAAATGTATTGGAAAACATTAACAAGAGAGCTCGGTTGTTTTTTTTAAAAATAAAAATAATAATAAAAAAAAAAAAAACTGGCCTAAAGAGATTCATGTCAGACAGAAAGCCAAAATACATTACCTATATAATCACTAAACATATTTTCAGCAATCATCAATCAGGTTTAAGATGTATGCAGAAAAGACAAGTACAGCAATCCGCACAAGTATATACATTTGGCAAGTTAGCATTTTTTGAAACTACAAAGCCTCAGGCCTGAGTCAGGTATTTTTTATACAATTGCAGCAACTACCATATCAAGCATGCTTACCAGTGTAAATATTGTGTGACTCCGGCTGCTAAAGAGATTAAAATTGTTCGATCCAACATGACGGTGCTCTGCCGTGTTAAAAAAAAAATTGTCAACAAATGTTTCTTAACCAACCATTAGTCAAGATTCTGGTAATATATGACACATACAATTTTGAAAAGGAATGGGCAGAATCGTGCCACTATCATTCTCAAGATAATTACCTTCTCCAGCAGCAATAAAGGAAAGTGCATGTCCAGGAGATAAAACAACTTCTTCCTTTATACCCTCCACATAAGTTCCCTGGAAAACAAATCACAATAAAAAATAAAGTACGTTCCAATTAGACTAGAGAAAGAAAACATACCGTATCAAGTTCAAATTTAATTCCTAAATTTTCCTTGAATTACAAATGCTGTCATTTTATTTCTTTAATGGAAAGTATAATACATGATTCCAACTTAGAAGCTAATCTTTTAATATACAAACATAAAAACAAAAAAAACATAGATATTCTTACATGAACATGGTCAAAATTACATTGTAATACATTGTAAGTGTAGCAAAAAAAAAAAAAGTGGAAAAAATAATAATACTCAAATATCAGAATTCACCAGAGAACCAATTTAGTATCAACAACAGCATCAAAGTAGTTTTACTCTCAGATTAAAAGTTCATACATAATACATGCACTTCATTCCAAGATGACTAGAAATATCAGTATTGATGTATATAAAAGCCAAATGAAAACAGATCAAGAGACCTGTCATTTACAGATAGAATAAAAATAGTAGATCAAGTACTCTAAACAGAATTCAATTGAGAAGAAATAGTAACACAAGAAACCTGTGCATCTTCTCTAACTCGTAAATTTTGGCCAGTTGGATCAAGTAAATCATTTATCACCTGATACCAAAAAGAAACAACCAAAATATTTTCATTATACCAAACATTAACGCACAAACAATATAACAAGCAAGAAGGAGACAATCAATGACAGAGGCAGGATGGAAAATTTAAGGCAAGAAAAAAAGCGTAACTGTACAAGGGCTGAATTGTGTTCAGCACAAAAATGATGGTACAAGGGATGTTTTGTCATTTACCTCGTTGTATATTTCTAGATATGACACTCGGAGTAAGAATTCTCTTCCCGGGGTCTGCAGTAAAAATACAGTTAGGCACTCCAAGCAAGATGAGAGTAAAATAAAATTAAGATGGAATACTTTGGTAATCAATTCAAGTCAAGTTGAATTAGCAACTATTAACTATTATGAATCAGAACCTAGAGCTCAAGTAGTCTTGCAGGTAATCCTTTGAAAGTAACTACAAGGAGCACCTAGATGACTATGTAGAGAACAAAGCAAGAGACTGACACACATGATAGATACAGACACAAATAACAAAAGATATAGCCGCCACACATGATTTAAAAGCATAAACTATAATGAACAACGACGGCATGATGCGGAATGTGTGGTTTAAATAATCAACAACTACTGAGCTAGGAAAATAATCTTACATCTTGGATCATACTGAATACATCCTTTATAGCCAGGGGTATAATACCAGGTGAATTTTGGTCTCCCTGCACATTGTTATTGGAAACAAAATCATAGCTTAGAGACATAACTGGAGAGATCATGTCTATACAGAAAAGAATATATTACAAAATGCATTTCAAAGGCATTAAATACTTTGAAAACGAAGCAAGAAACATGACAACGTCAAATGTGGTAAGAACTACAAGTTAATCAAGCATTGGCAAGCCAAAGCAAGCTACAACCAAATTTTAAACTTCTACAGTGGACATGCTAATAGGATCGTTATACAAATGGCTGCAACTTACAATAAGTAAGCATAACATGTTACCATCTTTTATATGCCCGATATAAAATGCATATAAGGAGCAGTATCAGTCACCCAAGAAGATTTCTTATTGTTACTTTTGCATAAAGGACATAGTAGATCAGATCATGGTTACAAACTTTCACAGAGACCAAATCACTTGATAATGTCATACTTTCTATAATTCAACCAGTGGGAGAGAAATTGACGGTCTGAACGTAAGGCTATGTTAAATGGGTAGCAAGCATATGCTATCAAAATTACTTTTAGTGGATGGAAATAAAAAGCTTCAACGACTGCATTAATGTATGTGATTTTCATAACTAAATCACATTAGACTACAAAACTCCTATACTTAGCTTAGTTCTTTTAAAGTAATCTTGATATGTATGCGTGCACACATACCTTTTTAACTTGAACTGAACCATAATTTCATGTATGCATTGTCAGCACTGCCTATATAAAGTTTTCCATTTTCCACCGAAAATGACCCTAACCCTAAAAGTTGTTTCATGTGCAATTGATCGTCCTACATCAGTCATAAAAGTGCTCATCGGTAGTTTACCAGATTCTGCTACACAAAAATACTAGTTAACTGTTTATCCTGTCCAGAAAATTAAGTCAACCATAAGTGGATCAAAACCCCCCTTTAAACACAACCCAGAAAATAATCTTCTAAGAAATTATTCATTAGTTGTACAACAGATATATATAAGCCACACTTCAAGAATTGAAGCAAGCAGTACGGCACTTCTAAACAATCCTTAGCCACCGGAATGTCTAAGAACAGCAGGAATAATATTACATTCTATATTTTTCACAAAAAAAAAAAAGAGAATACCACGTGAATGTTTACACGTACTACATATCATATGGCATATGTGCTGCCGTGTTCAAAAATATAAACCAATACAGCATCACTATCTTGTTAACACGGACCTGGTCTGACAATAACCAACTCTAAGAAAAAGAAAACTGCAAAATATGGACGACACGCAAGTTGCAAATTTGGGACATGGTGATTGACGAAAGGCGATACACGAAACATGGATTTGAAGAAAAAAAGCGTAAAATGAAAACAAAAAGGAAAATCAAATCAGTAATTTAAAAAATGACACTTACATGCATAGTATGTGTCTTACCACTACTTGTCACTCCATAGGCAAACACAGTTCCTGCAATATGCAGAAAAAAAAAATCATCTTCAAGCAACCAATTGATGAACAACAAAGAAGACGACTTCGAAATTTAACACTATACCAGAATACAATTAACCGGTTCCACCTAGTCATTCAAGGAGACACTAAACCAGTATACAACCATAACAGTTTTCCTCAATCCATTAAAATAACTTGATAGTACCAAAATTAGACTCTGCTCGTATCACATTGTCATTTTGTATCGAATCCAAAATTAACACTCCATACCGTTCACGCCCTCCATGGCAGCCTTCACCACAGGTTTTGCCGCTACTTCATACACTTCATCAGAATTTGTATGAGGTCCAAAAACTCTATCTGCCACAAATTAAAACAGAGTTCTAAATTTAGCATCCACAGTTTCTCCTCTGGCATCAAAATCAAAGTCAATTTTCCAGTAGAAGCCTCATTGACTGATAAAAAATCAATCGACACGAATAACCACAACACGCACGAGGAAGACATAAAGCAATACCAAATGCATAGGCAGTAGCTAGATTATACTCGTTTCTGACAATCTTCTCGCCATCCGCATACCACGCGATCTCGTCCCCTCTCTGATACTCCCTTTCACTGCAACCGAAAATTCAATCTCAGATAACACAAATGGAAAAACCGGACGATTCAATCGCGCAGCGAATGGATCTGAAACCACAACCTCAGATCTAAGCATTACCTCAACGGCCTAAACCGAATCGTGACCGAAATACTATCGCCGGACTTTGACGAATCCACCGGCTCCGCAATCAGGTCCTCCTCCCCGAACGCCACCGGAGAACGGCCGGCGTAACCTCGAGAGCCGTTGTACGTTGACTCGCTGCGACCACGATTCGGCGTCATGGATCGGCCACCGGAGTTGAAAAACGAGGACGTAGAGGAAGAGCCGGAGCGCGGCATTAACCTTCCGTTGGTGAAGGAAGAGGAGGAAGAAGTGGATGAATAAGGAGTGGAAGGTTTACGGTAAGAAAACGGCGAGCTACTCCTTCCGCGCGAGGAGGAAGCCATTGATTTCACTCTCACCGAGCTGGTGACACAGTAGAAACCAATGACGCAGCGAGGGGAAGAGAATGTGTCACAAGTCTCACATGGATATGCAGAGAAAAGGGATCAGAATTTGGTTCTCCTGCCTTTTCATTTTCTTTTCTCCGTTGCTTCCTTTAGATGGTTTGGGATATTATTGTATGAGACAAACAAAGAGAGGAAAACACGCAAGCACGCACGCAGCACGCGCACGGAGACACAGATTGTTTCGTCTTCTTTAGTACAGAGGAAGTAGCTCTAGCCGTGAGTGAAGATGAATGGGAGCAGAGAAAACGGAGAAGATGCTCATCGTTGTCACAGTTCAAATTTAATTTCCTTTTTTAATATTTTAGTTTTCAATGAGAAAAGTTTAAATTGAATTTTTTTTTTTATTATGAAATTTAAATTTAATTTTTAATTTAAGTTTACCAGGACAATAATGAAGTGGGTGAAACGAAAGGGTTTAAATTGAATTAAAGTGTTTGGAAGGACCCGCGCCGCGCACGATAAAATAGAGTGCTGACGGAATGAATGACTTTCAAAAATAGGATGCGAAGTTGAGCGGGAATAACTGCGCCCGCCGATCACCAATAATTCTATTTCATTCCATCATCAATAATAAGACAACATTGTAATTTTATTTTATAATAATAATAATTATTTTAGACTTTTTATTCATCTCATAAAGAATGAACGAATCTCCTAAAACAAGACTTTTTATTTAAACTTTTAAGCATTTACTAAATCAACTATATGGAAAGTAAGCTTTAATTTAATCCAATGGTTCCTTCTACCGTGTTTGAATTTTATTTCTATAAATAAAAACCTAATATATGTAAAATAAAACTCTAGTTAGGAAATATTTAGTTAACAAGTGTATTGTTAACACTAGTCAATGCATCTCTTGAAAAAACATGAATAATACGATGTAATAAATGGGAGTTGTTAACATTAATCAATCCACAAAAGGTAAAGGTTCTGAATTTTCAAAGACAAGTATGTAATAAACGGCATTGTTAACATTAACAACTAATGAATGCATCACAAGAAAATAATTTGAATTTTGGATTCTACGTTTTGGGGGGCATTATGGTAATCTGACATTGTTTGAATTCAATTTGTTTACTTTGTGACTTTTTTTTTACATTGTGAAGCTTTTGGGCGAATTGCGTTGAAATTGGGAACACGTTCCGTTGGCTTTTGGGTGCTGACGTTACGTTTTGCTGTGTTGGCAGAACCACAAAATGCTCAAACGCGAAAGGAAGAGAGACTCTTGACCAGTAAAACAATATGAATAAAATAATTTAGTAATGAGTGGTTATTATTAGGGTTAGCGCTACAAAACAAATAAGGCATGATAAAAATAAGACAAAAAATATAAGGATAATTAAGAATGACTAAAGAGAAGAAGAAATTAAGAATAATTGTCATATCAATTTAGACAATAACATAAAAAATTAAAATCTTATAAGAATTAAAATCTTTGATTAAGACTCTTATAAATTAATAAGTGATATAATTGAAAGTATTTAGTTCATAGTTATAATTTTGTTTAGAGTATAATTTTTTTATACTTGCCTTGGTTCATTAAATAGCGTGTTAATCGAAAATGAGTTTCATGCTCATTCTTGTAATCCAACCTTAACACATTTATGAAATTAAATGTTATAAGATTAGTTTAAATTGAATGTGATATATATTTGAATTTATATACAAAATTTAAAATTGGTTTCGACTTGTTAGAATTATGGAGGAGGTTTTACTGGGAAAACAAACATCAATGAGACATGAGTCCAACCACATAAGACATTGACACCGCTCTCAACCAAAAATCTTAAAATGATAGGTTAATGAGTCTTTATTGTTATATAATACTCTACTTTCTCATTTCTAATTAATGTGAGACTTAGAATCACACATGAATTTCTATCACAACCCAATCTAATGTTATGCATTTATCAGAAAAAGGGTCGAAAGACAAAGATGAGATGGAGTAAATTAAAAACAAAGAAAAGAAAATAAAAGGGGAAAAAAGGTGTGTGATGGGGATTGCAAGTACTGAGAAATTATTAGGTTTTGCTTCCAAATTAAAAGACTATCTATCCCAATCGAAACCTAAAAAAGTTTTTTGAGTGATGGTGATTTGTAAACTTGAAATTAAGAGAAAAGGAGTAAGATATAATTGTGGGGTCGTCTTAGAGGAAAACAAGCCTGAAAGATGTGTTAGTTCCAACTAACCAACAACAATGGAAGCATTAGAACCAAAACAAAAAAAGAAAAACATGTAAAAACAAATCCATCTATCAGGATTTGTTGCTATTGTGTTGTAAGATTAATGGGAATTGTTCCAAATTTGTGAGTAAAAATTTATACAGAATTTTGTAAAGGTTAAATATGTGGTTTTCTTATGCACTATTTTTTTAATTTATTTATTTATTTGGATGTAACAATAAAAATACATTTATTTATATTTATATGTATATGCAATGAAATATAAAATATGTAGTGTGGTCCATGGTTGTAAGTGTGATGAGAAGTTAGCTATAGAAGGTGTCACCTCCACACTCAACCGTTCTAGTGGCTCACGTGTAAATGGGGCACTTTTGTTGTGTGGGTTCCAATTTTTATTTCGAGGGTTGGAATTAGAAGGCAACGCTCCACCACATTTCAGAATACGGATCCTTTACCTCCCTCAATCTTATAAAAATCTAAAATAAAAATGTCTTTAATTTTGGTAGGAGCGAAAATATTTAAAGAAAAACGTATTTAATATTTTAATAATTTTATTTAAAATTTAAATCAATACATATTTTACTCTTTCGTTTAAATCAATACATTGTCATCGGGCGTTTCTTTATTGTTGAAAGGTTAAATATGTTTTTTATTACTTAAGTTTCAGCGAAATTTGAAATTAATCTTTTTTCAATAAATTTAATCAATTTAGTCATTTATCTTTAAAAATGCATGAATTTAGTCCTTTTAACAAAATTTTGTCAAGTTTATCTGACGTTTCAAACGTATCTCATGATAATATTTGAATTGTTTGTTTACACCGTTTGACACATTTTTTGCTTCAATATTAACTCAAATATTATTATAAAATGCGTTTAAAATATCAAATAAACTTAATAAAATTTGATAAGAAGGACTAAATCCACATATTTCTAAAGATGAAAGACTAAATTGGTATAAAGTTTCAAAGAATAAATAATTCCAAAATTTACTGAAATTTGAATGATCACGAACATATTTAACTTTATTAAAATTAATTTTGTGTAGACCCACCAAAATAAACAAATAAATAAATTAGGGTATGACTTCTAAATTTCACATTTTTACCTTTCTCCCCAATTAAAATAATAAACACCAAAAGAAATAATAAATAAATAAAAATTAACAAGTTGAGGTCCTCATTAGGTCGCAGTCCATGATCTGTGGAAAGTTGACAAAGAAAAAAAGTTTGTGAAGGCATATTGTATCATGGTTGGCACAACTTTAGTAGTTCACCTACCATACTTTGTCCTTCTAGCATAGTTATCATAAAATTTGTATGTTTTACTATTAATAGCAATTCAATGTGAAATCATAATATTTTATTCACAGAGTTAATATATTTAAATAATTTTTGAAAAAATATTTCTCCGAGTGTGGACAAAAGATTGGGTTATATCGTAAAAGACAATGATTGGCAAGATAACCCGTTGTGATACAGTTAAATAATTTAAATTAATGTTTTGTGTTTTACAGAAAAATATAACTCAGTTTCAATTTTCTTAATTTTTACTATTTTAACATCTGTCTTCTTAATTATTTTATTTAAATTGTCTTTAATGTATAATTATTCAAAGGAGAAATGGTGTATAACATTAATATAGCATTGTTTCTATATTTTATGAAACCTGAATTTTGATTTATATTCCTTTTCGTAATTTAATCTCTTAATATTTAGCTATCTGTACTTTTTATCAGCAATTTTGTTATACAATTGTGATTTTTTTTAATATCGAATTCTTCATTTTTAACTTAATTATTCTCAAATTTTTTGTTACTTCTAACATGATATGGTGATATCAAGAAAAATGCACAATATTCTAGATTAAAAATAAAACTAAGACTTTTACTAAATATGTTTAGGGTTTACTAAACAGTGATTCAATATATTTTTAAAACTATAAAAAAAACACAGTTATGGATAATTAAATATTAAGAGATTACAAATTACACATGAAAAACAAGAACAAAAATCAGGACTCTTAAAAAATTAAAGGAATAAAATCACAAATAAAAATTGATAACTAAAATTTCATATTTTGTTGAATATTGAAGCAAAAATAATCTTAAACTATACTTTTCTCTAGACAAAATCAATGAAAGATTCAACATTGAGAAACATTTAAACTTGAGAAATAGGTGTGTGTGTGTGTATATATA
>Ga0214544_1000028_pt1 | contig 154774 bp, 69 predicted proteins | sample CNSS3metaG_FD_160074 | JGI IMG/M metagenome (GOLD analysis project Ga0214544, IMG submission 160074) | Root nodule microbial communities from cowpea collected in UCLA plant growth center, Los Angeles, California, USA - CNSS3 | ecosystem: Host-associated > Plants > Roots > Nodule | place: USA...
ATATATATATATATATATATATATATATATATATATATATATATATATATATATATATAACCACAATCTCTCAATGACTATAACTTTCATATGAGAAAAATTATAATTCAACACAAAGATGTGACAATGACAATAATAACATAATGACAACTAGAGTTGGATGAGGAATAAAGGAGAAAAAGAGGAGGACAAAACAAAAACGGCAAAAAAAATGAAAAAAAAAACAAAGATTCGATCAAAATATTTATCAAGATTCATCAACAATTAAAAAAGTATAATTATCAATAAATATTTACTAACATATTTATGATTATTGATAATTTTTCAATAAACTTAAATGATTTATATATAACAAATTTTAAAATTATTATTCATTCCTTCTCTTTCTTTTTATTTTTTATATTTGGACAATAAATTTTAAATTTACATGGTATGAAATGTATATTTTTTGTAATTTTATATTATGCTTTGTTTTTGTAATGTTTTTCCAATTTTATAAAGTTACCCGTATCAATAAATTATGTTTGTATGATATGATTATAAATTAAAATATTATAATATTATAGAATCAGACAATTATATAATTATAAAATTAAAATAACATGTTACGGGGAAAAATAATAGTCACAATATACGGTTAAAAAGAGTTAAATGATAAATACTCTATTCAAAAGCATAAAATCTTTTAAAAGTCAATAAAACTTAATTAAAGTTTAATTTTTCTCATGTGTGTTCAAAGTTTATTAGCAAATTAAGAAATGTAATAAATTGTTATTTTAATAAAATATTTATACAATTTTTTATTTAATTTAATTTATTTTTTACATTACTAGCGAATACACAGGCGTGCGACAGTGTCTGTGTATTCATATTTTTTAATTTTTAAGAAATTTAAGATTAATAATAAATATAAATTTTTTAAAATAATTTTTAAATATAAATTAAAAAAAATATATATAAAAAAAAATTTAAATAATGATTTAAGAAAAAAAAATAAATGATTAAAAGAAAAATAAAATATGTAAAAAGAAAAATAATTAAAATTAAATTATTTATAAAATAATTAATTTTTAAAATAATTAAAGATAAAATGGATATTATAAAATATAAAAAAAATGAAGAATTCTTTATATAATAGATAATAACAAGTAAAATTATAAACTAATGAGAACTGTTTTTGAACTCTCAAAAACTAGATAAAAACAAAAATATTTTAAAATTAGTACACACACCCATCAGTTACCTATTCATCGTCGAGATACAACTTCTTCCTTAAATTCACACAACAGTACCCACTCGACAATTTACATCACAGGGGGTGCGTCGCTGTTGGCCACCACCACCTTCCTTAGCTTTCTCCACTGTCGGTCGTGATCGAAACAGAGTTGGTTGTTTTGCAAACTGTTCCTTTGTTGTGGATACAGTTGCACTCGGAATTGGATTTTGAGTGGAGATGGCAGGCAGAGGGCGAGGAAGAGGAGGACGGGGATGGGGACGAGGAGGTGGATTTACTACATTTGCTTCTCAGGTGCCATTTGATCTTTTTCCTGAGGTATGTTTTTGTTTCCTTTCTTTATTTTAATTCATTCCTACCCTACTTCCCTTTTTTCTTCATTCATTCTCTGTTGACGATCCTTTCCCAATCAGAAAAAAGATGGTCTCGGTTTAATAATTCACCATTTTCTTTTTCTTTTTTGTGGCTCTTCATATGTAAGGGCCTCTACTATAAATGATTTTTAGCTTTTCAGTTCTTGTTTATTGAAACCTCAAAATTATCTCCTTACTCAAAACTGATCAAGACAGAGTGTGGGTGGTACGATGTTTCTTTTTTGCCTGCATAATCAACTACCTATGCTCATTGCTTGTCACCATCTTTCTGATGTTGCAGGATGTTACTTTGCCTGAGTTTAAAATTGGTGATATAGATGTTAATACCAAAAAGTTGCTTAATTGGAGTAACAAGTTACAAAATTACTGGAAAGCCTCTCCTTATCTTTTGGAGGAGGCAACCTCAAAGAGTATGCATTTAGTTGTTTTTACATGTGCATTGTGACATGGGCTTAGCTAAATCTTTTACTGTAGTGCATTATTATATCATTGTGTTAAAGAAACTGAACCAGAGAAAATCTTGCAACAAACTGATACGCTTATAATACCAAATTATGCTTCCCATATCAGCTGGTACTCAAATGGTTCCTGGAATGAGCAGGTTTACGCCATCATACAGCCGGACATACTATTTTTAAAACATTTTTTACGCTTTCATTGAACCATATTTATCCTAAATATCTGCCTCCTTCATTCCCTGACGGGAATACTTTCTTTTCTTGTGTCAAATTTCATTGGAAGATATTAATAATTTTCTTGTTTTACCAACAGAGAGGCAAACGATGCACGTAGACAGGTTTTCTGATAAGAAGACAAACGATTTTACCCGTGACTCTCTGTCACAAGTTATAACGTTCAATGGTTTTCCTCACGAGTTGGTTCAAGGTATGAATAATGGAATGGACTGTCAATGGTTTTATTTTACACGAAAAACCCACTGTTTTTTTATCATGCATTTGAGGTTCATGTTAGCAAATAATATCAACTTAAATTGGTGTTTTCAGGCAAATCCAAGCGAATGTCAAGAAGAAAAAAGTTTCGATGGAACCCAGAGTCAGGTTTAGTGATTTCATATGACCTTTTTGCCTTTTATGCGGTATTATCGATTGGTTAAATCACTATCGTGTGTACATTCTGAATTTATTAGATTAGCTCAAAATAAGCTTAATCTTTGTAAAAGGCTTCCACTTTCTTTAGAGAAATTTATGAAAATTCTCATGTTCTTCTGATTGTTGTATGTACTATGGATGCAACATTCTATTTTAGATTGTAATATCGTTGTATAAATGCTTGATAGCTTACGGTGTAGAAACTATTATTTATTGGATAGAAACATTTTATGGAACTTACTTGGGATATTATCTACATCTATAAAGTGAATCACTGTTTACTTATGACAATGATAGTAAGCACTAGGTTTCTCTTTAGACTGATAAAGATGTTTGTGTGACAGAGATGAAGAAAATGGATTTCTTTGAACAACAAGAGAAAACAAACCAGGTAAAACACCTATGTTTAAAACAACTTCCTGTGTATGTATGTGTGATAACAAGACACCTAACACTTTCATTCATTTCATCGTAGAACATACCAATTATCGGTATTTGGGTAGTGAGGGGTATCTAAGTCCATGTTGAATGATATTTGGTTATTATAAGATGCTTGATAAAGTATTTAAGGTTTTTCCTATGATAACTAGCTTTTGAGGGTAGGTTCCCCGTGTACTTGGATGCTTATCACTTTCAGTACACATGTTTTTATGTGGCCTTTGGAATGTAATAGGAACCTACAATTTTTATTTCTGCCTTGGTATACATTGTAAAATCAAAATTTTAATTCCTGATAGCATTTTCAAGGAATTGAGCTTTTACTAATTGAATATATCCTCAGTTCTTATTCTAGATCCTAAGATTTCTAATTGAAAGAACCTCAAATTATTAAGAGGCAGTTTCTGACCCACACATACGATAAAACAAGTTACTGCAACCTCAGTTTGATACCTTTAAAATCCACTCCTGCTACTTTCACATTGCCTCTAAGATTGCCACCACCATTGCAAACAGTGCCGCAACCTTTGCCACTCAACACCAACACCGACACCATAATTGTTGTCACCACCGTTGCTGATCCCATTAATATTGCTTCCTTCACTGTTTCCATCAATTTTTTATCTCTACATCCACCATCACAACTACTCCCACTGCTGCAACTCTCCATTAGATCATTAACATTGGGAGTAAGATTGCATTTGGTCCACATGAATATTGTATTTGTTCTTTTATTCCAGTGTTGGACTATCTTTTCTTTTCCAGTGAAATATGTTGATGATGGTTTCACTTGCAGGGAAAAGAGGAAACCGATGAAGCCGAAAAGAAAGAGGGAGAAGATGAAGATGGTGATGGTAATGTAGAAGAGGAGGATGAAGAAGATATGAGTGATGATGATTATAATCAGGTTCCACTGTAGCCTTTATTTTGATGTGTTAATCTTTCCATTTGTCTCTATGTTGTAATAATGCATTTTAGTCACAAAAACTTACCCAGAAAATTTTTTGAATTGAAGACAAAGGTAAATAGGGAAAAAACTAAACCTGCGCAGCTATCGACCATGAAAAACTTGCATTTACATGGTTTCATGTGTCTAACTTAAAACCTTATTGTTGAATTGAATCAAGGTTACCTTAATTTTTTAACTAGATATACTGAAAACAGTTAAGATGATGATGGAAGCAAGTTGTTTAGCTGTGGCAGCATATCATCTTTGATATTTCCCCCTTCTTTGTAGGAGAGTCTAAGTGTCTCTTGTTTGCATAAATAACACTGGTAAATTGTGTGCTGTCAGTGTACGTGGTGCTGCAGATCCACCTGATGATTCATTAGCTATCCACAATGGTCCTCTGCTCCTTCTGATCCCATACATAAATACAAAATTGAAAAGAAGAAGACCCCATACATAAATATAAGATTGAAAAGGAGAAAATAGTAGGATTGTAACAGAGAATTAGAAAATAGGAACATCAAGGATTTAGTCTATCTTGTGCTTGCTCAATACTTTCTGAAGTTTCTTTGAAATTTTAAGTGGATTCCATATCAAAATTGCCCTGTTCAAATGTCACACATAATATGTTCTTCGCGCCGTTGGAAAGTAAACAATAGAAAATAGTTTGACCTTTGAAGGGAAAAGACAATTAGATGGTGAGAATTCGATGTTTGGTTCGGGCCATCTTGTTCTTCCTTTCACATTTTTTAGGTTTCTTTTAAATTATAGAAGTGAATTCTATGAATGTGGAGTTTGCTTTCACATCTTGCACTTTCTTCCATCCACAACAGGTGGTGGTATAGACTTTTTTCAGCATTCAATGAACTGTTACTAAAATTAGATTTTGGAAATTGCTTAATTTGACATGGTGGCGGTATAGGGAACTATCTGTCACTTCATGTAAATTTTTAGCGGTTGGGGGGCTCTGATGGTAGTATTTTGAAGAGTATTTATTTCACTGTATTCCCTCTTCCTTCTTAATATGCCTGTATGTTTTTGTCTTATCTTATTTAGCATACGGTTGCTAGGCTGTGTTTTTCGTTTCCATGTTAAAAAGAACAATTAAAAATTTGAAGTATCTAACTGAAATAAAATCCTGCAGAATATAGATTTTGACGACGATGATGATGATTACAATGATGTAGATGACGGGGATGGTATTGTCACATTACTTTCTCATTGCATTTATCATTTACATTCATTTTAATAATGTTAATAAATTCAATTATGACATGTTTTATTGTAATCACTTTACATAAATATTTTCCGTTATTGCAGATGAACCTATCTATTAAATAGCAGTATGAAGAATGTTCTGCCCCTCTCGTGACAGGCTATAGCTTCTGTAATGATAACAGGTTGTACGTTAGCCTTATTTGGTCTTCCTCCTTGTAAATGTTTAGTTTAAACAAGTATACGACATGACCAGAAATGAATTTTGTTTACAGAAAACATGAAAAAAAGCAACTATTTATTTAGTAATTTGTTAGTTTTTAATCTACTTAAGTAACTTTAATCCTGTTATGGTAGGTTTTCTGAGTGTGACCGATTTAATCTCGTTTAACATCAGCTCGGTAAGTAACACTTTTGTATCCGTCGATTTTACTAAATTCCAATTTGCATAAACACCTGTTTTATAGGAACACACCCTATACAGATGAGACATTACATTTCTCCTCAATACCAACTTAACATACGAGATTCATAGCCACGAATTGCACCACTGTATTTGATATATATCACTAAGTCATTTAGGTAATTTTTTGATAGGTGATATAATAGTTCTAACGAAGTATTTGTCTCATGTTTTTGGGTTTAGGGCATATAAGTCATATGGATGCTCTATGTTCTCTTTCTCCATGTTGATCATAAAGTGTTCTCTTGGGATCATTCATTTTCTTTAAATCAACAAAAGGATAAAACTCATTAAAAAAAGACAAATAGACCAAACGTACAATATACATTATAATTAGATTCAATAAATACAGCAACATCTAAAACTTAATCATTTTGGGATGCATATTTAGACTTGGGCGCCTAATATGTGTCTCTAGTTAATAAACAATGGTGAAGAAATAATTCTCTAAAAAATTAACGTGAAACTTTTTGAGAAATTTTCATTAAAAATATTCTAAAAACATATATAAATTTAAAATGAAATTTATTTTGACTTTTTACATAGACATTGTTATAGTTAATTACGACATTTGAGGTATTATTTGCATTAGAATATGAAAATCTATCACATTTCTGACTTTAAAATGCATCTGAAAGAGTTTAAGAAAGAAATGTCTATTTGGATTGTTTTTAATTTTAACTCTTAAAAGTGATGTGAAACAATTGGAAACAAGTTTTTAATTGACATTTAAGGAAAATTAAGATTCATCTCTGTAAACACTTTTCGATCATTATTGCACTAATATTTTGACCTTTTAAGTCCATTAAAATAACAATGTTAGAGTTAACCATAACATTTGAGGTGTTCTTTTTTTTAAATTTGGGCTTCTATCACAATTTCATTATTAAAATACACCTCAAACAGTTAATAGAGAAAAATGCAATTAAATTGTTTTTAATTTTGACTTTTAAACAATGCGACATTATTGAATATTTCTATGCACAGACATAAAAGAGGTTTTAAAAATGACTTCTCATTTTCCTTAAATCTCGATCGAAAAACTTATTCAAAAATATTCAATATAGTTGAGAAAAAAATAATTTTTGTATTACTATCTTTTAACCAACTTTTAAAGATAAAACAATAAGAAAACTCTATACTAAAAAATATAATATCTCAAATGCAATTATTAATCAAATATATCTTCCTTACTTTCTTTTAATTTTACACACTTTATTAAAACTAAAATATTCTTTATTTTTTTCTTAAATAAACTTGTTTGATGAATTTATTATTTTAATATAATATAAAAATTGCATAAATACCTTTAAATACTTTTTTTTAGGCAGGTGAGGCGCATAAAAGTAATATTTTACTTTATAATTATGGATTAATTTTTTCAAAAGTGAGTTGAACTCAACCCGGTTCATTTAGCACATGGATTAAAGGTGGATTAAATCATTTAACCCACCAACATTTTTTTACAATCTTTTAATAATTATTTATTACTCCTATTATATATGTTGACAATTTCCTATTTTTAAAATGTTAGAATGTTGCTCAATAATATTTGAATAGTTTGAATGTTTAATTAATTTGATTGTCAAGTTATATATGTTGATACTTTAATCTTTAATTATAAATTACTCAAACAACTCTCTTATAAACAATTTTTTCTAAATTAGCATGACAAATATATATAATTTTTTTATTTATATTTTGTTGAATAGCATGACAAAAAATGTGTAACATGTATGTTTTCTTAGACTATTATGGATACTTTCTAGGAAACAATTCATCATATTATCATATATTGGTAGTGAGCATGATTTTATTATCATTGTCATCTCATGAGTTACTTAAAAATTTATTTAAATATTTGAATATTAAAAAGTAAATAAATATATTTTTTTATGTGGGTTGGCCAACTCACTTAACTCACCAACCCGTAATGAGTTGAGCTAGGTTACAAAATTTCTGACTCACCTAAAATGAATCGGATTGAATTCACTCATTTTCAACTCGGTTCTTGGTGAGCCAACCCATGTCACTTTGACATGTGTATTTAAAAAAGGTGTAAGGATGTAGTCCTAATATTTATTTATTTTTGTGTTTATTTGTATTGGGTGTGAGCAGCGACATGGCACGAGTTGCATTTCATAAGCTTCTTGCCTCTTATCGGAAAGGCAAACTCCTTTTAAAAGTAGTTAGTTGAAACTTGCAACAGATCACGATTCCCGCTATTCTTTTCTCTTTCTTTTTTCTGACTGTCATTTTCCATTTCACTCATACAACATTCACTCATGTCACCATTTCACTCATTCTAAGCTCTTTCCCAAAATGCAAACAATTTCATCCCCTCTCTTCACTTCTTCACTCTCATTTCCGATCAATTCACTCTCTCCATTCCCTTCTCTCACACACTTCTCCTCGCTTTCCGTGCCCTACGCCACCGCTCGCCGGAGCATCCCGTTGCAAGTTTCCGCGAGCGACTCTGCTTTCGCCTCCTCCTCCACCATTGCCGTCGACAACTCCGACGCCGATGACTCCACCGCCTTTGTGATCCGCGCTCGCAGCCGAATCGGCCTCCTCCAGGTCATCACCAGGGTTTTCAAGGTCCTCGGCCTCACCGTCGACCGCGCCACCGTCGAATTCGAGGGCGACTTCTTCGTGAAGAAGTTTTTCGTCACCGATTCACATGGCAACAAAATTGAGGACTCCGACAGCCTGGAGAGGATTAAGCGAGCGTTGGCCGAGGCGGTCGGCGGGGATGGCGACGGAACGGTCTCGGCTGCGAGACCGGCAGCGGCGAACCCGGGGGTTGTGGTGAGGAGGCCTGGGCTGGTGGATGGCGTTGGCGAGCGTCGCGCTAAAGCGGAGAGAATGTTTACCTTAATGGATGGGTTTCTAAAGAACGACCCTCTCAGTCTTCAAAAGGATATTCTGAATCATGTTGAGTACACCGTGGCCAGGTCACGGTTTAGTTTTGACGATTTCGAAGCGTATCAGGTACGCTGCCTTTCAACTCCATTGCTTTTGGTTTATGTGTGTGCTTCTTTCTGATTTGCTCTGGTGTGGTACATTTTGGTATATGTGTGGATCAAACGTGGTTAGTTATCCGAAAAGAAAGAGGGAAAATGAGAATTTGTATTTGTGCATTTTATTTGAAAGGCAGATAGAATTGTTTTTGGTACCAGGCACACTCCACGCGAAGTAATTCTGGACGAATCAGGTAAGACCACATGGGTTTTTTTTTTTTTCGGAGTATCTAAAACATAATTGACTTAATTAGTGAAGAATAATATATTTTCAATCAAGAATATTAAATAGGAGTGTAAAATGAGTAATATAATTCTAGTGTAAAAGGGTATTTCATTGTCAATGGAGGCTATATGTCAGAAAGATTTAAGTTACTCCTCAAGTTTCGAACCATCATTTTTGGAGAAGTTTTTTAATAAACTTTGTTAGACTTAAGTCCACTGTGGCAACGATTTGTTATATGTACATTTGACTATTTTATCTAATTTGCTAAGCACTGGACAATTGTTATTGAATAAATAAATGAAAAGTTTTACTTAGAAATTACGACAGAGATACATTGATGACTTAACTATAACATCTATTGATAGAATGTTTTCTCTTAGTTGTAAACGAAATTTCCTCCCGTTAATTCCTCAATCATTACTTAGGGCAAGAAAATGGTTTTCGGAATCCTTTCTTTTCGAGTTCAAGTTAGAAATCCATTTTGTTTAAACTTCATTAAAATCATTATGAGTGTTTGCGGCTCCGTATGGCTTGGTTTGTTTTTAGTTAAAAACTAGTTTTAAACCGTTCCGTTCCGTTCCTAGGCACATGTTGATATTTGTTTGTGTGTTTATTAAAATAGATTTAGAGGTTGAAAAAGGAAATAATAAATATTTCTTTATATATATATATATATATATATATATTGTGACATAAATACTAGATAACCATAGGATATATCTCTTATAAGGCTATCAAATCTAATATTGCAGAAAATTCAAAACATAAACATTAAATTCGGTCTTCTATTTTGTTTCCTTTCAATTATATTTTATGTTGTTTTAGCATTTTTCTCTTCCTAGATTAATAATGTAACATTTACACTACCAGGGTAACTCTTCTTCCACCTCATTCATATGTTAAACATATTGTTACTACTCTAGTGTATATTTATAGGCAATAGGTACATTGGATTCTTGTCTCTAGTAGACATCTCTCATATATAAGAGAAATAATCGGTAATATGATAATTTTAGATAATTGATTTTGGTTCGGTTTGAATCGGGTTTGAAATTTCAAACCGGAAATTGATTCAAACTGCTTGGTTCTGGACAAAAATATCCAAATCTATTAAAAAAAGAATTGTTTTTGATCGGTTATTGACTTTTTGGATCAGTTTTCAGTTTTTGTTTTTGTATCGGTTTGGATCTAAACAACCCAAAAGAAGAAGTTTACTGCGAATTCAAGGTTTTCTACACGAAAAAAAAAAAAAAACTAACACTACCCAGTTGCTTGTTAGCAAATAGAAATTGAAAGTATTTATTTGGAAAGTAAACATTTATTATATATAAAAAAACACCAAGATTATTTGTACATGTTTTTTTTTTTATGTAATTGTAATGAGTATTTAATATGATATATTTAATACTACTAAACCAACACTCTTTTGAGTGTTCGTTGGAGGACCCTTTGACTAAATGATGTTTTGAGAGGATGAGTGTGTGACTAAGTAATTTTGATGATAGATGTGTAATTATGATTTGTTTATAGGAGTTTTTTGTATTGACCTTGAAAGAATTCATGGCATATTGTTATTTAATATGATATATTTAGTACTCCTGAAGCAACACACTTTTGAGTGTTCGTTGGACCCTTTATTTTTTACTGAAGGATGTTGAGAGGATGAGTGAGAGTGACTGAGTAATTTTGATGACAGATTATGATATGTTTATAGGAGTTTTTTGTATCGACCTTGAAGGAATGCATGGCATATTGTTATTCATGTTTTCATTTTATCCAGCAAACCTTGTTGTAGAAGGAACTCAGTCTTCATTTATGGAACATTAAAGCTTATTCCATTGTTATCTGTTTGACATCTTGAGATTCAATTCTGTAGGTTATAAAGGGCATCAAATAATATATTAAAATGTTTTGACCTACTGCTCGCCATATTCTTAACGGCTATCATCCAAAAATTTATTTTTGTGTGATGATATTTGTAGGCTTTGTCACACAGTGTCAGAGATCGGTTGATTGAACGCTGGCATGATACTCACAGTTACTTCAAGAGAACAAAACCTAAGCGCCTCTACTTCCTTTCTCTTGAGTTTCTCATGGGTAGTTAAAGTGATGCCCTAAATTTTGTTACGCACATCAGCCATTATTTACTATTTATGTGCAAGTTACATGTATAAGTTTAATCAGTTATCTATGATAAAAAAGTATAATAAACTATCTCTTGTATAGTATCTCGTATTTAGGGGCTGTCTGTTTTCTGACTTATTTTCCTCTCATAGTTTCCTCAAATTAGTGAATGTTAGTCATAATTTTTTATGCAATTTCACTGAGGATTTCCTAAAGTGACTCAGAAATCTTTCTTCCTTTTCAATTCTTTCTTTACTTGTTAGTTATTAATTAATTATGAAATTCTACGTAACCAAATGAACTAACAACAGAATATATATTTACCTGATATGGTTTGAGCTGCAATGAGCAAGACACTTGAGTTGAGTGGTTGGACCAAATTTCAGATCTAGAAGGGGCTCCTAATTTAGGGGTTAGTCTGACAGTAATTCCACTGTGGACACCCTAGTCAATAACCAAAAGATAAATAATATAAGAAATGTTTATTATTTTGAAAGAGAAGCAAAAGCACGAACTAATTCCTGTTAAAGCTTATGATGTGCAACCAGTGTGACTAAGATTTTTTATTATATATTGTGTTCTGATGTAAGTATATATACGATTTAGTACTCTGGTGGTTTAAATACGAAGGAAACTACAGCAGTGCAAAATTTCTTCTTGGATTTGTTATAGCAAAGTCAAACAATTAAATAAATTGATACCTCATTTGATGAATTATTAATCAATGGTTGTGTTTGTGAAAGTGTACAATTGATGCCGTTCTTGTATCCAATTGTTAAGAACACGTGGCCTTTTTGATATCAGGTCGTTCCTTGTCAAATAGTGTAATCAATCTTGGCATCCAGGATCAATATGCAGAGGCCCTAAGCCAACTTGGCTTCGAGTTTGAAGTTTTGGCCGAGCAGGTGTTATTAATGTTTTTAATATAATCATTTTGTATTTCCCAGTCCACCGTTGTAGATTTGTTATCTCAGTGAGAATTCAATGTGGTTATCCTTATCCCTTAATATACATGTATGTGACATCCCTGACCAGGAAGGAGATGCAGCCTTAGGGAATGGTGGCCTTGCTCGTCTTTCAGCATGCCAAATGGATTCTTTGGCAACCTTGGATTATCCTGCATGGGGGTATGGTGTGATCTTCATATTTGTTGTAAACTTTTTCTAGCAGGTTTGAAATAGTAATGTTTTCACCATACTGTGTTTAACTTTTTAATGAATATTCTAAATGTAGATATAGGCTGTGAGCTGTGAAGTTGACATTTTAAGCTTGGACATCTAACACTTAGTTTTTTTTGGCCATATTTAGTTGTGGTGAAGCCCAAGTGTGTTTGGATAGGGAATTTTAGGAGGTTAATTTTTTTTTTTTTAATAGAAAGTTTGAAATGCCTTGTGTCAAAGTGTGTATTTTGGGTAAGGAATTTCAAAAGAAAATGAAATTCTAGAATTTTAAGAGAGTAATTGAATTACTAAAAATTAGAAAATTTCAAATTCCACCTATAAGGTAAGAATTTGAAAATTTTCATATTCTTATATTCATGTGTGTTGTTTTCATATTTTCTCATTTTAATTGGAGCATCGTTGACTTGACTAAGACCAAGACATTGTTGATGCCAACCAGTTTTATTTATTCATGTTGATGAGTTGTTTTTTTTATTTATATTGTTAGGATTACTTTGTTTATGTTGTTGTGATCCATTTTTATTTCTCAGTTGAGTCAAGGTTTTGTCAACCAATGTTGGGATGTTATTTTTTTTGCGGACGCAACTACATTTTTTCAATTGACGTCTACCATGCTTACTTGTTTTGTTGATGTTTTGAGTAATTATGTTTTCTATCATACTGTAATGTTATTCTTTATCTAGTTAGGATTTTTTTATCCTAATGTTGATTGAGAGAACTTTCGTTCAACATTAACTAGGATTTCTTTTGTCAATGTTGGTAATGGAAATTTGTCAATAAACATCACTTGAAAGGTCAGGAAAGAAACCCCAACCAGCAGTGTTGTAAAAATAATCTTAATTGATGCTAATCTAAATAATTGTGGTTGTTATAAACTGTACAATCATGGACAACGTCAATTGAAAATAAACTTTATCGATATAAGTTGAAAAAATCTTGATGAAGTTGGACCGAAAAATAAAATCAACCAAGGTCAACTAAAACATGTCTTTAATATTGATATTTTTTTAATTATTAGCAACTATTTGACATTTAAATCATTTTTGCATTTAGTGGTAGTTGAAACACTTTATCCAAACAAGAAAATTAAAGTTCAATAAATTTGAATTGATTTATTCAAACAAAACATTTAGAAAATGAAATAACGTAAAATGAGATTAATTTAAATATTTTGTTTTGGATGCCTTAAAAATTGTGAAATTTCGTATCCAACACAAGGGAAAGGTTTTCCGTGTCTAAGCAGTTTGTACATCATGTGTAGTTATTGTCAAATAAGAATGAATTTGTGTCTCAATAACTTAATGCCTGAAGTTTAGTTCACATTCTGAGTGTCTTGTCCTAAAACTATGAATTTGGAAGTTATTGTACTTACTGTTAACAATACTTTTTACCAGTTTCTGTACTGATTGTACCTATGAAATCTTGAGAACCATAAAAGTTTACATCCAATTGATTGGTTATTTTTGGAGTGTTATTATTATACTTTTTTCAAGTTCCAACCTACTTGCTGATTCTGGAACTGTGCAGAAAAGAGAAGTGTATATATTTTGCTTTTTGTTGTATGGAAAACAAATATGCCTATTATATAAAGACAGGCTGCTGTCCGCTGAGGTTGTGCTTGATCTTCACTAAGCAGATATGGGCTGCGATACGAATATGGGTTGTTTCGTCAGGTCATAGTGGATGGCTTTCAACATGAGCAGCCTGATTATTGGCTGAACTTTGGAAATCCTTGGGAAATAGAGCGGATTCATGTGACATATGAAGTGAAGGTTTGCCCAGCTTCCATCTTTTATGCCTTTTTTAATCATTTTATGGTTTCTGTTCATATTATTGCCTTTTCTTTTCACATTATCACCTCAAAATTACAAATTGACTGCATCTCTTTGTTATACTGGATGGATTAGTTCTATGGGACTGTTGAAGAGGTTGATATGAATGGAGAAAAACATCGAGTTTGGGTCCCTGGAGAGACGGTAAGAATAATATTTTTAATTTGGTTTGTAATGACACTTCTTTCTAATATTTTAGATTTATGCCTACTGCTACATGTGTTACATTTCTTTTAGACTTTGAATGTGCATAATGTTGATGACAAACTTTCTTTCCGAACTACAGGTTGAAGCTGTGGCTTATGACAACCCAATACCTGGTTACGGGACAAGAAATACCCTCAACCTTCGACTATGGGCTGCGAAACCTAGTAATCAATTTGATTTGGTAATTATTTTCTTATGAATGAGCATCTGATCTAAATTTGAGAATAAATTATAGGCATGATGGTATTATCATAATATAGGTCTAAAGCAAATAAGAAAAAAACTAAGCGTGGTCATGCAGCTTTTACATACATTATTCAATTTAGGTCATTAATTAAATATGGTCATACCTTTACTGAGACTGACTAAGCATAGAATAAGATGAAAAGTGGTCTGCTGCAGTTCATTATTCTCTGTTTAGTTTGGCATATCTTTTTCTTTATTTGGGCTTAGGGTGAACTATTGAACCCTTTTTTCCTATTGCTTTTGTAGGAGGCTTATAACACTGGAGACTACATTAATTCTGTTGTTAACAGACAAAGGGCAGAAACTATAAGTAATGTTTTGTACCCTGATGACCGTAATCATCAGGTATGGCTTTATTATCATATTTAAGTTCTGAGGTAGTTGTTTCTTTTAACTGTTCAGAACTTCTACCCTGTCTCTGTTATTGGTAATAAAAGCTAGCTGTGCCATATGTTCGGTTGTGGGTTTATGATTGTAGGAAACAGAGATACCAATATTGATTTCATTTTAAGGTTACTTACTATAGTTTCATCGTTTCCTTGTTGCATTAGAAAATTTACGTATAAGGCTTTACTTTGTTAGTGGATTCTTGCATCGATCTTTTGTGACTTGTGCAGTTGTTTTAAAATAATCTTTTAATTGAAAATTATCTCTCTTTTTTATTGAATTAACATAGTTGTTTATAGAAGTTATTAACTGCAGTAGTTTATGGTGAAAACTCACTGAAGGAACTTGGTGCCAATTGTTGAATGAGCAAAGTTTTTTTTTCTATCTTCTGCTTTTGTTCTCAAAAGTTTTCATTCGTCAATTTGTGCATTACTTTCTTATGTTTCTCAAGCTTTCAGTGTAAGATTCCACGCATTCTATTTTAGCTTGTTTTAGTAGTCTTCCTCACAATATTGACTGTCTCGTTTGGCATACCACTTGGTCTAGAAACATTGCATCAGGAAGTTAATAATTTTTCATGAATATGATAAATTATGGCTTTGTAATCATTTTGCCCCATTCAAAAAGATGAGTATTCGATCCCTCTTATCTCATTACCACTGAGTAGTGGCGGATCCAAGACTCAAGACTAGCGAGACAAATAGTATAATTACACATTCCTACATTAGCATATGGGTCTATCACTTGGTTGTTGGGTCAATATTACAAATTTGTGATGATAAAACATAACAATTTAATATATTTAGTTGTGATTTTACAAAATTGAGAGGGTGCAACTGCCCATCCTGGAATTCTGTCGGTCCACCACTGACTTTTTATTGTATTTTTCAGGGGAAGGAGCTGAGATTGAAGCAACAATATTTCTTTGTCTCGGCATCTTTGCAAGATATCATCCGAAGGTTCAAAGAAGCACATAATAGCTTTGATGAGTTGCCCGATAAGGTTCATTGTCAATTATTTTGTACTTGCACATTTGGTTGTTAACTGGTATGGTGATTACTAATTACTATTGCAATACTATCAATAACAAGTACTTTACATATTTTTTAAATGTTCCTCTTTCCTATGGTGAGAAGGTTCCCAAAATCAATTGTCCAATCAAAGTTCCAGGATATCACATGGTCATTTCTTGATGACATTTCCTTTTTTGTTTAATTATTCATTTGGTCCCTGCAATTATATATATTTTTCTTGGTCCCTACACTTAAAAAAATTCCCTTTTAGTCTCTACACATAATTTTTAATCTCTTTTTGTCCTTGCTGTGGGAACTAAAAGGGATTAAAATAGTGTGTTAGGACTAAAAGAGATTAAAAATGGTATGTGCAGGTACCAAAAGAGAATGTTTTAAGCACAAGAACTTAAAGGTTTTTTGTAACTATAGCAACGAAATGAGTGATTTAACCTTTTTGGTTGTTTTAGTGATTTTATTGCATTAGGATTGAGGGAGTTTTCAGGTTAGAAAAGGGTTCTTTAGAGTTTTTAGGGAGGGAGACATGAAAATCGAAGAAAGAAAAGGAAGAAGAAGGCTTTGGCAGCATCCTACGTTCACTCAATTTCAAAGATCTATGGAGAGGATTGTCCTCCAAAGGGTTCCCCTTTCATAAATGGTTTCTCTCCTTTCTAAAACCAAGATAATGCTCAGTTCCCACATGATAACAAACAGAATTCCCACTCCTCTCCCGTCATGCTCCTATCTTTGCAACTTTATTTGCCAACTATTCTAAGTGACTATCCTAAATAACCATGCCAGCATGCCAGATTTCTATCTGTTGCTTCAGTATATGTGAAAGTGGACTATGAGTTAAACTTGTTTTATGCATTAGATTATCACTAGTGATATAATTATGCTCCCACTACTGTCTTGCAACTTATGATCTTCCTTTCCTGTATTAGGTTGCTCTTCATCTAAATGACACCCACCCATCCCTTTCAATTGCTGAAATTATGCGAATATTGGTAGATGAAGAACATCTGCACTGGAATAAAGCATGGGACATTGCATGCAAAGTTTTCTCTTTTACAACTCACACAGTTGTTGCCGAAGGACTAGAGAAAATCCCTGTTGATCTGCTTGGCAGCCTTCTCCCTCGTCATTTAGAAGTATATTCATCAAGACATGCTTTGAGTTTCTGTATTTTATTTTGTATTTTACCTTACATATGTATTTTACCAGCAAATTAAATGACACCAAACAGGTATCTTTGATTCTTTTTTCATCTTTTATGTTTGGCTAAAACATGGGAACATTTGACTGCATGGTCCACTCATTTTCTAGGGAGTTTTCCATGTTAAACCATAAATTTCAGTAATTTGGAATGGAAATGTTGATGAATCTAAATTTTGTTTTGTTCTTGTTCTTATTCTTATAAAAATACTTCCTTTTTCCTTAATTATATATTGTAGTATGATTATATTTACGAATATTGTAAATGCTCTTTTCAGATTTTATATGAAATAAATTTTAATTTTATGGAGGAGTTGAAGAAAAAGATCGGTTTAGATTACAACCGTCTGTCCCGGATGTCAATTGTTGAAGAAGGTGCTGTGAAGGTATTCTAGAACAATTTGTCAATGCTTAATCTGGTAAATTTGGTAGGCTACATTTTCTTTCTGCGTGTTTTTATCTCTTGTAGTGCAAAATATTTTTAGTTATTCAATTTAACTATCAGATAAAGTCTAGTGCTATGTATATTAATTCTTAAAACAAAAGCTTAATGAATGATTGAAATCCAGTGGTTTTGGTTACAAATTACAATGATTAACATAACCACAAATCTGCTTTAACTTGGACTAGGCTGCCATATTCAGCCTTAGTGCTGGATATGGAAAAAACTTTATACTTATGGGAGTATTATGAAATAATGTTTTCTTGATATTGTTTTCTGATTATGTATTGCATTTCCAGAACATTAGGATGGCCAACTTGGCAATTGTTGGCTCCCATATTGTGAATGGTGTTTCAAAATTACATTTAGATACACTGAAAATGACAACATTTAAGGTATGAATTAATTGTGCCAAATCACTTCACTGTTCTTTCTTATCACCTTGGCTGATTGTGAAATCATAAAGCAATAAATTATTGGTTCGACTTTGCAGGACTTCTATGAGCTATGGCCCGAAAAATTTCAATTTAAGACAAATGGCGTAACCCAGGTAGAAAATCAGTTACTATTACTACAGTATATGTATAATGCAACTGTTTTTCTCCTGCTATGAATGTATAGTTATATGAAATGGCTCATGTGGCTTACTGTCGAATGGAGTTGTATATGCTGAAGAAGTTATCTTTCTACATGTAGAATTGTTTTTTCTGACTATAAAGGCTGTCAACACTCAATTGAAATACACAAATCTAGTTTCTGCTATATGAAATTTTGTTAGCTCCTTGTGAGTACCATTGTTGGGAGACTTGTGTGTATCTTGATTACATCTTAAATAGTGTTGTCCATTGACCAAGTAAGTTTAAGATGCTTGTTTTACAATTATTTTTTCATATTTCTCTGCAGAGTAAATTTTGTTTGTGGTTCTTGACAATTGCAACTATTCTTCATTAAAAAAAATGTGTGATTATGTATACACAGTGCAACAACTAATAAGTCAATGAATTGATATTTTGTCAGCGTCGGTGGATTGTGGTGAGCAATCCCAGTTTATGTGCTCTTATATCAAAGTGGCTTGGAACTGAAGCCTGGATACGTAATGCTGACCTTCTGACAGGATTGAGAGATCATGTTGACAATACTAATTTCCATCAAGAATGGAAAATGGTAATTTTTCAATTCAAGTTTTATCTATTACTTATTATACGGAACAGCAGAATTCTGGTAGAATACGTCATCCGTTCCACCACTGGAAAATCATCTTTTGAAATTGTTTGTCAACATTTCCTAGATGGATGCAGCTGTCTCCCAGGTTTTATCTATTACTTAAGGACAGGGCAGCTTCTGTAGTGGGTCGAATTAATAGGAAATAAACTTGAGTAGGATAGGCCTTTTAAGGTGTATCCAGGAAGGCCGCCCAAAACAGTGGGGAGGGACCTAACCAAGATCTTTATCTGTGGGGAGATTCTGGGAGTTAGTTAGAAGAGAGGAAATGTTACGGAGGAGGAAATTTGAATGGGATCTGGGAGATTAGAGAACCTTTCTCTGTCTTGGGGGAACATTTCTCTCATTACTCTTTCATGCATTTTCTTTTATTTTCCCTATTTCTTCGTACTTTGCAGGGGATTAATATCCAATACGAATCATATGATCTGCTTTATATCTCTTTCTATCCTTTTGATATTGTAGGTTAAAAGGGTCAATAAAATGAGGCTTGCTGAATACATTGAAGCAATGAGTGGTGTGAAGGTTTAAGTGACATAGGTTTACTTGAACTTTTCTTTTCTTTTTCATTACTACAATAGAAGTTATTTTTTCGGATATCTTTCACAATTGCAGGTCAGTTTGGATGCAATGTTTGATGTTCAAGTGAAGCGGATACATGAATACAAAAGACAATTTCTTAACATACTTGGAATAATCCATAGATATGATTGTCTCAAGGTAAATGTATGTTCTGTTGGTGCCAAAAGATCTTATAAATACATAAAAAAATTTAATAGCAATATATTTTTTTCCATTAAAATAAAAACATGTTTCTTTGGTATGATAAACTTTTTCCTCTGTTTATGATGCTCTTTGTTCTTTCTGCACTTGAGCAAGAAATCCTAGCACCTAGAATCTGATATTCCCCTCAGCTGTGGTTTAAATTCTTACTCGTCTACATACAAACAAACTGATCACACACTCATACATACTGATCATGACTTTTCACTTGGAGTTATACTGAGACATCGACTATTCTTTTGCATTTATTCCTTGGTTTCTTGCAGAATATGGACAAGAATGAGCGAAGGAAAGTCGTACCCCGTGTTTGCATAATTGGCGGGAAAGCTGCTCCTGGTTATGAAATTGCTAAGAAGATTATCAAGCTTTGTCATTCTGTGGCTGAAAAAATCAATAATGACACTGATATAGGAGATCTTCTGAAATTGGTAATTTTCTAGTTTCTACAGTTCGTCTGTGATTCTTTTTTGTTATCCTTTTTCTTTCGTTTTGTTAGCATTTCTCTCTGTGTAGTACAACTCAAGATGGATCTGTTAAGTATACTGTATTTTTGTTGGCATATCTCTTGCTGATCCAGTCTCTATTATTTTGTAGGTTTTTATCCCTGATTATAATGTCTCTGTTGCTGAATTGGTAATACCAGGGGCTGACCTTTCTCAACATTTAAGGTCTCCTAATTTAGCGTTCATCGTAGTTCCTCTTTTTATTCTCATAATATATTAGCCTTCATCCTCATTTCTCATCGTGCTTGATATTTGCCATGCTTATAATGATCAAGAATTAGCACTAAGTTTCAAATAAAAGAGATATGGAGAAAAATGTGGGGATAGTATACAGATGGAATAGCTATTTTGAAGAATTCCTCTTTTGTCAGAGTTGAATTTAATTTATAATCAGTATATTGCAGCCAGCTTGAGCAAGAACCTGTATAGTCCACCCATTGCTTCGAAACTGCGCATGGTCTTCATATTCTCTCTGATTTTTATGCATTTGATGTTTATTGATGACAACATGAGGACACAGAGAACAACATAGGACAAGAAGTTGATTCAGCACTATTTTTTTATTTCTGGTCTGTTTTTGGGTAGTTGATACAGCACAAGCAATTTTAGAGTTGGAGCAGGTGGTTGTGCTGGGTATCAGTTGGATAGGATATAAGCCCACTTGGTCTTTCTAGTTTTTTCCCATTGTTTTGATGTTTACTAGAAAATATCCCCTATTTTTTGGGTTAAAGATATTTAGACCTCCGCTTCCTCCTTTTGTTTTGACATGTCTCATCATTTTTCAAACCAAAACACGCCACTAAGTATTTTGATGCTATTTAATCCTTCATCGTTTAGCAAATCTAACTAACCTTCGAGGTTTTTATAATGTTGTATTAATATATTCACTTGCACCAATTACCAAATGACACATTAGGCTGCATCCTAGCCATCTTATTCTTGCTCAATGTAGTGCAATTTATATTTTCCATACATTCACCCTGCCTGCCCTCCCAATTTTTCAAATTTAGTTGCGAGAAATGCAATAAAAGTTTCTTACATATTGACAGCAATAATTATCTTGTAGCACTGCAGGACATGAAGCTTCAGGAACTGGGAGCATGAAATTTTTGATGAATGGTTGTTTACTTTTAGCTACGGGAGATGGATCTACGATAGAAATAATTGAAGAAATAGGGTCTGATAACTTGGTGAGTGATAACACAGATGATGTTTTCATGTTTCTCAACACATTCAAATAGAGTGTGCTCTTGAGAAAATTATGAAAGATTCTTAAATTTAGAAATCAAGTTGCTTTGGCATATTTCCTAAGTTCTTTTCGTGTATAAATTTTCTTTCTATAAATCTGCTTGGAAGATGTGCTGATCTGTAATCATATGATGCTTTTAAATTCCTACGTATTCTACCCTGCTTCCTAGAAGGGATAGAATATTGTAGTTGGCTTGGCTAGCCTCAGCCTTGGCTGCGTGATTGCCTGCCAAAAATTTCTCAAAGAGGAAATATAATTTCATGCTCGCGGTTTATGAATAATTGTAATATAATAATGGAGGCTTTCTTTGATCATTTTCGGAGACTAAGGTTCATAACTCACGTAACAACTTCAATTCAAAATGTCTACGCTTGTTTCAGTTTCTCTTTGGTGCAAAAGTGCAAGAAGTTGCAGAACTGCGTGAAAAAGGATCTACTTTAAAAGTACCTCTACAGTTTGCTCGCGTGTTAAGGTAAATTAACGGGTACATTACTCCCATCTTCAAAGAATAAGTGGATTATTAACAATTCCAGATGAAATTTCTGATCAGGGTTCAATTGTTACTTTGTTAACTATTAATATATTACTCTTATGCATACTAAAATAGGGAATGTTACTCTTAATTGTTCTTTTTCTCCTTATACATAACTGATGTTAATATGATAATACCATTAGGATGGTTCGAGATGGATATTTTGGTTATAAAGAGTACTTCAAATCCTTATGTGACACGGTGGAAATCGGTAAAGATTTCTATCTCCTTGGCGCTGATTTTAGTAGTTACCTCGAGGCACAGGTATTTCCATTTTTCATTGTTTTAGAATCCAAACCATTTATAATACCCCAGTTTTTATTTAATATTAGAATTTAACCTTGATTAAATACGATAACAGGCTGCTGCAGATAAAGCATTTGTTGAACCAGAGAAGTGGATCAAGATGAGTATCCTTAGCGTTGCTGGTTCTGGGAGATTTAGCAGTGACAGGACCATTCAAGAGTATGCAGAGAGGACATGGAAAATTGTTCCAAGCCGATGCCCTCTCTGATCACCAATATACCAGTAGACGAGGCTAACAATGAAGAATAATTGGTGATCATTTTAGTTTTGTTTGGGGAGAGGCCAGATGAAACGAGACATTGAAATTCCCTTTTATTTTATAACCAATAACGCAGAATTGTAACTTTTCACGCACCTTGATACCAGTTATTGGATAAAGAAATGTCTTGTACTATATCGTGTATCTTGGCATGAAAAATTGAAGATCAATACTAGATACAAATCCATGTATAAAAAAGATATTGAAAATTCCCAAAGAATGAATTTCGAACAAAAACATAAGTTTGATAGAAAATTTGAAATTACCTGTATCTTTGGGAACAAGATGTTTGATAGTATTTTAGTACATATTTGAAATTTCAGCTGATTTTATAAATTGTCTTTAAATATAAAAAAACTCTAACCACAATAAAAGCATTTTTTTTTTACTTTAACTTGAATATTTCCGATACATAAAAGGATTTTATCAGTATCATACACATAATTTTTATATACAGTGTATATAAAGTAAAGTTTTACCAAGTTTGTTAATCACAGATTTTATGCTTTATATGATAATTAAATTTATATTTTTGAAGGAAGAGTTTTTATGCTTAAAAAAAAGACTTTTTCATAACAACTGTTCAAGTAAAAGAAGTGTTTTTTAAAGTTTTATATTAAACAGAAAAATGACAATATTTAAATTTTTTGATAGAGTTCATCTTATAAATGGGCATTTTATTTGCATTTAAAGAATGGAACTATCTTTACATATTCATACTTTATATAAAACTTATGTGAAAAGCTAATTTATTGCATATATATATATATATATATATATATATATATATATATATAGAGAGAGAGAGAGAGAGAGAGAGAGAGAGAGAGTATATGTGCGAATTTATGAAATTACTTTAATATGTAGATTTAAATTGGTTAAAAAGTGAGGGATGGATTAAAGTTTGAGATTTTGTAAATTTCAGTAATTCTAGAAATTAAGAAGACAATAGAAGAGAAGCAGCTGCACTGAAAAGAAGAAATTACTTTAATCTGTAGATTTAAAATAGTTAAAAGGTGAGGGATGGATTGAAGTTTGAGATTTGAAAATTTCAATAATTCTAGAAATTAAGAAGAGAAGAGAAGGGAAGAGAAGCAGCTGCACTGCATCACTATGGCGATGGCGCTGCCATACCTTCTTACTTCCATTCCCACACTTCTTCTTCTTCTTCTTCACGCTTCGCTTTCTGCTTCTGCCCAATCAATCCACCACGAAATCAACCAAATCAACGTCAAAATCTCTCACTTAGGTCATTTTCATTCAACGTTATACTTCATCTTATCTGCATCATTATAGTTCTTATATTTGCTTCTGTTCTGCATATCATTTTATGCTCATTTTGCATTTCATTCTGAGGAATAATTTCAATGCAGAATCAGTTCTCGAAGAAAGCAATAAAAGATTGAAGGAAAGTGATGTGTACCTGGAGGAGTGTGATAAGCGAGTGAATGAATTGTCAGAACAAATCCACCATCTGCAATCTACTCTCTCTACATTGAAGGTTTGTCTTCCACTCTCTAGAATGGGGGGAAAAGAGCAAAGCGTTCATTATCTTATTATTAGATTATAGATCTTTTGCTAGACCTTCTTATTCGCTTAATTTGACCTTATTTATCCAATGTATGTCACCAAGTCAAGTTCCTCTTTCTTCTTTATTTTGATAGTTTATTAATTATTATTTTGGTCGGATAATCGGAAATATATGACAATTTATTCATCATATCGATGCCTACTTATTTTTTATTTGTTTTTTATATATGATTCTTGCAGGCTGATTCATTGCTTGTCGAAAGACAGAATAAAGCTCTGGAGGAAGAGGTATTTTCCTCCAACCCAAGGCTCCTCTGGCTCTACTACTATGCTCCCTCCCCACTTCCCCTCTTACTTTTGGTTGTTCATATATTATAGCCGAAAATAATGTATAGCTTTTACTCATGGATTTAATTGAAAGTTCGACTGATTTGAGAAATAGGATTGAAAATGCATAGGTACAACTTCTTTGGCACACCTTGAGAAAGAACAACTTTGATCTTCACATTTTGAAATCTAAAGCACAAGAAACTGAGGAGAGACTAGAGGAGGTCACTTCAAAAGTTGAAAAGGTTTGTGCGTTATACTATCATTTATTATGATTTCTGTTCCATTTTATTTTATTTCATGTTTGATATACCTCATAGGAGTTGGAGGCATCTAAGAAAGCTCGTTAGTGGCTAGCTATCATTTAGGCAGTTAGATGACTCAGATGGTTACCGGAGGTTGGGCAGTTAAATAGGGGACTCACTTTTCCTAAAGTTAGATTCATTCTCTGATAATTGAGTGACAAAACAATCTTTGGTTTTAAGGGGAAACCCCTGGAAAGACTCTCCCTTTTATTTTCAAAACTCTCAGCCATTCTACTAGTTCTCTGCTCTCTTTATATAATGTCCTTGTATCTGGGATTGTATGTCCTGCCAGTCTGGTAGTGGTCAGCATGCATCATCAAATTGAAGGTATAAGCATGTGGCACGAAAGTCAGTTTTGGAAAACATATAATCAATTCTAATTCAAAGTATAATGCGTTTTAGTCACAGATTTCAGCTTATATAATGCTCATTATGAATTTGCATACTTCATTTGCAACTTAACATTTTCCTATACATCAGTGAGACTTGGTTGCGATAAATTACGGGTCCTAGTATTAGTTGAGGTTATTCATCTTTTCCATTTCAGATGGATGCCATTGTGAATGAACAGTGGATTCAAGTTCAGCATCTCGAGCAGGCTCTTCACATTACCAAAGTATATACAGTTTATTTTCTAGTTATATATATTTTGGGAAACCTTAGCAGAATTACATCATTTGTTTTTTGAGCTTTATATTTATTTTCTATTTGGACACTTGTTTGTGTATGTGCAAAGGTGAGGACTCTAAGGGCCCGAAGGCTAACAAGCGTTACAAGATGCACATTCTTGAAGGTAAGTTTTAAGTGTTTTGAATATCTAGTTTAAGCGCTTCACTAATTTTTTAATGTAAAGATAATTAACACTTTATCAAGTCTGCATTGGTATTTAGTACAATCTTTCAGGGTAGTATTTCTTGTTTAAAGAGATGTGAGAAATTGCTAAAGCTTCCTGGCAATAAGCACATCTATATATTCCATTAGCCATAATTTCTCATCTCCCTTTCTTTATCATTGTTTGTTCCCTAGTTTTTCAACATCCTTCTTGATGATCTTCGGGCACTTTATTCATATGTATTTGGCGAAAGGACTGCAGTCAGTTCACTCATCTCACAGGCTATGGATAAGTTGAAGAGATGCTTTTTACTGACAAGAATGTATCACCATCAGGTCTGCATGGACCTTCTATAAGCTTTTGGTTAATAATATTAGATAGATGTTTCAAATTTGTGGATGAAAGTGATTTTTTTATTTTTTTTACGAGGATGGGAAGTTCATTCTCATACAAACTTGATATTTGAAGCTTCAAGATCACGTTGTTTATCATACTACTTATTCCGGCATGTGCATTCTGAATTTCGAATTTTTGAACTGCAAAATTTTTAACGTGTAGCTTCAAGGTTATATCAAATATCAGATGGAGAGAAATGAATTGACTGCATCTCTTGCAAATGATGAATTAGTCTTCTTCCTGGTATGCTTAAAGCTTTCAGTTTACTTATCAAGTACAAAACTTAGATGAATAAATTTGTTATAACGTGTGCAATTCTCTGACCAATGTTACATGTTTTCAGGCTTCTGCTCTAATCATCTTTCCATTAATGAGTGCTTGGATGTTGCTTTCTTCGTAATTGCCATGCTTGCAAGGTTTTTCTTTTTAATTGAACAGGAATACTGCTTTCTACAGCGGCAACTGAACTTTCTTCCAACGCTTTTCTCCTTCAATAGTGATGGTAGATTAGTGTAGTTTTGATATTGGATCAGGTTGCAAATAGCCAAGAATAGTGGCATTACGTGCAACTTTATTTCTTGTACATATCCTTCTGGAAAGTAAAACTAAAGAGGTGGATGAATTACCCGTGTTTCCAAATACAACTAGTAGGGAAAGTTACTATATTTGAGTGTGAATGATTATTGAAGTTCATGATATTTCCTTCCAGACATTTTCTATATCAAGGCATACACTAATCACAAATAATTTTCCTTGAAATTCTTTAAATGTCATAACTTCACATGCTCACATGTAATTTTATATCAATTATCATCTTATATATTCACAACATTTTCACCTAAAATCATAATAATAAAAGCCAATAAATATGATTAGTACCAACTAGAAATCATTTAAAAATAACTAAACATTCAAACAAGCAAAACAAGACATCTGGCCCTTGGCGCCATTTGTCTCATGAAAATAGGCGCTCAACGTCATAGAGCTAAAATGCTCTTAGACCTGCAATGATTTCCGATGCTCAGCTCCAATCAGCTCATAAAAGCTGGCCCTCAGCGTTGCATCAGAAAACATAATTTTTGAATTTTTGTTTTGTGATTAAGGGAATTGTGACCTATCCTATTGATCTATTTTGTAGTCCTCTTTTAGTACTTTGAGTCAAAACAATTTTTACATAAGGTGGAGCTTGTACCAAATTGCTCGGATTTCAAATTATCTCATTCACACACCAAAACAATCACAAACACTCAATATGCAATTATCAACCAAATCATACTAGATCACAGGAAGCATACATCAAACCAAATTCATCAAAACCATCCACATTTCATCTCCAAATGCAAGAAAGCGACAACATGCAAAACATCAATTTTTGTAAAAACTCATCCAACATAGATTAAGACTAGCTTTCCTTATTATGTGAAAAGTTCAAATGACTCTAACAATACCAAAACATTTCCCAAGCCACATAGTACTCTATTTACACATAGAAATAGCACTGAAATGATCACATCATACCCTTATGACCATTGATCAACATAGAACTAAACAGAAGAGTAAAAAAACATATGTCACTTCAAAGAGAGATGCATGCAAAAGTGAACAAAATTACACAAAAAGAAGAGCTAAAAATGAACTTACTCAAATGAGATTAGATAATTTAGAGAAAACTCTTAGAAAGAGATTTTAGAAAGAAGAAGTGTTTTTAAACAATGAGATCCTTTATAAACTTTTTATTTATAGTTAAACATTTTATTATTAAAATAATAGTCTCATTATTTTAAAACAGAGTATCACTTCTTAGATATTATTTTCTAGTTCTCGCAAAGATGATGTGATCAAATTTAATTATTTATAGTTTATTTTATTTATCTCTACATAATATTAATATATATATATATATATATATATATATATATATTTTATGTCATTTTTTTACATATTTGTTTAAATATGATCTTTTTTAAGTAATTTTTATTTTAAAATAAAATATCTACATTTTCAATTTTATCATCGATAATTTAAATTTAATTATTTTTTAAATTGAATAATTATTTTATTTTTTAAAAATTATTATTTATTTAAATTCAATTATATTTTTAATTAAATTCATTATTTATGCTAAAGTAAAATATATTTTAATTATTTTATAAAAATAATTATTTTTTATATGTTTTTTAACTTTATCTTTTACTAACTAATTGTTTATTTAAACTAATATAATTATTTTATTAATTTTATTATTTCAAATCTAACTGTTTTATATTTAATTTTTTTAAATTTAACTATTTATAAATTAAAATAATTATTTATAGTTAAAAAATTGATTACAAAATAAATAAAACAATTTAAAAACAATTATAAATTTATTTTTATTTTTATAATTGTAATTTGAGTATATTTTTATTAAAAAAATCTGCCAGGAAGATTTTCACCAGTTAAAAGACTAATGTTACAAAAAATTAAAACAGACATATCTTGTTTTTTGGTGTGGCGAATAATTGTAGAAAGGGCGTTGTTAATCTATGGAACTTTAATCCTTTGAAAAAAAAAAAAAAACCTTATCTGATCTTAGCTTCATCCTCATCCTCATAGTTGTGTGAAGGAGGAGGGCCATGGAAGAAGCACCATGGGAGCAGAGGCTCCAAGCCTTAACCCACATCCTTACGAGCCCCACAACCACCCCATCCCTCCACTCTCAATTCTTCATCGCCACCCAAATCCCCTGCTACATCAACTGGGACTACCCTCCCTTTCTCTGCTCCAACCCCAACTTTCTCACAACATGGCTCCGCTCATTCTTCCTCAAAAGGCTCTTCGGAACCGCACCTCCTCACACCTCTTGGCGATCCAAGTGTCCCTTCCATCAACCCCAACCCTTGATTCTCGCGCAGGGACTCGACCACCCTAACTGGGAACCCCAACAGAGAAGAGCTTATGTTAGGGAGAGAATGGCTCGGAAACTTCGCAAAAATGTTAACCCCGTTTTACACATTGTAATGCCAAATCTTGTGTTCTTGTCGCTTATGATTTGGAACCCCTTTCGATCTCTAGATTGATTCACATCACTTTCATTCTCTAATTTCGGACTATTTCTTTTTTTTTTCTCTTTCTTACACAATGATGGTTACTAGAAATGAACGAATGCTTTCTTTGAAGGATGCGCTTTCAGCAAACTGTTGTTATAATATTCCTTCACCCTCATTTTTTAGGAAAAGAACTAGTTCTTGTATTTAAGTCAAACTTTATTGTAGTAGTTATACTTTTAAATCGGTGAAATCAGTCATCTAGCTTTGAAAAAATTGTGATTTTCACATAGTTTACTATATCTCTACATAATTAAATCGTTGGGTCGAGTGGTTGGTTAATATAAAGAACTAAACAAAATTGGTTCATAGAGAAGCGCTTGTCTTATAGGCTAATGTCATTTGACACAGTATTGAGACATGTAGGGGAGACAAGTAGCCTCCAAAATCATTGCAACATGATGACATGTTATGTCAAAGGAGAACAATGATGTTCTCATACAACACAAAAACAAACACTTCCTTCTCATATCCAGATTTGGACTTGAGTAGAAAAATGTGCATAGAAGTTTAGTTTGGAAGTGTTCTATATGTTTCCGTTGGTGTATTTATGAGAAAAATGATGAAACTTCAAGCTCTGTGAATAAGGCAGAAAAAAAAACATCGAAGTCTTTGAAAATGGAACGTGCTTATCTTGGACTAACTCCTCTAATTGAGATGGAACGTGTTTCCCTTCGTCAACTTTGTCCTTTTTCACTCTTTTCCTTTCTTTTCTTTTTTTTTATTTTCTTCTGGAAAAACTGGCCAGAAAGACTCGTATAGTTCCACCAATTACGCAATCAATTTCAGGACCATTTCACACGAAGGAAAGAAAAAAAATTGCAAGAAAAAAGGTTATTCAATCAAGCTGGAATCTACCCCATTCAATCACTAACCAAGTCCTGGTCCCAGCTTTTTTTTTCCTTGATGGAGTTGGATTGAATTAGCTTGCGGATTAAACAAGAGTTTATTATTTTTTACACACCTTCAATATTTTAATAAATCAAATGGTCATCATCAATTTCACAGTTTTTTACAGGATTTAAGATCTAGCCACCTTACTTTTTCTTCTATGTACAATTAAAATCCATGAATGATTTTAGGTGCATCTTCTTGTTCCCACCATTGTGGGGTATCTAATAACAAATTAAAAATAAATGTTATTCAGAGGAAAGCACAGATCTCAGATCTACTTATGCCATAATTTTCTCACTTTCAGATTGTTCATCCCACTCTTTCTTTGCGTGTGATGGCTCTCCTAATTGCTTTAACTATTTACCACAAATGAAATATCTGAACATAATGAAGTATTCACACCTACACCCACGCTTTCACCCATAACATAAAATAAAAACCTCTGATTTGGAATCTACTCTCATGTGTTGACACTTCCACCTATTCTTATATGCAAGATTTTGGCAACCTATTCAAGACTTTTCTTTCTTGTTTCAGGTTAATGCCACCAATTCAGTTACATGTAGATCCCAACTTGGCCCCACTCCTTCATTACATTTACCTACGTGAAGAAAATTCAGTAACATCACCCTCCCTAATTATTTCATAAATAGTTGTTGCCATGCTTCACGCACAATTGCTATTAGATCAGGTTAGTAACTCAACAAACCTAACAAAACAAAAAGGATAAATTCTACTCCATCACATCTTATACCCGACACACTCACAAAGTGCCTTTTATCTTATCAACTCCACGCACTTGGCTTTGAAGAATGATCTGAAATAGTACAATCCAAAACTATGCTTATTTAGGCTAAGAAACCCATTTTGCTTTTGCCACAGTTTGGGATAATAATACAACAATACTTTAAAGTGAACTCACCCTCATTTTATTTATCAAAAGGGTCTTCATTCCTCATATTAAGCAAAATCATCAATTTTAAGGTATTACTTCACAGCATCCTAATTAGTAGTTACAATGTGAGGATGTGTTAATCTCATTTTCTGTTCAGAACTCTTACTTCTTAAGCAGTGGTCTGAAAACTGGCAAAGTTTGATTGAGCAACTTAGATTTAAGCACCTAGTGCACTCTTTCTAAGAAACTTTGAAGCTAGTTGGTAGTAGTCTTCTTCAAAAACGCTAAGAAAGTCAAATTTTAAACCGTTCTATTCAAAATTAGGAAGTGTAAGTCTAACTCAGTTATAATTTTTAAATGGCAAAACCGAAAGAGATAAAAGTCTAACTGAGTTAGAGACGCTGCACTGACTTTGAGTATGTATGCACATTCACAGAGAAAGATCGAAGAAAGCTCAGTTTTGGAGAGTCACTCTCAACATAGACAAAGCATGGAAGGCACATGCAGTGTGCACCAAATGTTATTATTTTCGTGTCCTACCAACTCCTCAATCCACGCATAATTACTCGCCCAAGCCTTCCCTTCTCTCCTTCTTCTTTCATTCTTCCAAACTTTAACTCTTTTAGAACAATGTTCATTTTACAAAGGGGTTTTATTTTTGGACTGAACCGTGATCAATAACACCGTATTTTCGGTGGTAGGAATACTATGATCCATGGAGTTATGATATATGATGAATAATGTCCAAAAAGACTAAATGTGAAAGCTAACTACGGAATCTATTTAACATTAATCAATACGTCAGGTCTACCAGAACATTAACTTTAGTCTTATGCATTTTCTGAACATAGTTATAACAGCTGGTTAAAAAAATCATAAGATTAAACTTGAATAATTTCATAATGTATTATATATTTTACTTGTATCTTGTCTGTACAAAATCTATGAATAAAATACCACGATTTAATAAGGACCAAAATCTTAATCAAGTGGATAGAGTTGGGTTGCATCGTTTTTGACAACTGATATATAGCATCATCAATACACTTTATGGACCTCTCTGGATATGAATGAAAATCAAATATAGAACCTTTTTATTCGGCTGGAATCCAACGGTGTGAAAGCTACCACCTATGAATGCAATGGTTGCGTCATAATAGATGGCGCAACTACTAATTAATAAAGAGTTAGCTTGCACTAAAGGTAATCTGACAGAGGCTAATTAAATGTTAAGGATGCGCTGTAAATCTGATAACTGGGCATTTTCCCTTGCAATGATGCTGTTTTTCCATAACCATATCCTCAGTCTTCAAAATCTTACATACATAATACGATTATTAACAAAATAATAATGTAATGTGATCACGTCAAAATGTACTAACAACATCAAATAGTTACTCCATGACCACATCCTAAATGGATGGGATCCAAATATTAATCAGCTAAAGTTTCATTGAGAGAGGGTCCACACCCATCTAACTTTGCTCCATTTACACCTAATAAGTGGGAAAAAAAATTATAGTGAGAAAAGAAAAGGTTTAAGAACTTCTATATAAAGATACTTATGCAACCATAACTTCTCATCAGCATAGACCATCTTCCCTCTGTTCTGTTACCAATGGCTCATTCGTCAAACTGCATTTTTTTCCTTCTCTTCACCACCCTTTTGTTGGCTCTTCAAATCTCTGCAAGAGACAGCCAATTCTTCAGTAAAGTCTCCCATTTCGACAACAACAATGTCAAAGAGACAGAACTTCCCAACAAAGAAGCACCAGAAGCAAGCAAGGTAGATCAACAACCACCTTTTGTTCCCGAGACTGAAAACAGCTATGGCCTATATGGTCATGATGAGTCAAACCAGGTTCCTTCCACCACCACAACAAAAAATTCCGATTCTTACACCACCCCAACTTCTTACCACCCCTACAAGCCCGAGTTTGAGAACAACAACAACTTTAACAACGATGCCTACAACAATAGGTTCGCGGAAACGAACAACAACAAGAATTCTTATGGGGGTGACCAAGATGAGTTAAGCGACACAAAGTACGCTGAAGAAGGTTACAACAACAACAACCAGAAGTACTACAACAACGATGCTGCCAGTTACAAGTCGTACGACAACAACAACCAGAAGTACTACAACAAAGATGCTGCCAGTTACAAATCCTACGACAGCAACAACAACCAGAACTACTACAACAACGATGCTGCTAGTCACAAATACTACAGCAGCAACAACAACTATAATGGTAACGCTAACAGGTACAATGGTGAGAAGCAAGGCATGAGTGACACAAGGTTTTTGGAAGGTGGAAGGTATTTTCATGATATTTACGCAGAAGAGAACCATCCTACTAACTACGATGATTCATCCAGGGGAGTGAACAATAACAACTGGTACAACAACAGAGGTGGCAATTACAATGGGTACCAGAACCAGGAGGTGTTTGAAGATGAACATGAGAACTTTGAGCCATGAGCTTGGATCACTGTCTAAGTGAAGAGCTCACTATACTTTTGAGTACGTACCTCTGTGGGTGTTTAATGTTTTTAATGTGCTTTAGACTCAAGAAAACACAAAGTAACAGTTTACGTTAATTATGGGGGACTTTTATTTTATTTTTTACTTGGTAGTACTTCTATTAAGTCTTGTTTCACGAATTGCTTTGTCTCTGTCATCATGATCTGGAAATATAGCTTGAAGTGCAAGAGCATAAGCAACTTTTTTGCTTATCACCTATTAATAAGTTGTATAATGTTACCTAAGCTTGCATGTTACTTTCTCATTTTTCTTCTTACCCTGTTATGTTCTCTTTTTTGCTTAGTTATACAATTGTTCTTCCTTTTGTCTGTGTCTTTGGAACCAGCAAAATATGAGGGAAAGCTAGAAAAGTTGTACACAGACAAACATCAATTACTCGTAGGGAGTTGATGCAAATTGCTTACATATAGGTGGATAATTAGTGAGAATAATTTTGTGGTAGTGTATTATTCATTGATGAATGGTTAACTGGTGTGGCAAGGGAACAGAGAAATACAAAAGCTATGGGTAGTGTAGGTAGCAGAATAATTATTGATTGCGGCTATATTGCTTGGTTTGGTGTCTGTCTTTATCTTCTGTTCTGCCTCATAAATTGCACTGTATTGGCCAACCATTTGACAAAAAATAATTCACAACAAAGGGTTCCTTATAGACGAGGATACTTTGAAAGCACAAATTATTTATTTATGACGTTGAATTCAAACAAATCGACTTGTCAGTAGTTCCTCCGCTGGTTACGGTACGGAAAAAACATGCTTTTGTGTTGGGAAAGAAGACTTTGTTGTTCTTTCGTATAAGTCGTAAATCATAATTGTAGGTTTCATGACTCTGAACTCGAGTTCACCGTGTTGGAAAAAAAAATGTCCAAATGTATCAAAACAAACACACCATATACTTACTTACTCATAATAAATCTAAAGTATGGGTTTTAGTATGTTTGTCTCCCTCAATTCGTCAATTTGGGGTACTTTTCAGAAGATATCGTTATTATTTTAAAAAGATATCTGAATTTTTTTTTTCAAATTCTGAAAAGTTTTGCATTTTAAGGGTATATTTTTAAAACGAACATATTAGGAAAGGATAAATGATTTTATCCATTATACTAACTTTAAAAAAAAACATTATTTTATTATACATTTTATATTCATATACTCTTTTTTGGTGAAACAACGAACTTCTTCATTATATTGATATAGGTCAGGGAACATTTGTTTCAAAAAATATGATGAATGATATATCTGGAAACATTATAACTAGAATGCTATCCTTAGACACATTTAAAAATATGTGTAGTTAAATTTCGATAGTCTCCTAAAAGGATTTTTAAATAAGTAAAAAAGTAAAATTACATTAGGGTTCAAAACAATATACAGAATTTGATGCATACAGGAGATTCTATTTTTCATGGAGGTTATTTTTTAGTGCCCCTGTTAAAGATGGTTTGAAAAAGGAAATGAAAGACGTTTGGCATCAAGGGAGGAGGAGATGAGAGTAAAATTGACTTTTCAGAATTTTTTATTGGGTGGAAGAAGAAAACATGGGGTGCAAGAAGAAATCTCCCCATACTAAATTATGTACGAAAGCCCATCTTCTTTTTTTTCTTCTAATTGTTGAATGAACGATTGAGAAAGTAAGTTGAAACTCACCCATAATTCCCTATAAATATAGGATTCGTTATAAAATACCACTATTGATAAAACAAATTGTAAGATTTTAGTATCTTCAAATATCTATAAAAGTTTGTGTAAACCTATAATAATTTATTTGTAATCTCCATTCTTTTGGGATGAGCTCGAAGCTCTTAAGAGATAATGTGAGAAAGTCAATATTTATAAGAGCACTTTATTATTTAAGTTTCTTTGAGAAAAACTGGACTCAAAGACATGAAATAAATTATCAATCCATTAGATAATTTTCGCCAAAAAAAAAAAAAAACTTACATCACACTGTCTAAATTGAGTTTAATATTTTTAAAATCACAAAAAAAAAAGTAGATTTGAAAGAGATTAATAGATGAATCTAAAAGGATGAAGACACAAAAGTGAGATTGTTGTTTTGATAGTTGAAAAAAATAGAAGTAAAGACATTTGAAGATATAATTTATGAAAATTTGTGAATTATTTAATAGATAAGATAAAAAAAACATGTTTTAATACATAAAATTATTATATTACAATTTTACCCTTATAATTAAAATTAATGTAAAATTAAATATAATTGTTATTATTATTATGATTATTAATATAATAATTATTATTAGTTTTAATATTATTATCATTATTTTTTTTTAATTATACACAGGATTTAACATTATTAATAATTATTATTATTATAATTATTTAATTATTTTTCATGTGTTTCAATTTCACATTTGTAATTTTATGTTATTATTGTTGTTATTATGATTATTATTATTATTAATAAAATTTATTATTTATTAATAAGTTATATTATTACTGTTAATTATTATTATTAGTTATTAAAATTAATTATTATAAATTATTATGATAATTATTAATATTAATATATGAAAAATTGTTAAATTTTATTATATATTAGTTTAATTTATAACTTGTACACATTAAATTATTTAATATATTTTATAACTTAAATAAGTAGATGAGATTATAATAACAACCAGACAAAAGTTAGGAGTAAATTGGTAAAATAATATGTGATGATGTTATTTTTCTCGTAAATTTTCTTGTTACGAGGAGATGAGTTTCATCCCTCTTCCCTTTAAATTCATCTTCATAAATTCTCGCGAATCCCTTAAAATAAATTAGGTATATATTTTCCTTCTTTTTCTCTTAAATAGTACATCTATAAAAGTAAAAAGACCCTTAAGAATAAAAATAATAAATAGCATATTAAGCATAAAAATTAAGATAAATTATTATTTTTTCTTATCTAAAAATTTAAAATTATATGTTGCATTCTTAATTTCATTTCTATAATTGAATTGCATTATTTATGTGATTCTTTATGTGTGTAGCATACACATATTAGACTAAAAATACAGATATAACTACATGTACCAACCTTACGTGATCGTTAGAAACATAATTATTAATAAGTCTTTTTTAAGATCTAAAACCTTAATAAAACAGTAAATTTATAAGTATTTTCATTTTTAAGTTTGTTTTGAATCATCAACTCAGATGGAAAAAAAATTCAGGTAGGAGAAAGGACGTAAATCATGTAAAAATACATATTTAATAAATGTCAGCAGTGTACAGATAATATTGAGATTTATAAATAAAAATATTAATTTAATCTATATTTTATAGAAATTTAAAATGCAAATAACCAACAATAATAGGAAGATCAAAGTGTCGTACGAAACAGTATTCTGGGTAAACAAATTTCAGTGTCGTGTAACATTGAACATAAATTTCAGTTGCGTGTTGCTGTAAGAAACCACTGATTACAAACTGTGAAGTAACCTGTTCATCGTTGTTGACCTACTACTTAAGCGATTTTTTACCAATCAATGGTGACAAAAAGTGTTTAAAAATCCAACACTTTTGCTAATTAAGCCACGCCACGCATAGATCGAACATCTTCCCAACCGTTTTGATGTCTACTTCTCCACCAAACTCAAAAGCTAAATACCCCGTAAAAAAATAACATGCAATATTCTCTTCAATCACTTATCAGTTACTACACCCCTTTTAATTTTTCTTCACTGATATCTGTTAACAGTGTTAAGTCCTTAGAAATTTCAAAAATGGCAGTAAATTAAAGGTTTATTCCAACCGTATGTTGCTCTAATTATTATTATTATTATTATTTATAACTGTTTGTTATGTAAATTCTTTACTTTCATTTTACTTGTGAAAATTTGAATTCTTAGGATAAAATAAAAGGGTTCCATGATTCATTTCATATACCTTTTTATAGTATTGTTTTTTATTCACCTCTTTCTTCTATTAGACAGATCCTCTATGATACATTTATCTCTCTTGGTTGTACCGTGTATTTTACTGTACAGTAAAATTATATACATATAGTCTCTCAAAAAATAAAGCTTGGTTCAAGTAATGTAGTGCAGGTCCAGTGGGACCAGGTTCTTAAATGTCTGATGTTTAAGGAAGAATACCAGTTAGGAGACACGTAAATTCACCACTGCTTTTCCAATACATTTTTTACTTTGCTCTCAGTTCTCTCTGCGATCATCATTTTCCCATAAACTTCTCTCGGGCAGGCAGAGACACCATGCTTGCAGAGGTACTAATTCTGTGCTTTCCTTGTATTTTTTGAATAAATAAGAACAAAGATTTTCTCACATTGTCCCTTATTTCTTCACTTTCTTCTCGCATTCAGCATCTCCCGTCCCCATATACTTCCTTTTTGACTGGTTTATCAGTTGTTTCACTTTTTTTGTCAGCGAAAGATCAATACATTTTTTGGGGTCTGTTTAATGCAACTCGATCCACAAAATGTCAATGTGCTGGTCTGTCAAGTGTTTATTTAAACTGGAATGAAACTGAACAGCCTCTGCTTTTGTTCTCTGTGAATGCTTAGTCCATTTCCTGCAGTTGATAAGAATCATTCTCAGGACACGGATTTTTCTTTGTTTGATCTTTTTATATTGTTAGTACTCTTGATTGTTAGAATTTATGAAATGAGAATTGAATTCCTGCTATTGTGTGAGTTTGTTGTTGGTTCTTCTAGGATTTGCCATGCTTTGAGAACAATTATTTGAAAGTGATATTGCATGTCAACCGAGATGCATAGTTTGTATTTTCTGAATGGATTGATACGAAAAAGAAGATAAATGTGTCCACCAATTTGTAGAAAAATTGAATTTTGCAATTGGAATGACACCCAGAAAAGACCCCATTAGTGTATTTGGTTACCGCCATAATGCTAGTAGTTGTGGATTCAGTAGACACATGGATTAACGTTTCATTAAAACCATCAAAGTTTGCTGTCCGAACTTAATGTTAGGAATGTAACTTGAACTGATACATCAGTCCTAATTTTAATGCAGTACAGAAAAAAGAGAGGTCCCCTATCAGTATGTTAATAATAATTTGATCATTTTAGTAGCTAAAGAGTTATAGCAAAGAGAGAGGCAGATAAAAATGTTCATTTTAAGCATAACATGTCATAATTACATGGTGTAGGAGTAGTTTCACCCAAGTGTCTGCCTCAATGTAAAAATTACATGTGCAACCATCCATCTTATTTTGAGTGACTATTTTTTTTATATTTTATATTGTTGAGTAAAAAAGGCTGAGTGAGTTGCACATGAAGTGGGCCAAATCTAAAAGCAAGAGAGAACAAAATAAGGAATAGTTTAAGATGTACAAAAGGAGTGAGAAATATATTTGAAAATATCTGGAGAAATCAACCCATAAGCTGAACATCGGTCATTTGCTAATTATGCCGACACTTCAATCTCTCTCAATTTTTCCATTCATGTTTTTCTTTTACCATTTCACAGCGGAAAACAAAGCCTCAGTTAGGTATAACGCTGATACAAAAACTAGAAGGAACAAGCAAACACTTGATGCTTTGATTGTGACTTGTTAGTATTATTTATCTCATACTCTTTTACTTAGGTGTTCTAACTTGGCACTATTCTCCAGTCGTATTAGTATTTCACTTTGGTAATCTGGGTAATAAAGGTTAACATATTAAAACTCTAATTCTAATTAAACAATAACTTCAGTAGCATATATTGAGCTCAATCTAAGTTTTGTATTTCTTATTATAAACAAGGATTAGTGTGTTCGGAATTTACTGTGATTGAACTTACCCACCCAGTTGATCAGAATGAATAGTCTGAACCTTGGAATCTATAGACAGAATCCAATATCTTGCTGACTTGATTCCTGTATGTGATTATTTTTATGGATATTCTTTATCAGTACAAAAGCTTATGGGCTTTAGAAAAAATAATTTTAAGACTTGACCAAGTCTGGTAGGAAAGAGTTGCGGTGTCATATGAACTAGGTTCCTGTAATATATTCTTCTACCACGAGGAGGATAGTAATAGAACACCAACAATGTGAAGAATATGACACTGTTTCTCTTTGACTCTTTACACTTACTGAAAAAGTGGCAACAATGGTACCTTCCATATTGTTCTACTTTTTTTTGGTTCAATATCTATTGAATAGAAACACGATTACAATTTCTCAATTCAGTACAACTTCTCCATTTCCCCCAATTGCTTTTTTTTTACATAATTAGGAGAAACCGACAATATCCTATTCATATCTTTGACACTTTACTACCCATTTTGTTTACTCTTCCAAACTAGATCCATTGTATATTTTAAAGTTCCAACAGAGGAGATATCATTTTATTCATCAGAAACTTAAATCTCGACCTCGTTCTTTTGAACATTCTTGTAATTAAGGCACTGAATTTTTAGGACATGCACAGATGTTTTTCTGAAGTTATTTAAAGTATCTAATGTTGGTAATTTCTACTGTCATCTGATCTCAGAATGATGAGATGCCAATTGGTTGGCCACTTGGACTTGGCTTCTTGAACATGAGACTTAGAGTTGGGGAATCCTTCCCTACAGCTTCAATGGCACCATACCAATTGCACGTGCCATCCACCAGTTTCTCTTCATTTTCATCCTCTAACCTAGATACAGAGGTACTCTATTCTTATTCCTATCTTACGGTTGGTTTCAAAATCTGTTTTAACTCGTTATTCAATGAATGCTACTATTTCATAAATTGGTTAAATAAGTATTATCACTCTTGTTATGGAGCAAGAACAATTATAATGGTTATTATAGTTTATTACTGCAATGCTTTTGTTTTGCAACAAGAAGTCGACGGCATCGTTCTTCCAAGACAACAGTGTATCCCTTGCCCAACTGATTGGAGTTAGAGCAGGAGAAAGAGGACGCTTGTACTTCCCAAACTCACGGTTTGAAGAAAGGAAAAAGAAATTAGCAAAGGCTTCTACTTCTGATGCCTCTAAAATGGATATGTCTCGAGTCATTTGCATACCCTTGCTAAAAATTAGGAAGAGTAAGAAGAGTTCAAGGAACTAACTACAACACCACTGCACCATTTCCAAAAACCAATTCATAAATTTGTTGTTGCTCCTAGTCAAAATCGAGTGACGATGACCAGTTATTTCAGTCACTTTTTCTTTACATCACTCATTTGAACTTTCTCAAGTTTGTTGTGTCGTTTTTTCATTTCATACCATAGCAAATTAATAAAAGGTTACTTGTATTTTCTTATTGAGTCCTTTCTTTATAACAACTAGTTTTCACCGTATGCATATGAAGAGATGGTGAAGTATAATTTGGAGTGTTGCTAAAAGCTTATTGGTGGATGGAAATTTGTGGGGTGAGGAATCGAAATTTGTGGAGTGATATCATGGGCACTGAAGCCAACTACATGAAAGCTGGAACCCATATCATCAGAAAGTACATGCACTTAGGACCATTCGCTACACAGTTATTGCCCTTTCTACTTTCCACAACAATATCATTCTATTTTCTATCCCGATTTAACTTCTCCCACTGCATATGTAAATTTCAACTTATTTTAAACCAATCATTTTCTCCATTTAGAAGAGATCAACATATTACAGTGCATTAGTCAATAACAATCACTTTTGGATCGTACAATGAAAAGGTTACTTATGAATTTCACATTTTAGAATTTTTTTCTTATGCAAATTATGATTTTTGTATTGGTCATCTAAAAGATATTTTTAGATTATACAACTTCAAATATTTCTTTTATGAAAATACGATTTAGACAAAAATAAATAAATTCTAAATTGTGTAATTTATAAGTCATTTCCAACTTTCAAATTGTGTAATTCAAAAATACCTTTTTCAAATATACAATATAGAAACTCTTAATGAAAAATAATAACTTCCGAATCAAAAGACATTTTTTACTTTCTTAAATTAAATACAAAATCTATAAAAATCTTTAAACTAAATAGACATAGTAAAAAAATCTATATTTCTGTAGGTGCAAAAGGAAAGTATGGGTGCAAAAAGAAATCCACACACTGGTGACCCATGGCATAGCTCTTTAACAAAATAGGAACAAAAAAATATAGTAAAAAGGAAATATCAAAGCCCCAGAAGGCCAAAACCCCTTCCTGTTGATTCTTCACGATGTCCGCCGCCAGGTGTTTGCTGCGCTCCGCCACGTCCCGCGCTGCCGGTGCGGCAAATCTGGCAGCCGGAGCTAGAACGAGACCTGCACGATCTCCGTTTCGTCTCCCAAAGCAAACCTCAATCTCGAATCGCGTTTTCAGGTAACACTGCTCCTCTCTATCGCATTTTCCAAACATTTTCAATTTGATTAAAATATTATTTTGCTTGGTACAGGTTACCGGTAGAAGCGAGTTTCTGCGTGGAATCGATGCTTCCTTATCACAGTGCTACTGCTTCCGCATTGCTGAATTCGATGCTCTCTGTGTCTCGCCACTCCTACGGTTGGACTCCTGAAGGTATTCCCTCCAAACACTTTCCTCCCATTATCTTCAACGTAGTTAGTTGGATGTGTATGTGATACATATGATTGAAGAGCTAAGTTTATGAAATGCCAACATTGGATTCTGAAATTAAATTTAATGAAATGTTATTGTAACTTACTGGACCTACCCGATTGTCTGCAAACATGCTCATTTTACTTGGCTTGTGAATTATAAATTCCAATTATTATTTTTTTTCTTTATTTGATGGATGGTTATTTGGTCTAGAATCAAGGAGTGAAAGTTTTTGCTCTACGCCAATTTGACTTCTGTAACAAAAATCATATCTGTTAGCTAAACTCCATGGGTTATACATGCTGCGTTATGCGAATTGTCTAACTGTCTAGGTTTCCCAGAAAATTTATTTATACCCTTCGGAAGCCTGATGCATTACTTTCATTACTACGCAATGCCATAGTGAAATACTTATTTCTTCCTTTTTTCTTGGGTTGCATAAAAATAGGATTTAAATTTTATGCTAAATAAAAATGTTTTCTTGTCGTTGTCCCCTTTCTGTGTGGTAGCCAAGGTTTGTGTGAACAGACTGTGTTAAATGAAAGTGTTGGGTGCATATGGGCAACTATTTTTCTGTTCAAACATTTCATTTTTTTGGGTTAGGTTCTCTCTCTTGCTCTCACAATGAAAGGATGTATATTTTTTCCTCTTTGTAGGGCAAGAGAAGACTAGATGAAGATCAAGCATCAGAGATGGTGTCACATGGATTTGTTTCAAATTTTGGTTTTTGAAGAATTGAGAACTTGACTTCCGTAGATTAGGGAGAGCATGAAATTTCTTAGTTGAATGTAAAATGAACACCATATCTCATGAAAACAAATGTGGGGGCTATGGTGCTATTCAATGGTATTTCTTAGAAGTTCCCTAATTATTATGTTTAATTTATCTGCAACAACTTCTCGTGACAAAGAAATTTCATTTTGAGTTATTGGGCAATTCTCCTCTTTCTTTCTCTTAGAAAAAGTGTTATGGATTGTCGCATTTAGTGCATCCCACCTTTTAAAATGTCTAGACTTATATATTAGCTAACATTCACTTAAGAGATAATCACATGAAGATCATACTGATTGATTGTATTCACTCAGATTGCAATGATGATGTATGATGAATGACAGAGGGTTCGAGCAAAGTTTTATCTAGATGCGCTTGAAAAAAGGTGGTCAAGTAAATTTTTCTTTTGGGATTTTTAATTGTTACTGTATACCTTAACGTCAAACAAGCATTTGCTGAAATTGTATAAGTGACTCAAACTTAGCAATAGTTAGTCCACTTTAAAATTGCATCTTGATATCGACTTATGGATACCGTTTGTGTGCATACTCTGCATTTTTCTTTTCTTACTCAAAGATGTTGAGTTTATGTATGGGAATGATTTTTGTTCATGCATGAATGAAGTTTGACATCATCCATTAACCACACTTATGCAAACTATCACAGGCATTAAGAATACTTAGAATTTTAAATCAACCTCAATACAGAATACCAGCCAGCTAGTTCACTGCTGCAAAAAGCCATTATTGTGATGTTAGAGTGTCACTAAAGCAAACTGGAGATTTTGCTAACTGTAATTTTAGAATTGCAGTTCTTGTTGACTTGGAAATTGTTAATAATCTCCGGAATGATGCCAGATGCTGGTCTGTCAGCACGTGATTTGGAATGTATAAAATTTAACATTTCTGTGTAAAATGAGCAATGTGTTGAAATGACTTATTTTTTATATGCTGCCGCTCCAAAGTTTTTTTATACATGTAGACCTCTTTGCAACTCTTTATTTTGACTTGGCTGTTTCCTTGTCTAGGGTCGTGATCATTTGCACTTTGGCTTTTAGGCTTGAGGACTAGCCATGTAATGTTTCGTCATTTCCATTTTGCTTTGCTTTCCCTTACCTCGATCTATTCCTGTCCTGTATCTAAATGATTTGCATTTTAAATTTACTAATATACTATGTATGACTATTAGATTATCCTAACCTTTTTGATTCTGATTTTGTATTGTAGTATGTAAAATTGAGTTTTCTCAAAAATATTTTCTTTTTTAATTCTAGATGGATGATGATTGCTGTCTTGGGTGCGGTGCATCTGGTCATACTTTCCGTGGATTTCAGTTTACTTAGTTAGACCTTGTTAGAGATTTTTTGTCCTTGGTCGAATATGAAACCTCCAAGACTTAAATTGTACAAGCACCAGAGCTGGTACATGCTTAGGTATGATTACTCCTTAGAATATTATTGCAACATTTCTCTGCCTGCGATTTACGATAATTGACCCTGTAATTGGAAATGGGATTACTCTCACCCTTGTTTTAAAATGTTACACGAATAAGCATGTCCCTTAAGAGTTCAACCGATGAATTTGGATAGAGATTCAGAATTCATAAACTGGAACTTTTGTCAGTGCTTTTTTCTTCTGGCGGATTGGAATTATGCTTTCGAACGAAATGCCAAACATCGATAAATATAAAAGCAAACGAGCACTTTAATTGGAGGCCATAAATGGCTTCCACTACCTATCTTCAATATCATGTATTCTCATAAAACTACCAATGAATTCACACATTAAATTAATACGAGAACAAAAATTTTTACATTTCATTTTACGTCACCATTAGCTTTGTACAACCTATCTTTTACGTTTTCAATAACTGAATAAGTAGGATTGATATCTGTTATTAAGTTGGACGTTTTATCATCAGGATATAGGTTTTCGATTAATTGATTTTAATGTTCTCACTCACGGCTTTTCATATTTTAAGTAAATTTAGGATGAAAAAATTGTTGACAGTTGACCATACAAACGGTGCTTCCGATTCGGTCTGTGCTTGAAATAATTTTGTTTTTTTCATATTATTATATTGAATCAATAATTTTACATGAAAAACTACTAAATTTAATCATTTACTGTTGTTACTCTTCAATTTTCTGCTGAGATCGATCGTATAGAGGTTAAATTTAGTTGGTTAAGTAATTTAATTGCTTGAGGAATTACATGTCATCTCATGCTTAATCAATTTACTAAATAGTCTTATAGGGTTTGCTGATTGATATTAAACTCTTTACAAAAGCAGACAAATCGACGTGAAGATAATTCACAAATTAAAATACTAGAAGAAAAAACAAACAAAAGTTGTAGACACAAATTTTAAATATTTAATTATAAACCTTAAGAAGAATAACTAATTATAAATAACAATTCCGGATGAGAAAAAGATAAAATACTAAATGTTTTGCCTTAGAAGAGTTTTCTAAAACACTTGGTTTATTTTGACAGCTTTCTGGAAGGGAGAGTTTAGAACAGGAAAAAAAAAACATAAAAGAATGAATCAACCTTTTTACAAACCAAATTACGTCATGTACATACCGTTAATTTTTATTTATTTTTTTTGAAAGTTAGAGGGGCTTCAATTAAAGGTTGGCATACATAACCTGAATCATTAACGCAAATAGATGTAAATTAATGAAATAAACAAACAGTAAGGATAAAATAGCAATGGTATCTTCATTATTACCGTAGACTCACCCTACTTGACCTCAACATCGGAAATGCAATTATAGTGTTATATATCCGCTTTCATCACTCATTTCCAATGGTGATTCCTTTAAGGCTCGACCCGCACATTCCAAAGCCTTGTTGAACGTGTTCCCAAAGCTGTCTTGTTTAACCAACTACATTAATTACACCCCTATTTTCGTGCTTCCCACCAGAAGTTTTGCTAATCACTAATATAATGAGGGCAATTCGGTAGAGAAGCCATAAATTATTAATCAGCGTAAAGTTCAATTTGGATGTTGAACTGATTACAATTTTCCATGTTCGGTAACTAGAGAGGACCAATATTTACGAATTTTAGGTTGAAGACATAGTGTATAACCTGAAATTTAAGAATTATCGTACAAAGGTTTATTTGTGCATTTTCACAAACAATAGACAGTGTGCCTTCGAATACTGTCAAATGAGAAGAAAATACACCCTATGTATTTAATCTGCACTATACAAAGATGAATTAACAAAAAAGGAGGACACCCTTGCCTGTTCATCAGGTTCTTTGGTGATCGCGTTCTAATAAACATCTAAAAAAGAAATAGAAGCTTCCATTCTATCAAACCAATAGATTTGAATGGATATATACACACACACGCGTAACTTTTCAGCCAACAAATTTTTAACATTCTGGTATAGGCTTCTGATTTGATTCAAAAAGTCTGCACAGTACGTCGAATTTATGAGAATTTAAGTTTTCAACTGCCTATTAAATTTAATAACTCAAGACACTACTAGAGAACAAAATTCCTTATCATGGAAAAATACTTACGACCTTCACAACTTTATGAGAATTTAAATTTCAATCGCCTCTTAAGTTTCATAATCAATACACTAATAGTGAACAAAATTCTTTATCACGGAAAAAAGTTATGACGTACACAACCAAAATAAAAACATATTGTGAGCATGAATGACACAGTGGTCATTGAATTTCATTAGCAGAAGAAACAGAAATTATGGACTGTTGACTTTAACCCAAATTTTTAACCACTGTCTTCTCTTATTTGAGCCAAGATACGAATAATGATTGCGCTGCTTCATAAAGCCAAAGCTATGAATAATGATTGCGCTGCTTCATTAACTCAAACACAGGCATACCTATGTATATCGATGCACAGGAAACTGCAAAGAAAGATGTGATACGGATAACTATATTAACATAATACTATACTTAAGTTCATTGAATACAGTTGCTGATGAAGATAATAGCAAATATTGTTCGCTTGACACAAAGGTTGTTCAAGTGACATCAACTTAACCCAAAATCATGTCAAGCATGTTAAAGGGGAAATACAAGCTAATTAAAGTGAGAACGTTTACCAACCATCCATCACCAGTTAAGTTTACCTTGAGGGTATCCAATGCACCATAACCAAATCATAAAGCTATCCTTGCTCTCTTCCATGGGATTATTCTTCAACCACGTTCACCAATTCATATTCAACCAGGGATAGGTTATTATCCTCTTTAACTACAAAATCTGCAGGTTCAGTTACCTCAACACGCCCCCATTTGTCAACAGCCAGCCTCATTGATCCCTTGAACATGTCAATCTTTGCATTACGAAGAATTACAGTAGAACCAGCCTTCATCAAATCAACTGCACAGAAGAAAAGGTCATCTAATAACTTGAACATAACATATATTAGTCCCTTCATCCTCTGCCTACATTTATATGAATTATCAATACCTGTAGGTTGATTACCTACCAAGGAAGTACATACATCAAGGTAATTTTCACTAAAATAAATCAACTGAAACTCATGTAAATGCAAATGCTTATACATGCAGACTTGCATAGTATGAACTGCTGAAATCAAAATTAAACCCATCACTCAAGGTTTTGTCTGTTCAAAATAGAAAGAAGGAGAAAAGAGTGAAAATAAGTAATGTAACATCAATATTCTGTCTGTTTACATTGAATTTTCATAATTCAACTCCTATTTTCCTTACTATTATTCTTACTCACGAAGTGTACAGAAACAGAAGGCACTGATGTTATTCAAGAACGTGGATCTGGAAAAGTATAAAATCAAGATGTTGTTCATCAGTGTAGACATTGTAACATTTAAGCCAAAGCCCGTGAGTTTGAAAGAGGCGAAGATTAATCAAGAAGTACTAAGGGCATTCCTGGTTAAGCAATCCCATGAACAATAGAGATAAAGAAAAAAGCAAGAGAAATATTAACAAAAAAGTTGGAGCAGGAAAAATATAATTAACTGGGCGCAGACACATCAACTAAAACACTTTGATAAAACTAGTTTAAATTAGGAATATAAAATTAAAAAGAAGACACCTAAGATCGCTACTATCACCTTCTAAGCAAAACTTGCTTTGTAATCGCAAAACACAAAAAAGGAACAATATTACCACAATCATACACTTTCATTCCCACAAAAAGTTCACCCAGTATATCAAATCATATTCATAGTTCGTATCAACACCTCAAGGAAGAGGAAACACAGTCGTCATCACAGGAGCAGAGCAAGAAGCACGAGAATTTACCAAATCTACGCCGGTTGACACATTATAGAACCGAATCAAACCACTTGGAGTAAGATCAGTGAAGAAAAGGAAGGAGATTTCAGCCCGATTAAAAACGATTAAGATATCACGCAATCAAACCAAAAATATATGAGAAGAAAGGCTTATCTTATCTATGGAATCAGGCACTCATGATCCACTCACCACCATCATAGACCCAGATGCTTTATTGAAACCAGGGCACGAAACAAGCGCAATCTCACAAACCCAAGAACAATGCAGATCGCAAAAGGAAAACCCCAAAATGAAAATAAAAACTCAAAATTGAGACAAATAAAACAGTGCCCATGTGGAAAGTTTCCGTTTTGATAAAAGGGAAACTGAAATAAGTAAAAAAGAATAAGTTTTACAAAGATGGGTAGGCGAAATTAGAGTACCTTGTTCGTTGCGAGCGGTGAAGATGATGGTGCCGGTGTCGTCGCCGATGAGGCACTCGGCGATGACAGTGGGTTTGATGTTATGGGCAGAGGAAGGTCGCGGTTTGTGCACGACGGTGTCGGAGGACAAGACCTTGGCCACCAACGTGTGACCGTTGGTTCCGGGTTTGAGCTGATCCACTTTGGTGAAGACGGGTTTTCTCTTGGCAGGTTTGTTGACATCTTGCTGAGTGGAATTGGATGATGCCATTGGAATTGAACACTCGATCGATCCGAATGAATCACTCTCAGACACACTCACTCCTCGCTCACTCACTCTTCTCTCTATCACTCTTCTACCAAACACAAGCCCTACCATAAAACCAACCAGTTTTATGCATTTCTTTCGCACCTTCCATTGCACTTCCCTTCTAAATCAAGCGACACGTCGTTTCCACTCCCATCCTCTAACCTCACGTGACTTCAGTTTCCCTTTTTTTTTTATGCAATATACTTTAATTTACTTACTTTTTATGCATTACAATAATAATCTTGGTTTTTACATTTTTCATAATTCTGAATTTCGCTCATTCTATAAACCTTGGAAGGTTAAAACATGACAATTTTTTTAAAATACAAAGATTAAGATCAGTTACGAATTCACCAAGATAAAACACTAAAAAGATAAAATGCATCATTCTATTGAAACGCCTGAAAGTTATATATATCATTTAGATAAATTATAGGTTAATACCCACATTTGACCACTTTTTTTATCACCTTAAAATTAACTTGTAATCCAAATAAATTAACTTGTAACCTATGAAAGTGGTAAAAAAAGTGATGAAATGTGGTTGTCAACCTATCATTTTTCTATCATTTATCCTCCTTTATGTGCATGATTTATTGCACATTTTGTACTTTTGATACAAATACATTAACATGTCTCTAATAAACTCCATACCTTGTAGCTGCTTATATTTCTTGTTTTCAATGTGTATTACATTTTTATTCCATCAAAGGATAATGTTGAAGGCAACAGTATTCATATCAATCCTTTTTCTTCTTTTCCACTTTTGTTATTAGGAGTTCAAATTTGTATTCTGTCACACAGTGAATCTTGTTCTTCATCCTCAGTTGGTTGAATCATATATATTAGTCATATACCACTTTCTTCCCAGAAATGTATTACTTTCACGTTAAACAAATACGTAATTTAAGCTTATATAGTTTACGAGTACTTTGAATGGTTTTTTGATTTTTTTTGTTTTTAATGAAAAATAAGAATAAGAATAGGACAAAACATTTTAAATCATGATCATTCCTAAACATAGTTGGGAGATGCAACCGTATAATATCCTCAGAGGATCAATTATTAAAATTCTTTATATTATTTTTATTAATATATCAAATCATGGTTTTGTTTTGAAAGTTAGAATGTCATATATATGATTGATTCATAATGTTAGTTACTAATTTTTATTGGTATGTTATGTTAACAAAAATAAATATATATTGAACGAGTTTTCATATTACATACGGAGGATTAATGATAGTATATTTAAATTTTTTACTTTTTTATTAAAGGAAATGAAATTAAAATTTAATATGAAATGATATTTTGTTGATAATTGAAAATATTGACCAAAATATAAAAATTAAATTATGAATGTAAAAATAATTTTTAAAATATGAAAGTAAATTAAAGTTATAAAAAATGTGAGAGGTTATTAAGTTATTTTGCCTGAATTCAAAGAAACTAATCTGAAAATAATAGATCTAAAAGTTTAAAAGTTTAACATTTGTTATTTTGTAGGCGATGAAAACAAGAGTCCTGTGTGTTCTTGACTAGTCTTGCTTTCATGTATACATAATATCTAGGTATAATATTTTTTTTGAGATGTAATTGAATGATAGTTTGTAAGATAAAAGTAATTATATCTACTGGTCTAATTTAAATTTAATAATTATCAATTTTAATAAAAATGTTTAATTTATTACTTATACAATATATATTTACCCTAAGAAAGAATAAGTGGAATGGCCGATTCTTAATTCAATCTTTTTATTTATTTTTAAATTAACACATTAGATTACTTAACATATCGAGATGTATTTAGGAAAAGATAATTGAATTGCAAAATATATATCATTGATGATATACACAATAAACTAAATACACTTTATTTGTATTAATTTAGTGATTGAGTTGTTAAAGAAAAATAAGATAGAAAATATGAAAAATATATTGGGTAGTTAATTAATATTTGGTTAATATCTCTTCACTGATTAATTATTATGAAAATATCGTTGTTTTTTATTTTCAGTAATTGAGGAACGGAATCGATGAAAATATTAAGTTTGATGAAAACAAACAGGTTAAATATAGTTCAAATTAAAAAAATTTCCTTACTTCTGTATGACTTTATAATTTATTAGTTAGGAATTTAATGCAAGTTTAACAACAGCATTTTTGGAAATAATTAATTTTAAAAATTTTATTAAAAAGTTAACTAAAGTAAAAAAAACTTTTGGAAAACGTTAATCAAACGTGCACTCTATATAATTTGACTTTCAGACTAGTACGTAATTTACTTCCCTGGTATGAATAAGGAATTGCGAAGCGGATTGGCTTTTCTTTATGTATATCCCAAAAATAAAAAACGGAGACTTGTTTTCCCTTATCACATTTTTTGTTAAATGATTGACACACACACAACTACAAAATATTTTATTATTATTGTCGGACTTCTTAATTAAATAAATATATATAATCAATTAGTGTTTTTCTAATACAAAATAAAGTAAAAATATAATCTCTAAACAGATATAACATTATAAATACTGCTGCTGTTCATTTAAATTAGAGTTTTTTCATAGGGAAAAGTGTGGCAATAATTGAAAAGAGTGGTTAGACAGCATTTATCATTTATTTTGAGTAGTTTGATGATGAAAGGGTTGTTTGTTGGAAAACGGTGGTTCATATAATTCCTCTTGAAACGATTGAACCCACATAGCCACCCCTCATCAATGAAATAAATTTTTAAGCATAACCATAACCTGTCTCAGCTTCTGAAACTGAAACCAAAGGTGAAGAAAAAGGAGAGGATGATGGAGCTGTTGGTGTTATGTTTCACAGGAATTTTGGCATTCCTTCACGGGGCACGCTTCTTTCTCCATATTCTTACCCAACACATTGCTCTTCCTTCTATATCTCTAAGGTACTCTCTCTTTCAACTTCAACCTCAACTTCATTAATCATGCTCTCATTAATTTGCTTCTTCTGTTTCACTCAAGCTTCTTGGGCTTCGCTGCCTGGTAGAGTCCATGGATTCTGGGCACAACAACCGTGACCAGCACTCATATATCAACAGTTGAAAAACCGTCTTAATAAACCCAATTTAACCGTTGTTAAAATGTTCTGTACTATAGTCAGTACTTTCCCTTGGACATTGGACATAGAACACTAACAATTCATGCACCAAATTATAAGCTTGTCAATAAAGTGACTGTGGAGGACAACTTCATGGGCTCAGAGGTTCAATTCTTATCTATTTTGTTTTTATCGGAATTTCATACTTCACTCATCATGTTTGCTTTTTTATTTTTTATGCTAGTTGGCACATCATTGTTAATACTTCATTCGGAACATTTTTATTCTTTATTTTTAATTCAATGCATATGTTTACTTATTTTTTTTATGTAGTCCAAAAGAAAAGTAACTAATAAAAATAAACGGGTTAAATATGTTTTTGGTCCCTCAAGTTTCAGTGAATTTTGGAATTAGTCCCTCATCAAAACTTTACACCAATTTAGTCCTTTATCTTTCAAAATGCGTGAATTTAGTCCTTTTAACCAAATTTTGTTAAGTTTATTTGACGTTTCATGCGCATTTTATGATAATATTTAAGTTAACATTGAAACAATAATATGTCAAATAGTGTAAATAATTTAAATACTATCATAAAATGCACTTGAAACGTCAGATAAACCTAACAAAATTTGGTTAAAAGGACTAAATTCACGCATTTTGAAAAATAAAGGACTAAATTGGTCAAAAATTTTAATGAGGGACTAATTCCAAATTTCACTGAAACTTAAGGGACCAAAAACATATTTAACCCTTCATTAAAATACTTGTTGAGCTCGTTTTGTAGAAGATGCCCCAATTCTAAAATTGAATAAAGAATTCGTTGGTTTTTTACACGAGTCCCGAGTCCATTAAGGTTAAACTTTGGGCCTAGGCCCGTGATGACTTTTGGTTATAGTATGAAGTCCAAATAGACCAAAAACCCAGAACTAGAGTTCAGCACAATTTAATGAATGGTGGAAGGTGTAGTTCAATTTTGATGGAATTCATGAAACGCGCAAGATCGTTAGTTAAAACTGATTAATCAATAACCAAAGTACAAAGTCCATCCATGCACCTTACCTTCTTATTGTCCTTGTAATACACATCTTAATTTTATTATCCTCGAATAATCTTTTTATGTAACGTAGTTTTTGAAATATTATAATTTGAAAACATTACAGAAGTTTTATGATCATTTTTTTTTTTTAAGTTCAGTTTTCTAGTGTTTTACAGCAAATCCGTGAGTTACTATAATTTTTTTCTCATAAGTAATCATTTTCCTTGATCCATGCTTAACATACATTAAATAATAATTAAAATCTTTTAGTTTTAATTAGTATAATAAAAGTTTATATTTTTACTGTTTAGACGATGTCTATTTTTTATTTTCTTTTTGTTATGTTTTCGTTAAATTTATCACCCAATAATATCGAGTTTGGGAATTTTTTATTTTTTCTAACGTAGTTATTTGTATATGTATAATTCAACTATACATTGCCTTTAATTTCTTTTTCAATTTTTTTTGGTAATGAAACAGTACTACAAATTTGATTATATGAAAAAATTTAATGAAACCGGTATTTCTCCTTTTATTTTTTATTTTTTATCTGTTGTAAATTTCTAAAAGTCTTTCATTTTCCAGTTTGTTAGTATCTACTTTTATTTCTCCTTCATTCTCCTCTCTATTGGATTTGTAATTTCAAAAAATCTCAAGTTTCTCGTAATTTTATATTTCTTTTGTATGTATAATTTAGTTATACTTTTTTCTTTTGTTATTTATTCTTCTTCTTGATTTAACCCACTTCAAGTAGTTTTCTCTGTATGATTCTTTTACTTTTATCTCTTTGTTCGTGATTTGTTTCCAATAATATTGTCTCTTCCTTCGTATACAATTTTGCACACACAATAGTTTCTAAGATCGAAGATGATACACCGATTACCATGAAGAAGTTTCTATCTATGAAAAACAAAAGAGTCAAACAAATATATATTTAAAAATCTAAATTTTTTTATTGTCAAATTCATTCAACCGATATTGTGTTATCCTTTTTATTATATACACGTCATCTTATGCTATACAATAAAAAGAGTATTTTAACTTCTCAATTTTTTATTAAATTTTTAATTCAACTAATAAATTGCTCAGACTTCACTTCATTTGTATCATTTATATTCTAAGACAAATCTTACAAATAACTTCTTCCATTCAAAACCAGTATAAAAAATTAATCATATTCAAGAAGATTAATTTTGATTTAAACAATTTAAACGAGTAATAAACTATTAATCAAGTCATAAAATAATATGTTTGTCCTTCTAGATTACTCCTAAAAAGACTTCTAGAGTTTATTTCAAGTCTACTTCACAAAAAGTTTTTATGTATGAAAAACTCGAGGAGTTAACTAAATAAAATGAAACAGAGAACTTTGTACCAAACCTTTTTTTCAATTTAGGTGGGCTTCTTTAACCAATCAAAGAGAGACCTAATTGCAATTTTGGTTTACATGTCTGTCTGGTCAATTTCTTTATTTTCCACCAAGTGCAACCTTAAACACAGGACACATTTTTTTTTTTACACAATTTATTGACTCCTGAGAGAGGGACTCTGCGTTTTTAACGTTGTCTTTTTCCGCCAAGATACCGAATTCTGAAAATGCTTAGATCTTGAATGATATATCCCAATTTTGGGTGTTGTGAATGGTTTGACCCTATATTTGCCGTTATTGTCTCGTGATGTGTACGGAACAGTCATTTGAAAAATAGCTAAAAAAATAGAATTAATTATGAAGACATGGCTAAGATATGAAGATGTGTGGAGACTTTGAACTCCAATGGGATAACCATGGAATGGTGATTTAACATGTCTGAGTCAGTTCTTGCTGCTTCACCCATCTGTTCCAATGGAATTCTGGCTATAAATTATCATTGCTCAGTATCAACAAATTAGTGGAAAATATCTCACATCAGGTTCAGTGCCAATTTATGATGCAGTCAAAGGTTCACACTTGTGTACACTTAGTTTTAGTCGTAAATTTTCTATAATACTAATGCAATGGATACATGTCGTTGGTTTAAGCAACAAATTGGGAATTGTTTTTTTCTTTTTTCTTAGCAAATGGGGACAGAATATAAGAATATGAAACCCCCAACCACGAAATCAAAAAAGGTACAATGTACGAGTTGAACTAACTTGGCCCGCAAGCGTGTTATGATAGAAGAAAATAACAATACAAATGGCCTGTGCTTAATTTGGTATTATTTCTTCCTAAGATGTTCGTGAATCATGTTGCTCTTAAATTTAGACGAGGATTACTTAACTTTCTGAATTTTAGTGTATCTTAAGGTTGCTTATTACTCTATGCATGCCTCACCAAATTAATACAATGTTTTCTTTTTGGAACCATTTGTGGACTTTATTGTAACATTCTTCAATACAACTTTTGACTTCTTCAGTGAATCTTGTCAGGTTTTAAGTAACTAATTGTTAAAACATTAATTTTAAAATATTAAAATCCATTTAGCCAATTACTTTCTTCCGTCAATCCTTAACACAAGACAGACATTTATACAAGAAGTTGATGATCCGTATACTATATCTTTTATAATTTTGTTGTCTTTATCACATATTATGACTATATGGAATAATTAGTTCAAATTTGATAATTCACAAAAAATTTAACAACTTTAGTTTAATCAATCAATTATATTGGTGTGTATTTTTATACTGGAAAGGTCTTATGATGATAATAGGATGGAGTAGTTTTTTTAATATATTGATTTGAGGAATGACATTAAATGAGTGTTTAAAAAAATATATTCATGAACCGTGTCACAATATTTTAGTAACTTTTTAACTGAAAATTCAGCTTTAGATTGGGCCAAAGAAAACGTTGGAGTCAAATTCGTGGGTCAACGCGTTTGTTGAGTCGCGGCAGCAGCATCAGTTTGACACAAATTAGCAGAGTTAGCAGCCAGGGTAGATGTGTTTTTTGTTTCTTTGGTGTAAAATGCCAACTCCTTCACTTTCTTTAACTGTGTTTCCTTTTAATATAATAATATATTTCATCTCACATTGTATAATATTTTTCAAAAAAAAAATAATCATACCAAAATAGTTATTTCCAATAGAAAAATCTCTGTTAAATTTTGTAAAATGTTTTGAAGACGTGTAACATAACACGGTGGAAGTAATGTGAATGCAAAGGTTAACAACCTAACACTGTTATTGCTCTAAGTTGGGTTGAGTTCATAAATGGGTAAGAAAAAGAAACTCGTGGTAGTCACATGTTCAATGTTGTGGGACCAATCACCAGGCATGGTTAATGGGTCGTGTCCTAGATAGAAAAATGTTCACACACTCAGTTGTCGACACGTGTCGGACATATCGCAATGGCTGCTGCTACTAGGTGTCAAAGTGGTACGGATAAAGATGGACAATGAAGGAAATTCTTGTACACCAAACAGAACACGCTAGCATTTCATATAAAACCAAAACCCAAATTTAAGATCATTTTTTTTTTTTTGGTAGGGCCTGCAATTTGCTCAGCACCGTGTTGTGTGACCTTGTGGATAACAGAGTACTTCTATTTCAGAACTTACATATTAAAAAAAGAAAAAAAAAATAAAAGTTTGGTAGTAGTTATTCATAAGAATTTTGTAGAGTTCAGAAAACACTTTACCCATTTAGATTTTTAGTGGTAAGTAATATAATGGACCACTTGACTCTGTCTTCACACGTTTTCTTCTTTGTTTTTTTAATGGAAAACGAATAACTTTCCTTCTATCTACTTTACATTCTTTCTCTTTTCTTTCTTAAGAATATGAATTAAATAATGACATGAGAGAGGCAGGTTCAAATGATCCCAGCTGCTAGATTTAGTAAAATAACATGTTTAGTTTTTGTAGAAGCTAGTTTAGCCAAGAATATTAGTTAAATAAAATTAAATTCTTTAATTACTCTAAATTAATTACTAATTTGATATTTAACATTTGATCAGTTGGTAATATATAGGTACTTATAGATATTACAGTTGAGTGAGATGAATGAAATTGAATTAATGGAAAATTGATCCGACAAGAATACCTGTGAATTAATGGGTAGTGGGTGTGTGAGTTATTAATGGAGTGTGTGGTATTTTAACTTATTAGGCTGTGAGTTGTTTGCGTGTTGAGTTGGTGGAGAACAAAGAAATAATTAGGCTTTCACACCAAACCAAGGTTGACCACATGCTTCTCTCTTTGTTACTTGTTTTTGAATTGGTTCACCTCACCTCTTTCTTCTACACGTGCTGTTCTGTTTGAACTTTTTGTTGTAAAGCAGTGACACAGAGGCACACTGTTATAGTTGGGGTAGACCTATAATCACGCTAACAATGGATTGAAGCTATATTAATGGATCCATCTTCATTAATGCTTGCTACCCAGGAACCCTATGGCCATGTTTTTCCAACAGTTTCAGCCACACTGATGTGATGTGTTTCTTATTTTTCATTTTTTTTATTTTGTGAATTCTTTACAAAATCCACTGTTTTATTTGTCGTATTTTTAAATTCTAAACATAAAATATTATTTTAGTTATATATTTATTTTAATTAAATTCTTTTATCTTTATGTTCATTAAAATAGTTTTTATTTTTTATTATCTAAGACAATAATCCAAAAAAAGTTGGAAGTTTATTCTATTATATCACTATAATCTTGACTTTTAAATAAAAATTAAAGTATTTTATAACTATTTTTTATTCAATTTTTATCATAAATTTGATATTTTTTATATTTTATATAGAAATGTACTAGGAGGTTTTAAAAAAGTTATAATAATTTTTTACATATATTAATTTTCTTATAGCTTTAATATAAATTTTGATCATGTTTTTAATTATTTTATTATAATAATTAATTTTTGAAATATGGATTTATCTCTTATTATTATGAAAAAATAATCACACTTGGACGAGCTTTCACCGGTTAAAATAAGAAAAATAGAAAGCATAATGGATAACTTATTTAAAATTAAACACTAAATAAAGATTTTAAATATGTTCCTTTTGATAAAAGAAAAACTTAAAAATTAAAAAATAAATTCACGAGTTAGTTATTTTAAGCAGATAAGTTACATAATTTATATTTGAATGGATAAACTGTGCAGTTCCGTATTTCATTCATTAAATAAATTATTTATATATATTGAAAGATAAATGATTTAGTTTTATTAAAGAGTAAATTGTCTTATTAAAAAAGACCGGTTAAAAATAGTGTATTCCATTATAATAGTATACAATAAAAAAATAAGTGAAAATAATTATATTATTGATAGAAATATATTTTAAAATATTTATGATTGAATTTTAAATTAAATTAAAACTCTTGAATTTTTGTATTAAATACTTTAATTGTATTGTTTTGAGTTCCACTATTGATGTAATCAGAGTTATTAAAATATTTTCACTTTAATTTTAAAATAAAAAATCAATAAAACATTTTCATTTCAGTTTGAAGTAAAAAAAAAAAAAAAAGCTGAAATATTTTAGTTTAAATTTGAAACAAAAGTAAATAGCTACTAAATGTGTGTTTTTTTATGTTGCTTTGTGATTAAAATGCTTTAAATTATAATAATAGTTATTTGAAAATGTGTATTACAAGGTAAAATTTGTGTAAACTAGAGGCAAACATGTTTTTTTTTTTAATATATTTGAATAAATGATTAAGAAAATGATACAGTTATTTATAGAACTAACTAAAATGTATCATGAAAGACAAGGTTTATATCTTGGTTCAGATTGACTTGGAAAGAGGAATAGAGTTATTGCAGGGTTTAAACATTTTTTCCTTCTTTCCTCTCAAAAGGTGGAAATTAGGGATTTCATTTTCCTAAACAAGTAGAAGGTAATGAAATGACATACTAAAACAGAGATAATATAATATAAAGTATGTACCCTTGTAAGATAGGTTCAGCGTAACTAAAAGGGAGGAAGTTGAAAAGCTACATAATTTAACTAAGTATTTGATTGTCAAAATTTAAGGTAAAGAAAAAAAAAAGATTAACTTAGTGGAATAAGGAAGGAAGAGAGAGAGAAAGTGGGTGGGAGGTGGTTAACAGAACCTGACTAATTAAGTTAATTAGAGAAGGATCTTAAGGATAAGCATATTATAAGTAAATGTAAAGAAGGAGTAAAATAATAATAATGAGAATGAAGATGAAAGGAAAGTAAAGGGTAGGAAGGGAATGTAAGATAGAGTGATTGGTTTGGAATAATAATAATAAAATTAGCCGCCGCAGATTGATATGTCATTGGGAGAGGGAGCGAGTGAGCGTTTCCCATGCCCATAAACAATAGCAGCCCTCCTTCCTTTCATAATAATAAAAAATAAAAAAACATCAGATATAGATCCAACTATCAAGTCACGCGCCGAGACAGAAGATTCCGCCGACAACTTTTCTACGTACTACTACACTATCCATCCATTTTGAAATCTTTATTAAATGAAATCACCACCACAGAAAAAATACTTAGAAATGAATTAAATAAATAATTTAGGAGAGAGGGTTGTCCGGAGGCATAGGATAAGTGGGGGTGGATGATGTGATCATCAGACGAAACCAACTGCTTTGTCTGCTGTCTGTCTGGACAACCCACATGCCACGTAACTTTGTAACTTCCACACTGCAATGGTAATTTCCATCTCCAACACCCCAGTCAAATACATAGTTGACTCACTCTCTTTCTCTCTCTAGATTCATCATCCATCATGCATGGCCCATCCATCCCATCCCATCCCATCTATAAAAAACCTACCTGCTCCCTCCCACACCCACTCATCCATGCGCTTCCTTTTCTCTCTCACTCTCCTACAAACCAAAAATAAATTCAATCTATAACAATATTATGGCGCCCAGGGACAAGACCACTGCCGTTAAGGTTAACACTAACGCTAACGCCGCCGCAGCCGCCGGGGTCAAGGAGGTGCATTTTCGGGGAGTCAGGAAGAGGCCATGGGGGAGATACGCCGCCGAGATCAGAGATCCCGGCAAGAAGAGCCGCGTTTGGCTGGGCACCTTCGACACGGCGGAGGAGGCGGCGCGTGCCTACGACGCCGCCGCTCGGGAGTTTCGCGGCCCCAAGGCCAAAACCAATTTCCCTCCTCCATCCGATAGTAACGTCAAGAACGCCAGCCCTAGCCAGAGTAGCACCGTCGAGTCCTCCAGCCGCGACCGCGATGTCGCCGCCGATTCCTCCCCGCTTGACCTCAACCTCGCCCCGGCCGCCGTATCCGCTGCCCGCTTCCCCTTCCAGCACCAGTTCCCCGTTTTCCCGGCGGCGGCGGCCAACCAGGTTTTGTACTTCGACGCTGTCATACGCGCCGGTTTGGGTGGCCCGCGTGGGTTTGGGTTCGGCTACAATCAGCATCCCGTTGCGGCGAGCGAGTTCCACGCGACGACGAGCGACTCCGACTCGTCCTCCGTGATCGATCTGAACCACAACGAAGGCGATGTGAAGGGGAGCGGTTCCAGGATTTTCGATCTCGACCTTAATAACCCTCCCCCACAGGAGATGGCCTGATCCGGAATCTGACACAGCCTTGAGTTTTGTTTTTTGTTTTTTCTTTGATTTTTAATTTTTGTTTTTCGGATTACGAATCTCTCTTTAGTTTTTTTATGAGTAGAGAAAATAGCAGCGTCCGATAACCTAAAATAACAGGAAAGGAAAGGAATAGTAGTATGTGAATAGGTAGGCGATATGATTGTCTGTATTTTTTGCGACAGAAGAAGAACCGAACCGTCGGTTTGATGCTGTTGTTTCTTAAATGAGGAAACGGTTATTATTATTTTGGTTTGGATTAGTGGTGAGTAGTATATTGTGTAAGGTGTAATGTTGTTGGTTAAATGAATTTAACAGCAAAGTTTTGGTTATGTTGATTGTGATGTTGTTTTAGAATTGTTGTTTGAGAATGGGAAAATGGATAGGGATGGGGAGTGGGAAAGAAAAGGTGTGGGTGAAGCGTACTTGGTAGCAGTGGTCGTTGTTGTGGCGTTGATTTATTGACCTGCCGCCACGTGACAGCTGGCCCCTGTTTCCTCTTGAAAAGTTTAAGGTCACACCACACGTGTCCCACTGCCACACTCATTCCTCCATATTGCAAAACCCATACCATTACCACTTTCTTCCCATCAAATTCTTTCCCCCTTTCTTTACATACGTCACACCACATAACGGATCCATTTTACGTTTCTTCCTCCTTACACATCCCAAACAACTATCTTTCCTCTTTCAATACCACAACCATATCTCCACTTTTTATTACTTTTAATCATATTTCTATCATTCCATTAACTATTTTAATAAACCAAATCAAATTCGTTAATATGGTTAGTAACTTTATTCACAATTGAGCTTATTTATATAAAAATAAATATTTCAAATTTGTTGAAACACAAACCACAGACAGGAAAGACAATTGTAATAACATGCAACTAGGAAAAAATATTCTGGAAATCCTGTGACAACTAATGCAATATCGACATTCTCTAAATAACTCGTGACAGGGAATAACTATGCATAATTTACACAACAATAACGTGACTACAAAATTCTGACCCACTTTGGGGTTTACACAGATACGCCCGTGCTTCATCGTCCAATGGCACAATACAAAAGAAGTTACGGTGGAATCTTCTATAATAGAACCCTGATGCAGTTCATTCAGAACACATACAATAAAACCCCATTCACATTAAATATTTTTTCCTTTTACAATATATGCTTGTTTTCATTTATTTTTGTAAAATATAAATAAAAATATTTTGTAAGTTTTACTGAATATTACTACATAAGGATACGTGTAGTTTTATGTGATTGGAATTATATAATATATTGCAACGGCACGTTGAAGTTTAAATATTTTGAATTCCTTTATTTGGTGGAAACTGAGCATGTGATTAGATGAGTTTGCGGCTGAAGGAATGATTAAACGTTAGTTGATTCCACAAAGGACGAAGGTTCCTTCAGAAAGCCACGCAGAAAAAGAAAGCAACCATAACGCGGTTAGATATATATATATATATATATATTCAATACGCAACCAATTCTTTAATGTGCGTCTGATACAAAAGAAATATGATTAACCCATGTATGGGGGAGGAGATGCATCTTTGTGATGTTTTGGTTCATTGAATCCCGTTTTATCATTCTCTATTTTCTTTCCTCTCTTCTCATCATAACCTTATCAAACTAATTATGCCAAAAGACAAATTGGCCTACCGTTATTTTGTTTGGACTTTGACAAAAGGAATAACATGAGTAACATCCTATGATTTACTATTTCCTAAGATGCATTCCACGTGGAAGGATGGTTATATTGTCGCCTTCATATTTTTAAGGATAAAATTAAAATAAAAACATCAATTTTCAAAATTAATAATATTTATTTTAAAGATGTTTTATTAAGTAATCTTCAGGGGGAACCATTCATATTTTGTATAAAAATAGATAAGGGAATTCCAAGTTATTTTGTCCTTTAACTCTGACTTAGAAAATTCGTTATGACATATTTGCTTAAACTAGGTGTCAATGGAGGGAATAAAATGGATTAAGCTTAATATAAAAAGGTAATCGAAATGAGAGAATAAAATGATGATGAGATGAAGGTTGTGTTGTAATAGAAAGAGATAGAGAGAAGAAAGACGTAAGCGTGGTTCACGATTGGTTTGGTAGAAACCAAACATTTCATTTGTTATTCCCATTTTAGCGTACCTTGCCCACCAACCACTCAAGTACTTCTACACTACACACACACTTTTCTTACTTCACTCTTCAATGTGGTCCTGTTCTTCACAATTCACATGTTGCAATCACCGCCCATATTTTCTACCATTTTTTTCATCTCCTTCTCTTCATTAAAAATTTCTCTCCATATTATTATTCTCTACTTTAACTACTTTGGACTTTGACTGATGCGTAATATGGGATTTTAAAATTACAATATCTAATTGATTATATGGTGAATTATTTTAATTATACGAGGTGCTTCTATTGACATTGGTTGGGTCAGGATGCAAAATTGATTGATTGAAGACTCTGAAAGGGTTCCACCAGTATGAATGAGGAATGCATTAAAAACAAATAAAAATAATTCACTTTATTTCTCTGCCTTTCCTTTGGAAAGCAAATTTTAAGAACGTGGCCGATGCATACTAGCCTTTCTGTTCAAAGATAATTAAATAAGATGAGATGAATATTTAATGGTTATGCAGACCTTCTTCCCATCCAAAAAACACTTTTTCATAAAGGAAAAGAAAAAACTCAGAATACAAAAAAGCTAAGCAATGAAAAATAATAGGAAAATTGTAATCAGAGAGAAAAGAAAATGCTGCTGAAGCCAAAAGTAATTTGGTTTAGTACATAGTTGATATTGGTGACTAAGAATAAAGCTTTCTCACCATACACGCGTTTCGGATTATGTGAACGCGATAATAGTCAAGAAAAATAAATGATGATGCAGATGAAAACTAGTGATTTGAAGAAAAAAACAGTTAAAAATAAGTTAATTTAAATGAATTGAAAGCTAATAATGAATTTGAATAAAAATGTGATTGATAGATATGATTGATAATTTTAAAAACATTTATATGTGTATTTTTTAAAAGGTTTAAATATCTTTGTTGTCCTCATTTTCGTAGTGTTTGTTGCGGATGGTCCTCATTTTGACAGAATGTTTTAAATGTTCCTCATTTTTACCGAATGTTTAAAATGGTCCTCATTTTCGCAATTCGTGTTTTATTTGGTCTTTTTCTAAAATGTCGTTTAAATCATTAACGAAGCATTGTACATGTGACACGGTTTGTATTAGGGTGTGTACAAGAAAGGACCAAATAAAACACGAATTGCGAAAATGATGACCATTTTAAACATTCGGTAAACATGAGGACCATTTTAAACATTCTGTCAAAATGAGGACCATCTGCAACAAACACTACCAAAATGAGGACCAAAAAGATATTTAAGCCTTTATAAAAATATTACTATTTTTTGTTATAAAAATATAATTGAGAAAATAAAAAAATGAAATATTACTTATTAATTTTCAATGAAAAGTAATATTGTTGAAGCTTTTTTGTTCATTTCACAATTCTTTTTTAAGAAACTTTTTCTATAAATCCTCACAAATAACATAAATCAAATGACCCAATTTTTCCAAATCATCTCAAAATCAATTTTCACAGATCGTTACCTATTGTGAATAACTCCTTAAAACAATTAAAAACCAGTTGTAAAAGAGGATATGCATAATTTATAAACTTAAAATTTGGCATCTAGAAACAATTTAAAAGAGGTCAAACTTTATTATTAAATTACAGATATAGATCGAAAAGGCAACTTCCATGTTGTACCCGGATTTTGATTTCAAAAATCTGTGCTAAACTAAAATATGTATTATAATTAATAAAAATCTATATTAGTCGGATCAAGATTGTAGTTGGAGAATAAAAAATTGATGAAAAATGGGTAATTGTTGGGAAGATTAGATAACTAGCAATGATTGATTCTCCTTAACACCAGGCTCAAGGAAAGGATTAGTGCTGCGCAGCTCTTTTTTCCGGATTGTAACATTTCATTAGTTGCATTGAATTAAAAGACAACATGTCAAATTAAAAATAAATTAATCAATGATTCATGCTCTGCTTTGTCGATTTGATATACGAAGATGCTGCTTTATTATGAGCAAGGATCGACAAGTGGAGGCAAATTATTCATGATTCTCTTTGTTTCCGTATTATAATAACTATGTATTTTGTACGTATTTTATACCCTCCATTAAAAATTTGTCTGATTATGAGTTAAAGACTGATTCTATTATACAAGTATTAATATGAGGTTGATCTCTTTTGATAAAATCTTTATGGATCACATTTGTTGAATTGGAGAATCGCGGAAGCTCAATACAATAATATGAACTTGAACTGCAGCGTATATATATAATTAAATAAAATTGATTTATGATAAAAAGTGTTGGTGATAAGTATGAAATTATTTAATTTGAATGGTAGTGTGGTTGTTGTGATAAAAAAATGAAAAGTAAATAGTGAATGATGGGCATGAAGAAGAAATAGATAATAAAATGATGAAAAGAATAGTGAATTGGATTGGGAATGGGAAGAAAGAGAAAAGGGTGCACGAATCAAGGTGACGTGTCGGACAGAGACAGACAGCTACGCCGGCGGGTCGGCAATTTTGGACAAAAAAAAAAGATGTTTGTGGGTGTGGGGCCCATTGCGGCTATTATCTTCTGCAGCGCTGGGGAACACTCACTCTCCCACAACCAAAAACGAAACACACATAGGTTAATCATATCACCCCAATCTAGAATAAATATTATAGATTCATGCGCTGCTTAAATAAGAGTTACTACCACTATCGTAGTCCATAATAGTAATGTCAAAATAATTACTACAATTGCAACCGCATAAGAAAAAACGACATGTTAAAAAATTGGTTAGGTGTGGGCGGCTGCTGTCCTTTATTTTATAATAATATTATTATTTTTTTGTTGGTGCTGATTATAATTTTAAATATTTTGTTGTGCATTGAGGTGACACCTTTTGTGGAAAGTGAAAAGAATAAATATCATAAACATATAAATATAAAGGCGGAGGCTACTTTCAATTCTCCTTCTCCTCAACTCGCATTCCACACTCTCCTTCTAAGCGCGTTCAACGTCAAAAACCAAATTTCGTGGTCTGAAAAGTAGTGGATTTGGAATATTTGACCATTCTACCCTGTCGTTTAGTACTGTAATTACAAAGGACGAGGTTTTTATCAATGTTCAATATTTTCAACAATTAAAACAGAAGTATGAGATAAAATACGTGAGGAGAAAGGAACAATAGTAACAAAATCAATTATGAGGAAAACCTCGTCCCAGAGATATATTTTAAAAAGAGAAAATTGTACAAGTCTTGAATAATTAGTCGATTGTTCATGTGGGTGTTCACAAGAGGTGAGTCACTGAAATTTGATCTAGAAGATTTTGAGTATCTAAATTCAAAATTGAAAGAAGAGACATGCACGTGGCTTGTGGTTCTGGTGTGGAGATGGAGAATGATGAGGCATTTTGGCTTCTATCAATAAAATAACACCAATACGCGGTGGAACCAATAATTACTCATTTTATATTCAAACTAAGATGAAAATAAAATATAAGTACTGAGGCTGCGTTTATGGAAGTTATGTGACTAATGCGAATGCAAGCATCATTAAAAATCAACACGTTTTCCACACCCTAGGTATTTGATTAACCAAGCATTTGACTCATCTATTTTCTGCAGAGAAAAACCTTTCACACGCTCAATTATGCAACTATTCCTTTGTCTTTCTCTCGCAGTAAGTACTGAGCCCAATTTTCTGAATCATAACAAGTTGAGGCAAAAAATTAAATAAGAGAAATTTCTTCTTTTTCTCTTCGTTTGGTGGTTTCATTTTTATATCTAAGTCTCCTATTAATTAATTCGAGATGAAAAAATTGAAAAAACTTTGCTGGTTTTATGTAATATAATTTAGACTTTAAAAACAAATCATTTCGTTATTCATGTGTGAAAAAACGTAATGAGCTCAAAAATGCTCTGCAGGATTACGAAATTTGTCTCACCAAATGACTGTGTAACCCTGTTATAGTGACGAAGCAAAATTGCAAGTTCTTAAAAATTAATGGTGAATGGAGCCCATAAACACGCCCCTATTTATGATTTGTTATTCGAATTTATAGTTTTCAATAAACTATTCTTTGATAGTTACTGTTTCTGATGATGATACTGTTATCATCATGTAAGTGATGACTTTCCTATTTATAAGACTTTGTCTCTACCTTCTGAAATTTTGAGCAATCTACTTATGAGATGGGTCATGGGTTATTATTACTATTGTGACTGGGAAGGAGTAGTTGTTTATAAAAACACTTAGAAGATGAATATTACTCTTGCTTTTTTTCTTTTGTATAATATAATATTGTAGCCCATGCTGGTGTGTCTTGTTGTAATCAAATGCAACTGTACAAAATTGTTGCCCCCCACCTGCTTGTGCTAAGTCTTCTGCAAAAATTTATTCTTTGCATGAATGAAGCACTGTTGCTATAGAGTGTGGTATTGTTGAAGGTGAATGGTTTTTTGCATATGAATTAAAAACTGTTTAATTGTATATGACAGTACAAAATGTTAGTGGGGCTGCTTTATATTTTACAATCATGATTTCCACTACGACCTGAAAGTGTGGCTTGACCGTTCGAGATATTGGAATGGAGGAGTGGTTTTGCGTTCCTTTTCTTCAACTTTCAGGTAACTTTTTTGTGCATTTGGTTTCACGAGTAAAGCCTAGAATCCAATAAAAAGAAATGGCCTAAAAAGGAGGAAGCAATGAAAATGGAGGAAGTGATTTAACAAAGATTTAATGATGAAGTAATTGACTTTATAAAAAAGCCAAATGATACTTCTTTACAGGACCTTTGAGGAATGTCTGTTCAGCTGCATGGCCATGGCCGAATGAGACAAAAACTAACACGATCTCCTACTGGCCCATCAAACAAACAACTTTTGAATTCAAAACACTACCTAAGAACAGAACTATGAATGGTCCCCGCTTTTCGTTTCAACTTCATTCAATGGTTGTGCTTCATCACATGAATCACGATAACGACCATAGTATATATCATGTCTATTAAAAAATTTAGCCGTCCATTATATAAAGTGTGAAAGGTAAGTATGGTTTTTCAAATATTTCATGCCCTATCAAATGAGTGGCTCTGGATTCTTTATGGACATAATAGTTTTTCACGTAGGTTGTATATTTAGGTAGGTAGAATATTATCTATCTAATGTCAAATCTTGTAATACATTAAACAACAAAAACTAATTAGGTGATTGATATTATTGTTTCTAAATGTTCCAAATGTTTGAAATACGTAACCTACTTGGTGAGTCTAGCTAGTAGGGGCTAGATGATTTTTAAAATGTCTTATTAAGTTCTAGAAAATTTATATTTAACCATATGTTTTGTCTATAAGAATTCATTTTTTTTCTCTTAATTTTTCTAAATATCAGAAGTTTCCATTTTATCCAAATAGGAAGTCGTGATATTAATTTAAGGACCCCTGAAGAAAAAAATGTGTAAGTATTAATAAATCCAGTGGAAAACAAAAACTATAAAAAAAAGATTGATATACTGATTAAACACTTCATCCTACTATGTTGCAAGTATGACTCATACAGAGAGAAATCCATACTTGACTCTTGCATTCCGAAAACCTGTCTCATGGACCATAATCAGGCATTCCGAAATCCATACTGATTAAATTAAATTGGTTAATTTTTATCTTTCTCTGTACTTGTTTTAGGAGTGTCTTAATCTAAAGATGACATGATGTATTGGATAAAAAAAAAAAATCGATAGAAAAAAAAACATTTAAAAATAAAAATGAAAGGTCCAATAAAAAAATAAAGTAGTTTTAAAGAGAAAACCTGAATTAAACCTATCATATAATGTGAAAGGTATATTGTTAACATCTAGAATAAAGAAGAAACTATGACATAAAATAGCTAGACAAACTTTCTTAAAATTAAATGTTATTACTGGTATGATCAAGATTTGTGCAACTTAGGAAAGTGACAAATGTTGGACATCTAAAGTAATTTACGATGAGAAGAAAAGAGGAAATTAGTTGAATAGCTTAATGAGCCCAAACAAAGTGGACCCAGCTGTTTAACAGTCCTAGTTGTTCACAAATTTGACTAGGTGGTTTTGTTTAGAAGTCCAAGTAAACTGAAGGGAAAGAATTAGGTATACTTAAGGTTGCAATAATAATTAAGGGTGAGTGTGACGTGTACACATGAATGTCATTTAAATCGTAAAGAAATAGATGGGTATAGAATCTAAGAAAAATTTGGTGTACGCGTAAAAGCAGATAGTGTGTTCTTGACTTTCTTTTGTTATGAATTCCACATTTTGGTTCATGGGTCCTACAGATCTCTGCGTGGGATTGCCTTCATCCAACAATATCTTTAATTAACAACTCTTTACACCAAATATTATAAACCTATTCTAATTTATACTAACACTTTCATGTTAATATCATTTACAGAACTTTATTTTAGTTTGTAAAATGATAATAATAATAAATATTAAAAAAAATAGATGAATACCAAGAGAATTTTAATAAAATATAAAATAATAATAGTGAAAGAAAACAAAGAAGAACATCTCGATCTAGTCTCTTCTGCAGGCCCTACTGTCCAAGGGGACTTCAAACTTTTCAGACTAGTTCATGTGTAAACGTATTGAATGCAATTTCCCTTCTTCCATAATTAATTTTATCTTATTCAAAACTATGTGTATCCCCTTATTACAAGGGTGTCAAATATTTGATCACATCTATAATATCTTCAGATTGGGACTGGATTGTTTGAAAATTTTCTATCTTTCTTTCACAAGATGGAAATAAGATTCAACGTCATTAATCCATGATTATTTTATATAAGAAATTAAAATATATTTTAATCTAAAATTTGAAGATAATAAGTTTGGTAAGTTTTTTCTTTTGTATATAATTATAAGAAAATTTCTAGATAATAATTATTTTTAAAAACAAAAAATTATTATGACTAATTGAAATATTAATTTAAAAATTAAAATTATTAATAACTAAAATAATAAATTGAGTTCTACAGTGATCATTATACTGAATTGGTTGCTGTATTAGTCATTAATATTAATTAATAAAAAAGTATGCTCTTTGATTCCTGTATTAAATATGATAATTGTGATATTTTGGTCACAATTGTGATTTTTGTCAAATTTTTTATAATTGTGATATTTGAGTTAATACATTACTGAGTAAAAAAATGAACTAAATAATTTTGTTCTGCTTAAGCTAATGAATCTGGCAGAAACACTCAAATGATTTTCTCTTTTCTCTTCCTTGTATATAGGGTAAAAAACTGTATATATCATTCACTTCGGAAAAATATTACTACAAATGATATTAAAATATATTTTATTTTTCCTTTCAAATATTAGAAAAATCAAATTAACAATTTGTTCAATGTCAAATGTGTATTCATGCAAAAAAGAACAAATACCCATGATTATAATTATTTTAAAATTATGTAGGAGCAAGGTAATATTTCATCGTACATGTAATATGTGAAAAAAAAAATTGTGATGAATGAGACGAATATTCAGAAAAGAAAAATGAAGAAAAACGACAAATAAATGTTTGGTCTAAGCCTGGGCTCCCACCTTCGATATATTGATGGATGAGGGATCCGCGCGGTCAACAACCAAACTCCACTATGATAATCGTGACATAACATGTCCACATGTTGCATGACGTGTGAATACATAATGATACATGCATAGCATGAAATGTGAACAGGTCTTGCCTTTTTATTCTTCCTTTCTAACATCTATTAAGTGGTTAATTAATTAATTAATTAATAAAAAAAATGAATGAGTGGTGTTAAAAATGACATCGGTGCGCCGCCGCAGTCAATGGAGAGTATACGGCGGCACCACAGAGAGGACAAAAGATAGCAATAGCGAAAATGACAAACAGAAAGGGAAGAGGAAGTAGTGGGGAGAAAGACCAAAGAAAAGACCCTATTACGTTTTGGTGTCTGTGGTGGTGTGTTTTTGCGTAAAGGAAAGAGAACAAAACGCGATGTGTTGTGTTGCGTGTGACATTGTAAGAGAGAGCAGCGTGACGTGTGCGGTGCCGACAGATTCGGTGGTGATGGGGCTTCTCACCAGAAACACGCCACGTTTTCCTCTCTCACTATGTGGGTCCCACAGTGCACCGCCCCATAATAATAATAATAAAAAAACATAGTAAGAGGAAAAAAAGGGACCACATGGAAGAGAGAGAGAGTTGTGTTGTGTTGGTGTGAAATGACGGCCGGCTGGGCGCAGGTGGAGCAGCTTCAGAGCTGTGTGCTCTGCTTCCTCATGACGTTTTTTTTTCTTCTATTTTATCTCTCACTATTACCAATAAAATATTAAGAAAAACTTAAAATAGTAGTATATGAATGATAATTTAATATTAATAGGGTGATAAAGAGAAGTAATTATTATAGTAATGGGTGTTGAAGAATAGTGGGGGGTGTTGCGTGTGGGGATGGTGGGGTATTGCACTTTTGCAGTCTTGAGTCTTTTTGTCACTCAACTGTGTGCTCATAATAGTTTTCTGACAACTGGGTTTCAATAGGTCACATTCTCTCCATAATAATATCACTGCTTCACCTCACAAAAACCCAAGCTAACCCCTCTTCCCCCTCTCATAATAATATCACTTTCACCTAATTTTCTTTTTCTTTCACATTTTTTTATTACAATCTTTCTTCTTTTTTTTTTTTTTTTTTTTTGGTCACCCAAGGGAAGGAACAATCAATTGGCTTCATTCACTTCCTTCAGTCACATCCGTAGGCTTATATGCATCTTTGTATAGTTTCATCCTATAAATGTTAACCCACCTCTTGCACCGTACTTTCTTTTTCGTCATTATTATCATTCATTATATTTTTCAAAATACTTTATATTAATAAACTTTTTAGTCATTCTATTACTGTTAAGAAAAAAGAAATACGAGGGATATTCCTAATTCCTAAATAAATTTTAAAATAAATTTTACTATAAATAAAAAATTATAATTAAATCGTAAATTAGAGTTTAAATTTGTAAAAAATAAAAGTTTTGAGATTTTAAAGTTAATCTGAAAGAGTTACAATTTTTAAAATTTAATTGCTTGATGTCATCTTAAATTCTTTAATTGAAATCTCCAAGTTTCCACTCAATCGTCTTAAATTTTATTTGTACCTTTTGTTTCTGCTTTTGGAAATCCAGTATTAAATTTAAATGCATATTCAAAATAATTTATTAAACTAAAACAATCTAATACTAGCTGATTAACCCATGGAGTGGGCTCCAATCAGTTAATGTGTTCTGTGATTATAAATATGAACCATAGTTCTATAATATATCTTCAACAAGTCACATGATTAATAGTTTCTATCATAGTTTTTTTTTTAATGCTTACTCTGCAACATACTGTTGAAAATATAATAAAAAAAATACATTTATGGTCTGATTATGATTGGATTTAAATGGACATTGCATTATGGAAAATAGGAAAGGAAAAATATGCTTCCATTGGTTTTTGTTTTGGACCTCATAAAATGAAAGGACGAACTATTATATGTCCAACTTGAGATTTTAGGAGTATAAACACTTGCTTTTAGTAGAGAAAAATATTTAATCCCTTATGAGAGTGAAAGTTCAGAGTCACATTAAGTCTTTTATTGTTATAAGTTATTGTAGTAGGTTTGTATAGATTTTCTAGTAACACACAAGATGCAGATTCTTAATGTCTTAAAAGGATTACAATAAATGCAAGATAGGTATGACCAATTAATTACTTATTTATTATAAGACAATCTCAACTCAATTGATTTGAGCTTTGGTTCAGACAATAAAAAAAGACTAATTTTACAAAAAAAATAAAAATCATTAGTACATCTGAATGTTTAGAAGATCAAAGTATGAATGAGCTGCATATGTTTTATATGTCACACATGGAAATGAATAACTATGCCAATTTTAAATAATAATATATTTTTTTATTCTGGATCAGGAGTCATACTCAAGTCTTTACTTAGTTAATCAAGTAGTGATTAATTACGCTAAAACAATTCTAAAATGATTTTTTCAATTTTATATTTTTGTAAATGATAAATGCTAGAATGTGAGACATTACATCTAGGTATGTAATTAATACTAAGCTTAAACATTAATATCAAAATATTCAGATAGGATTTATTAAGTGCAGTATTGTTAATGTGCTACCATGAATGCTTCATAAAATAAAAGCTATTGAAATTCTAAGAAAACGATCTCAATTGTTGAATTACAATTTATAAGAACAGAAGCAGAAAAAAAAAGAAAGTAAAGAAATAAATATTGACATGGGAAAGCTGCTAAAAATTGACACACACAATGAAGAGAAGGGAAAGAAGGAAAATGTAAAAGGTGAAAAAAGTGTTTAGCTTTATCTAAGAATAAGAAGAAGAGATAAATAAAAATGTGGGGTGATTTGATAGCACAGACATCGAGAAAAGTCAAGTTTTAAAAGCCGGCATGTTAACAGTGCGGTGGTGCCTGATTCCTCAAAAATGCTGTACTGCTCCTTCTACATCACCATTTTCATTTCCTCATAAATTATTTCCATTAATCACCTATACTCTTTCCTACTTGTGTTCTGCTACTTACCAAAACACTCAAGTTAAATGCACTATGTTAGCTTTCATCAACATCCTATGCAGAGTGGGCCAAACCCTTTCCCTCTCACTGCATGCACTCTTTTGCTCCATAATCCTCTTTACTTCCAATAATTTCAAAAAATTAATTGTTAACATACTTTTGATTATGATAAAAATCAATAATTAAAATAAATGATTTAGTATTTTTGTTAATATATATAATTTATATTATAATAAAAAATAATCAAAACAAAATAATTTTAACTTTGAACTACCACACATCACGCATTGATTAAGATATTTCCACGATTTAAAGAAAATAAGGTAGTTGTTTTTAAATTTGTTGACAGTAGTTTCATGTGCAAATAGAAGTACAGGAAAGTATATAGAATAAGTAAAAAGGAATATGAAGGTGTATAAATGGTACGCGCTATGGATGGCGAATGGGTCTAAGGGTTGTGGAAAATATACGCTGCAAAAATGATAAGAAGCAGAGGTCTGACTAGAAAAGGAATGCCATCATGCTGATACCCACACGCTCGCTTCGCAGTTCCCGCTCCCCACACAGCAAGCACTCTCACGCGCGCGTCTCTTCTCACGCTCGTCCTTTCTCTTTCCCAGGTGGTCCCAACCGCATCAACGGTTCGCAATCCCTCCTCGCTTGTCTACTACGCCGCCCAACATTCCAAAAGCGCCAAACCAAAAATAAATTAACCACACTACACTACCACCAACATTGCAAAACTAAAAAACTTTCAGACCACACAATCATGGAAAAACGTTGAATATCATCTTCTAACAACATAAACAACTTTAACTGGATCCGCAAACTACCACTACTACAAAATTTGTAGAGTCATTGATAAGGAAAATAAATGTATATACAATATCATAGCGTTTTTTGCTTCCATTAACCTAATGTTAGATAGACTCACATGGACAGATAGATACCATGAACGTACAGATAGTAAAACCTAAGCGAGGTGATGGAAAATTTAAAAACATACAAGATAAATCAGGTACGAGGGAACGCAAAACGACGACGACGTAAAAAAACCTAGTCAGAACTTGGATCAAACACCTCATAGCCAAAGCGGTGGAGGCTCGTTCAAGTCGATGGGGATCCCGCGCCGGACAAGTCCCAAAAACGACGCCGTCTGGGAGCTTTCCACGACCTGAACTCCGCCACTGAGAGGAACAGCGCCGTCAGGGCGACGGAGAGCGGCGGTGGCAGGAGGAAGAGGTTGCGGCGGTTCGATGTCTTTGAGAACGGCGGTGTGGAGGAACTCGGTGAGGACGAGGGTGCGGGAGGGGACGTTGGGCCAGCGGTGATCGGAAGAAGGGGCGTTGAGGTCGAGGCAGAGGGCGGGCGCCGGGGGGAAGTTGGTCTTGGCCTTGGCGCCACGGAGAGAGCGGGCGGCGCCGTCGTAGGCTAGGGCGGCCTCCTCGGGTGTATCGAATGTGCCCAACCAGACACGTGTCTTCTTCCAGGGGTCACGTATTTCGGCGGCGTAGCGTCCCCAGGGTCGCTTCCTGACGCCCCTGTAGTGCCCCTCGCGAGAGGCCGAAGAAGAAGAAGACGCCATCATGCAACGAAAGCAAAGTACCAACTAAAACTCAAACTCAAAAAACGTTGATGAAAAGGGAACAAACACAACAAATGACTATGTGTGTATATAAAAGTGGAGGGACCCACATAACCTCCCGTAATTGTCGGCTGGCCGGCACCACCACACTTCCCTTCTCTTTCTCTTTGCTTTGCCTTTTGGTTTATATATACACGTACACACGCACACAGTCGCAAATTTGGATAAAATGGGCACTTTAGATGGGAGCCGTTGATGTTGATCAGGGTTGGGGGTGTAGAATCGGAGGGTTGTGGATTGAGATTGTGGAGCCGCCGCCTGATGAGACGTGTGAGAAGGAGGAGTGACGTAAGCCCTAGTGGTGTGTACGGCGTTGGGTGAGCGGCGCCTGACATTATTTAGTGTTAATTAAGAATGGATTAGTGGTAATGTGTGGTTTTTTTTGGGATTGAGATTGTGAATGGGAATTTGAGTTGACGTAATGAAAGGGAAAGGGGAAAGAGGAGAGAGGATGGGTGAGGTGAGTGAGGTGGGGGAGTGGGATTGGGAAGAGAGAGTGTGGGGTTGGGGTTGGTGCAGTGACAGAGACTCCCACGTGGAAGAGTGTCTGAGTTGCAGGGAACAGGTGGTGTTGGGCCACACTCTCTCTCTCTCTCTCTCTCTCAATATGGGCTTCTCTGTTCTATTTGGCGTGTTTGACTCTGTTGGGCTCTGTCCTTTCTCTCACTTTAATAACTCTTTTTCTTTACTATTTTCTTCCATCTTACTACTACTTACCACTGTAAAATAAATAAATAAATTATTATTATTATTATTATAAAAAGTGTGAGTGAGTGGTGAATGCCAGGGGTGTTCAGACTCACTGCACCAAGCAGACGGGCACAGTTTATATGCCTACACATACAGATACGGATGTAATAATGTAATAATGTTCACGTGAATCCCTTTCTCTTTTCTTTTTCCTTTCTTTTCTTTTCTTTTCTTTTATCACACACTATTTCGATTCTTAAATCGAGTTATCGCCACACATGTTTCGACTATCTTTCAATGATTCTCTCCCTGCACCAGGACAACTGGTTTTACATTATTTTCTTTTTTCTTCTGTTTTTTAAACTTTGCCTTTTGGTTTCACTTTCTATACTCACTCCATCACCCTCATCATCATCATGATATGATAGGACGCCAACTTTTTTATTTCTTCCTTTTGTGTGCTCCGTGGGATGTTTTTTCATTACCCTTCAATTTCTCTGTTTCTGTCTATCAAACAACATCCCTGCGTCTGTCTTTGCTTTACCTTCAAAACCCACTTTCAACGGACACAATATACATCATGTTGTAACGACCTCTTATACAAAATTTACTCAAAATGTGATGAAATTTTTTTAAAATCTACCAAAATAGTCTAAATAAATTGTATTAGCATCTATCATACCATTAATATTATTTGGAGGCAGCCATAGTTAGGTAAAGTTTGGACCAGTGGACCTAAGACAGGGATAGGACATGCAGAGCTACAAGTTTGAAGCAAGAGTCTTCGGAAGATAAAAATAACTAACACGACCAAAACAGACTCCTAATAATTTAGTCCTAATCTCAATAATTCAACTCTCCTCACTCAGATAAACATTGTATCACAAGTTCAACAATCATATGTAATGTTGTTACTCAGCGTATTCAAAAACTTATATCGATGCCCTGATGTATGAACTCTTTCAAATCATCTTATATATTTTTACCTGAACTGGCATGACCTGTGATTAAGATCTGATGAGAGTAAAATGAACTATAAGTCTACAGAACGATAAAATTTTCAACAATATAGTTAAGATCATTTGTTAATAATGCATTTTTTTTTATTAAATAACGATGCTTAAAAATAAATAAAATTGAACCAACCAGGCCTGTCTTCAAAATTACGATTGGAGAAGAAGTGATTCTTGAGAATCAGGTTGACTGAAATTTGAAATGACGTACTATTGCAGAGTCCATGCGCACGATTTAATAAAATGAAACGTGGTACGTACTCCTACGTTTTACACTACTGTACACAATACTGTTGTAAATAATTTAAATTTCTCTTTCTATTATTTTCTGAGTTTTATCATGTGTTTCTTCATCAAACTTTTTATACTTTATTAGTTTGTTAAATTCTTAATGGAATGATAACGTATTATAAAGAAAATTACAGAAATAAATAAATCAGTTCGAAACGATGTCATTCGTAAACATTGTGATAAAACATTAAAAAAAATGATCAAATTTCTTTCCTTACTATCTTTTATTTTATTTTATTTTATGATGACATCTACGGTCGATGCTACAATATTATTCACTTGTTTGTGTTAAACAATTTAAGAATGTCGTTAATTGGGCACCTCTAAAATGACATGTTTCAATTTAATACTATTGCTAAGATTTTAACTCATAATTACACAAATTTAATCAAAATATTGTAAAGATAGAATATCATTTGTCTCCATCATAAAGTGATAATTGATGATTATGAAAAACTCAAAAAACCTTTTAATTTTATTGTTACGTTTATAGGTGTTACAATTGATATATTGATTTTAAAACTACACTAATTTAACTAAAACATTGCACTTATTTGACCTGTGAGAGTGTAAAATAAGTGTATCCTAGATGAAAATGTATATTTATCATTTTTCATAATTTAATGGTGTGAAAATAAATTTGACGAAATGTGCTACATTTTTATGTTTTAAAAGAAAAAAAAAAAGAGAGAAACATAATTGAGAATTTAGAAAACTGTAGGACAAAATTCAGATAAACGGAATTAGTACATTGAGCCATCTCTTTCTATTCTATTGATTTGCTGAGGGACACTGTTTGATGGAGCTCTCTGGTTGTAGGCTCTTGGGCTTTTGGCCTTTAGTTCTGTTGTAGTGCTGCCAAATCAACTCGGCTACCTTGCTTCATGTTTCTAATACTGAAATAGGAATATATGTCAACAAAGTTATCATACATTTAATCTGTACAGCCAAATATATTAAAATCATTTAAAGTTATGACCAAGTCGCTTTGAAAAAATTACGACTATTTTAAAGTTACTTAATTTATATAATTTTAATCTTAACATGTGATAATACGTAATAATCAATACTCATTTCTCAGAAAAAAATATTCTCAATAAATATCTTGTATATATATGTGTGTGCTCTCATGCTCACAAAAAAACCTAATCATGGACCATAGATCAAGAAATCTAGACCAGACCGGTATAGGTGAGTTTTATTTGGTACAGTGAATTGTTTTTCTTACCAACTTCAATTCAGAAACCAATTTTCTGCTGATGCAAATTGGCAAATTGGCAATTTGGTGGGTTTTTTTTTTCCTTATCAAGGCACAAACAACCATACCGCCTATTAAAATGATCTGCAGATAACATCAATAGGATACAGGTGAAAACTGTGGCAGGCATTATGTAAATTGGACCTTGCTTTTCCTATATGCATATAACATTATGATTTCTATTTGTATCTGAACTTCTAAATTGTTACAAAATCCTCCACTAAATAGAAAAAAGAAAAAAAAAATGTATAGAAGTTCAAACAAAATAGGAAACTAAAATGTAAGCATCATGTACAAATTTCTGATTTACAAATTAAGAGGGTTCCCAGCTTGTAAGAAATTTTAAGGGGCTCAAAAAACTGTTGTCAATATTTGGAGAAGCACGCTATGGGAAACAGCCATCAGAAGATCGGATTACTCTGCAATTAGTGCCACATAGATAGGACTATTGATTAAAAGAAGCAATTTATGATAGGAAGCAGAAAAAAATGAAAAAAAAGAGAGCTATGATTGTGCTTAAAAGATACCAGAAAAAATGGGATATCATCGTGAAAGCAAGATAGGCCCATTCTCGGCAGCAGTGTGAGCATTGCCATAATTATTATTGTTATTATGCCTTGCCATCTGGATGTCACGTGAAAATTGGGTCCTAGCTTTCGCATATGGAGCTGCCCTCGCTACAAAAGAAAATCAAGAGTATAAATTTTTCATTCAATGTCACATATGAAGCGACACATTTCCCTCAAATTCAAATTTCTTTATCCTGTGAAACTACTGTGAAAGATAACGTATCTGTTTCAAAACGTTAAGATTGCATATAGTGAGGGAAAAACTCGGACAAAAATTACACATCACATTGCTTTTCCAATTACAACGTTTAGAAAATTAAAAATGATTATTTTGATCAAGAAGTGTGACATTATTAACAAATTTATTTCTAGAAAAAAAATATTAATTTTTATTATCCATTCCTTTTGGGAGTAAATGATCAACAAAACATTTACTAAATCTCATAATGGTTTCGTAGTGTTTATTTCAAATTCTTACAGCAATTCGTTCTCTGCAAATTTACGGTTAGAAAACTTCAAAACAGACAATAAGACACTGGTCTTGCACTCGTTTATATTAATAACAGTTTTCAAAGCTCAATCTGGGTAAGATTGCTAACCCAAACAATCTTACCCAAAACCGGTCTGATTTTGGTGCAGTAACTCTTAAAAAAACAAACAATTTCAGAAGCCGTTATAATCGGTCATGAACTGTTGTAAGTTGTAATCCACAGCCTCAACCCAGTGACATTTTATTAGGACAACTATAACCCACAAGTTAACATTCTTACCTGCTATTTGCTGAACTCGGAGGATATTCTGCCGCCGTTTCCACCAGCAAACTGAACCAATAATAAGAAGTAGAAAAGTAAAAGAAGCACCTAGGCCAATACCAACTTTAGCACCGGCAGAAAGGTGAGGTCCACAAGTGGGTAATCCAGGTATGCCGCATAGACCTGCATTATCAGTAAAACTGCACCCATCCACAAGTGCAGATTTAGCAACCTTAATCACAGAGAAAGTGGAGGAATGGCATATAGATATGCCTCTTCTCTCATTGCATTACAAATATTCTTTACATAGTTTAACATTTGAAAACATACTTAAAGCTTGCCCCATGTAGAAGTCTTCCTCCTAGAGTCGCTGGGACCCTTCCAGACAGTAAGTTCCCATTAAGGTTCCTGCATGAATACTGCTTAATACTGATTTATCATTTAATTATTCTCATATGGTCAAGCTAAATACTCAGAAATCTTACAGTCTCTGTAATGATGTCAATTGTCCAAGGCTTTCAGGAATCGATCCATTGAAGAAGTTGTAGGATAGGTCACTGCACGTGTACATGCATTCAGAAATCACATCACCATGATAGTCAAGCAAAGATTCAAACCTCGCATAATTTAACAGCGAAGCTAAATAGCAAATCTCCAAGAGGTTTAAACCAAAGCATGAAGAGGCTGAGTCACAAAAATTACATAAGAGGAACAGTGTCCTTTTCACTTTCTGTTTGTTATTTATTTTAGAGGTTTTAGCTTCATACATAGTTTTGGAACAACACTATGGCTTGGTCTAAGTAAGAAATCCCGGTTGTCAGTAGGAATTATGGAGAATAGGTGGGGACTACAAATGTATGTTGTGAAAAAAGTATAAATACAAGTCAATACTTCATGCGAAGTACATCTTGTCCCACACGTCTTGCTATGCCACGCCACTAATGCCTCTAAGGCTTAACCCACAGAAATGTTAAGATAGAATCTGATAAAACTTCTAATACACCTATCCTGAAGATGAAAATCACATATTGGCATTGTACCATATATAGAATGACCTGGGAAACAAAGATAAAAAAAATCCATTGGTCAAATAAGCTAAAGAACAAGAAATCACTTACAGCACTTGCAAGCTAGTTATTGTTCCAAGTGGGGATGGAATAGCCCCACGAATGCCGTTTCCACTCAAGTTTCTGTCATGCAAAAGTATAATAAACATAAGGAATATGAAAATGAACAAGCTCAATGTTAGTATATCTTGGGAAACAGTGAAATAAAAATAAAAAAATAAATAAAGTGAGATCAATTATTCAATGTCACAATATCAGAAATTCTCAAGCAACTTGTCATTTAATTATCAGAGCTTTATCGTGTTATCAACTATCAAGCATGATTCATACATACATGCAATGCCAATTGCCATGAAACAAATAATAATGTTTTCATGAAAGAAAAACTATTTCAAACTCACAGGATTTGTAGATTATGCAGTCTGGAAATGTCATTTGGCAAATAGCCCTTCAGACCTTGATTGCCAAGACCCCTGTTCACAGATACAGCACCAAGTCAATAAGATATTGAGATTAAATATTAAATACAGTTTTCAAAGAAAAATGCAATGGTTTCGGAACCCAGAGCTACCAACATGAAGCAGAGTGGATTTGTAAGTATATTTTTACTAATGAATACAATCAGGGAACAACGAAATTTAACAAAGAGGAGGAAGAGGGCGGGGGATCAATGTAAGGGTCACTCCCTCAAATAAGGAAACATAAAAAGGATTATTCGTGTGTGTGTGTGTGAGTGTGAAATTGGTCTTCAAATGTTAGTTATCAATGTGAACAAAGGCATACTTATAGACAGAGTCTTATAATTTCATTTTGTTTTATTATGGGATTCACACTTCGAAGCTTCTATGCTGAAGAAATGGTTTTTATTCTTGCTTTCGTCGCAAAAGTAAAGAAATAATGAGAAAGAAAAAAAAAGGTCAAAGAATTAACAGAGGAAGATGGAATTAAGACACTACCACTACCAAATACACAATAAAAGCCTAAGACCAAGGACAATAAGAAATTACAGTCCATCAATGACCCATTTGCTGCTACTTTTGTCCAATCTGCAATCTGCTCCAGTCCACGGGTGTTGCTGGGGAACACATGGATCACCATTCCACCCAAACCTGGGAGGAAGCCCCAAAGCCTTCTTCAACGTTTGTAAAGCCATAACTAGAGTAAAAGAACAATAATCAAGAAGCAAACTTTTATAGGCATTTGGATTAACAGAAATCACATTGACTAACACTACATGAATTAGACAACAACTAGATGCAGCAGTATCATAAAGGAACAAATCAACACTCATAGGCTTGAATTTCATCGTTAAGAGGAAGAGGAAGTAAGAACAACAGCAGTAATTGGTTAAGGAAAAGTATGAAAAGACAAGGCAACACAAGAAGTATGATAATGCATATAAAAGTATCAATGAGCAGCACATACCACGGTCAAAGTCCCAAATAACTGAGTATCATGAAGAGTGTTGTTAACATGAGGGGGGAAAAAAAAACAGAAAATGTATAATTATATCACATGTAAGTTCCTAAGAATGTAATTGTTATATTTATTGGCTTAAACCCGAACAAAACCCAGATTGTGTTTGATTATTATAAAAATTCATGTCAGAAAAAATAGGGCATTGCATGTACCTTCATCTGATAATGTTTTTGATTCAGCCGTTATAACCTCCAATATCTCAATTGCACTGATTATGGCAAAACTACCTTTTATTGGGCTCAAAGTTACAGTCAAAGTTCTCCCATTAACAGTAACAGTTCTATTAAGCACAAGAGCACTATAACGATCGCCACTCATTTTCACAATGTCGACATTTCTAAAAGCAACATCTCCATTTATCATAATGTCAAAGACTCTTTGTCCTGTAGCTGTCACTGAGTTATCAATCTCAGCAAAATGTAACCAAACAGAATAGTTTTTGTTGGGATCCACATCCAATGTATATGTTAAATCAGGCTGGCTACTAGTGCTGACAAGAGCTGATCGATAAAGAGTTTCGGGATAAAAGTTTGGTGGATGTGAAGCCTGTTTGATTCTAGTCTCAACAGATCTCGGCTGATCAGAATCCCCGCCAAAAGTTTTAATATGCTGCCAATATCTGTCCCCTCCCCGAGGATCTGCACCATAATCCACACCAAATTTTGACTGTCCAAACCCACAACTCAATCTTTTGACTGTTCTAAGCATTACCCCTTCACTCCAATCCGGTCCAAAATAATAAGCTTTATCATCAATTTGAAGAATCTCGATCGAAAGAATTGCCGGATCTCCGTGACCTGTGCCATGGAAACAGATTGATACTGAACCATCCATAAGAGATACTTGGGCTTCGGTAAATGCTTGATCGTCCTGAGTGGTCCAGCCTGATTTCAAAGAATATATTTGTGTTCCTTGAATTGAGATGTCAAATAGAGGTTCATCGGTAACTGTAGTGTGTGCAACAAGTCCAAAAAAGATCCTGATTGAGTAGCGCCCTTTTGGCACCCTGTTTATGTTATAGCAATTTGAAAGACCTTCAGACAAGGGGAAATAGCGAAGAGTCTTCAGAGGGGGGGCAATGTAACTTGTCGTAGATGCATTGGTGGGAATACCTCCTGTATAACCAAAGTCTTTATACCAAAGGGTAGTGGTTGGTTTTGTTTGAACATCATGACGAGCCCCACAGCTTATATGCATGCCATATGGCCCTGAAACGAATACAATGTCTCAGAAATTTAAATCAACTCAAAGGGGATAAACTGTTAAAAGTAACAAAATCCTAATCCACTGGAACGTGCAAGCTATCATGCTGGTTTCGTTGGCACTGAAATTCCCCAGCAGCAATTACAATGCAGCCAGAACCGACCTCTTGATGTAAGTCATTTTGTAGTTTGTCAAAAGATTGCACGCTCACACTCGCACAAAAGCATAATTTAATCATATCCCTACGATGCTGCTCGATTAAATACAACAGTCTGTGCACCGTACAACCCCCAATAAAGCATTTTCGTGAACCATGATAACTTACTAAACTGGCAGAGAGCAAACCTAAGGGAAATGCTCAGTTTCCACCAGTTCTTACTGATAATAGAACATAACATAACAAAAAAGGAGTTAAATAAGCATCGCTATTTTTAAAGTTTGGAAATGCTCAGTTTTTATGATTTTATAGGATCAAAGCACTACGCTACGGAGAAATGTCTGTCATGAACCATTCTAAGTTGACCAACGCGTCCGGCCTGTAAGCAAAATGTTAAGTTGCAGACAATAATTTGATTATGTTATTGAATTTCCCATTTTCCCCCCTTTTAAATCATTCAGTGTTGCCTACTGGCTTTGTCTCATACTATGACTTCAACCCCAAAGCACGTTAACAAACATAAGAAGATGCGGAAAACTGCATCATTTAGCATTTCTCTAATCCATGAGCAATTTTGGCGCACCAGATGAAATCAAATGTACCCCTACACCACTCAGATTCAAGCATCACCTCTATAACTTAATTCAAAGCAAAACAAGACGAAATTCAAACACATCCAAGCCCAAATCCTTATCAACTCAGCTTTCAACTTCAATGCAAAATAGAGAATCTCACCTCGTTGAGCTGCACGCGTAGTAAAGGCAAAGCAGAGGAAAAGCGTCCACAGCAGAAGGAATCGAAACGTTGCTATGTTCGCCATCTTCGCTTTTCTTCTTCTTTTCTCTCTCTCACATCCCAACTTTTCTTGAGAGAGAGAGAGCGCACAAACGTGTCTGCACTTCGCAGCAACACTGCACACAGATGGAAATGGAAATTCACAAATTCACATTCACTAGCTACTACGTTTAGTTGACCCGTGAACTAATGAAGGAACAGCTGTTATGGTGGTACTGAGCCTTATCACGATTAATGCAGGCGCGAACCATCCCAGCGGTTTTAATGGTCATTAATGGTTCAATATTAATTGACGTGTGTGAAAGTATGGTAGGTCTGAACTCTACGTGGTTACTGTTTGTGGGTCCGCTTTTTTTGACGGCTTGATTTGAGTTTAGGGGGAGTGGTTGTAGCTTGGTCCTTTTTGATCAAGGTGTAGTTAATTTCTGTAGTTGCATGTGAGACCCACTTATTTTATCTCTTTACAAAAAAAAATTGAATGGATTCTGCTTTTCTGTTGTTATGAAACGACAACAGCAACGTGAGTGAGTGAGAAAAGAGAAAGAGAGAGGTTAGTTTAGGTACACAGAAAGAATAACCGTTCATGGAGGAGAAATGTCGTGTCAAATAATTGCTGATTAATTAAAATATGTTAGTAAAAGGAAATTACATGATTGGCCTTAACAAGGAATTTTTCTATTCTTCATCGGACGGTGGAGAAGAGGTGGATGGTGTTGACTTTGGAGAGTTTTGACATTTGAATAGGGCGCAATCATAGGCGAACATCATCCCAGCGGACGCAGCGCATTGGATGGTCAAATTTGAAATGAATTTTTACATGATATCATCGTCTTCACTTAGAATCCTTATGTCACTTTTCTCCACTGTGTCTTAAATTTTTCATTTTGTTACCGGTGAAAAACTATTTTTATATTTGACACTATATATATATATATATTCTTCATTTTCAACATAAAAAAAAGTTAATACCTATGAAAAGTTGTAAAATATTGTTCACATAATTTTTAGTAAAATATTAATAGTAATATATAAATAAGTTTTAATAACCAACTTTTACAGGGTTGATTTTTTTTTCAATGTTTGCAGTTTGCAGTGCTGCAATACACAAGGAAAGTGGAGAGAACGGTTTTCAGAAAAAAAAAAAGTGAAAAAACAAAATATAAAGTGCTAAACTTTCATTGTGTGGACTAGGTCAAAGCACTATAGCGAAGATGAATTGACCAATAAATACTAAATATTATATTCTCAAACCAGGTCAAAATGTTTTAATTTTTAATATTTTTTTTAATTCTTCTTGTCATTTTTTAGCAGTGTGCCCAGAATGTTTTATTTTTTACATAATAATTTAATATCTGAATGGTTCTTTTAGAATATTGACACATTTTGTATTATTTTATTGTTTAATTTTGAAAATAATGATCTTTTGTATAACTTTTGAAGTTATAAACAAAATTTTAGTAAAGTCGTGTATAAATTATATTATTTACTTTTAAATGATCTATTTGTAAAATATTTATTTTCTTAAGTTGTCATCTCTAAAAGTCAACAAATTTATTTGGTTTAAGTTGAGTGATTATTTAGACTATATTGGATGAAAAAATGGGTTTTTATTTTTATGAAAAGAAAACAAGTGATATATTTTTGTTTAAATATTAAGGCTGCCAAATATTAACATGGCTCAATGGGTTTTTATTTTTATGAAAAGAAAACAAGTGATATATTTTTGTTTAAATATTAAGGCTGCCAAATATTAACATGGCTCGTGTTTTTGTTGAGTTTATTTAATTCAGTCATAATATAATCTTGTATGCTAATGTTGTTTAAAAAATCAATGCATATGTTAATTGTCATTTTGTATTTTTTTTGTTAATTTATTTATTTACTTTTAATTTAAAAAAAATATTTAGGTATCAAGTAAATATCATGTCACATGTAGATAAATGAGGTGTATTAAGGTTAATGTTTTATATTTAATTTTGACTATATTTATTATTTTTGTTGAATTTAATCCAAACATATTTTGAAATGTAATAATTTTGTCCCTTTTTAAATTGACACCAAACTTAAATTTTATATAAATGTTATGCGGATATTTTTATTAAAATTCACATTTTATTAAATAGTTTTTATTTAGGGTGACAATTGATTTAAAATCAAAACGAAAAATTAAAAAATAAGACTAACATTGACTAATGGTATTAGTCTCCACTTTTTAACCTCTTAAAATTTTAAAAATTACATGTGATTTTTATCCTCTTACTTCCCACTTCTAAATTTTTCATTCTAATTTTAAACCATCTATAATTTGAAGTTAAAAATATTTATTAAAAATATAAAATAATGATTTTAGTTCCCACCTTTTTACCTCAGACAATTTTAAAACATGTGATATGGTGACTTTTAACCTCTTAAGACAATGTAAAAGAATGTAAGTCAAGGAGTTAAGATGTACAAAATAAAAAATGTATATTCTTTTGCTAAAATTGGTTTGGTTAATTTAGATTAGTTAAAGAGAGTACAGAAGATGACAAAAAAAGTAAAAAGTTAAATTACTTAGAGGGTGAAGATTTTTAGTTATTTTTAAGGGTTTTAGATGTAAAAATAAAGGAATTTAGAGTAAAATTTTGTAAAAATTTATGAGTAATTTGATTGAGGTAAAAGATTAAAAATTATATTTAATTGAAAGAAAAACAAAATTACTAAATTATCATTGATATGTTAAAAATATTATAAAATTAGATTTAAATGAATTAGGTTTATTTAATAAAAAGATTAAATGAATAAATTTGAAAAAATAATTATTTTAATAAAAAAATACAATATATTTACATATTATAATTTTTGTTAGTACAATTTAAAAGTTCAAGATTTTAATTATTATTATATTTATGAAGACTATAAAGATTTTTTTTATCATCAATCACTCCAATCGGCATAGCTATATACTCTCTCTCTCCTTGCACAGCTGTCATTCTCCTAAACAAAATTTCTAAATTTAGTTAATAAAAAGTATTTAAATGAATAAATTGGAAAAAATAATTATTTTAATAGAAAAAATACAATATATTTATATATTGTAATTTTTTTAAAATAATTTAAAAATTTAAGATTTGAATATTGTTGTAAACATAATTTTAAAATCATATTTTTTACATTATTATCATATTTATGAAGAGTATAATGATTTTTTATATTAAACCAAAACCAGTGCAAATGAACACAACATAATAGAAAGTGAATTGAAATATAGTTAATTTTATTGATATAATATAAAGTTAGGAAGACAGATTATATATGGGAGAAAGAGTAACAATAAACCTATCACATTATAACTATTGTAGTTAATAAAAAACTTTTTACTCATAACTACCAGATTGCGGTGGAATAAATTTATGCAATAAAATAAGTTTTTCATTTAATTTTATTCTGCTGCATAAATTAAATCAGATACAAACTTTTTACTTGATCTCTCTCAATATAAATAATCTCACTTCTCTATTTCTTCTTCCTTATTTTACCACCTTCTTAGTTTCCGAGAATATAAACAAAACATAATTCTACAAAAATAATTTAGATATTAATAGTAACTTAGTTTATAGTATAACACTTATAATAATGTGATAAACACATTTAATTTTATATAAATAAATATAAATTTTAACCTAAAACTATGTTGAAAAATTAATTTACTTTTATTTATTTCTCTTCTCAATTCCGTATAAGGATATATTTTGTATGCATATGTTTGAATATGAGCACTGCTCATAGAAAAACTGATGATTTTTTTTGAGTAATAATATTTCATCAAATCACTTATTAATATAATGTCTTCTTATGATGTCTAAGTAATTTTCAATACATATTAAATTAAGGCATTTACAAATAATGAAAAACCATCTCTCTGCATATATTTAGCTACATCACTTAAAGTTTGTCTAATATTATTTTACTGCTTTTAATCAAATATTGTCGTCGTTTCCTTATCTCTTTCAAAAGAACAATACACAACATTCACAAAAGCTTCAAACTTTAGGATTTAAAAAAAAATGTCATATATATTAAATTGAGAAGTCGAATGTACAGCTTTTTTTTGTCAATTAAATTTGTTCTTTCGAATATTACATAGTTTACTTGTTTCCGACTTATCCTATTTGCTTTATTAATACAAAGACTGAAATTAAGGATAAGAATAATAACCCAGTAAAGTTAAGTATAATTTATTTATAATTGAATACCAGGTGTTAAAACACATAATTTAAACTCAATTTGTTGTTAACCTTAAAAAATAAAACAGGAACTAATCCGCCATAATAATGATTGAAAATATCGATCTGTCTCGGCAAAAGACGAGTTAGTAGGGCAACCCATATTTTTTTTCTATTTTGTAGTTTTAAAATTGATGATATATATTAAAAATATATTTAATTATAATTTTTTAAGTTTTTAATTAATTATTTAACATATATAATAAGATAAATTAAAATAATAGTTTTTTTCATATGTTAAATTATTTTATAATAATTAAAATTTAAATTGTAAGCACTAATTATTTAAATTATAATATTATTATAGAAATTCATCCTTTAAATAATATAATATAATATATCACATTTACATTTTTTTGTTTTAATTTTAAATTTAAAAAACAATTTAATAGACCAACCTACTTTGTTTCGCTGGTCCGTCAATTTAGCCTTTAATCAGGGAAGAGGAAAAACCTAAGAGAATTAAAAATCTCAACCCAACCCATTAAATTTGAAAGAATTCATTCGACCAAAACCCCACCCTGGAAACTCTATTGAATATGCAATTTTGGCTTATCTAAGTAATAAACATGTTAACATATAAATATAAATATGTCATCTTATCTAAATAGCAGTTCACAGGTTAAGCAAAATTTACATATGGTCAAATTAATAGTAACTGAAAGGTTAAGTTGAAAATATTTATAACTGATTACTTATATCTAATTATGTAATCTCCAAAACAAATAGTGGAATAAAAAGTTAGGAAAAACATATTAACAACATGGGTTACATGTGATTAGGCATACATTTTACCATCCATTTTAAACTAGAGAGCAAAAGTCATATATATATATATATATATATATATAATAATAATAATAATAATAATAATAATAATAATAATAATAATAATAATAATAAATTATCCACAGAATGGACTTTTACTTAAATTGCGAGTCAAAGTTTGTAGTGTTGTAATGTTTGCGGTGTGTTAGGCCCAAAACTTTTTGAGAAAGGTACATATGAAATTCGGTTGGTTTGTACTGGAGAAAGGAAGGGACTAGGGTGAGTGGGATGAACCTCTGGAAGCTGGCGTACACGTCAGCCAAGCATTCCTGAACCATTGTCGTGTCGTGTGTGTTCCTTAACCTTCCGTTGTATATCGTTTATGTTTCTGTGTGTGTCTCTCGCCCCTGCTTGATTTGCTATTCTAATCGAATTAGGGGTTTCGTCTCATTAACTTTTCTCTCGGCACGTCCAAATCCAATTCAATGTCTCTCCCTGATTCTCCTGTGCCCGATAATATCGAGACCGATCCTTCTGAAGACGAGGAAGAAGTCGAAGAAGAAATAGAGGAGGAGGAAGCTGAAGAAGAAGTGGAAGAAGAGGAGATTGAGGAAGAAGTAGAAGAGGAAGATGTTGAAGAAGAGGTAGAGGAGGAAGAGGTTGAGGAAGTATATGAGGAAGAAGTGGAGGAGGAAGAGGTCGAGGAAGTAGAGGAGGAAGAGGAAGTGGAAGAGATGGAGTTAGAAGAAGAGGAAGAGGAAGAACAAGAAGTAGAGGAAGTGGAAGTAGAAGAAGAAGAAATAGAGGGAGAAGAAGTAGAAGAAGAAGAAGAAGAAGTAGAAGTTGAGGTAGAGGAAGAGGAAGAGGAAGAGGAAGAGGAGGGAGAACAAGAAGTAGAAGAAGGGGAGGAAGAAGTCCAAGAGGAGGAAGGAGAAGAAGAGAAACAAGAACAAGCAGTGGAGAATAAGAAAGAAGAGCAACAACAGCAACAAAGAGAAGCAGTGGAGGAGAAGAAGGAAGAGCACCCACAACAACAAGAAAAAGTAACGAAGGAGAAGAAGGAAGAGCAACGACAGCAACCAGAAGAAGCAGTGGAGGAGAAGAAGAAAGAGCAAGAACAGCAACAAGAAGAAGCTGTGGAGGAGAAGAAGAAAGAGCAACAATTGCAACAAGAAGCAATGAAAGAGAAGGAGGGACAACAAAAAGGAGTAGAAGCAGTGGGGGAGGACAGATTGGCGTTGACAGGTTCTCCACCCGATGCTGATGAGGGTCCGAAAGGTTTTTCAATTCATAAATTAATTTTCATTACATAAATGAATTACATAATTACATGCTTCTTTCTTTTTTATAATAATAATTTCTGTAACTTCGTTTGATGCTGTGTTGCTCATTGCTCTCTGTGGTACCGTTTTCACATGTTGCATTGAGTTTATGTCGTTTTTGACTTTTTGTGTGTTTACATATAAAACGCCATATTGATGTTTTTCTTTTAATTTGTCATGCCATTCTTATTGAACTGTTTGTTTGGGGATGGGGAGAGGAAGAAATGGTGGGACTAGGGAGGAAAGATATGCTGCTGAGATAAAAACCTAGTGATCATGGATCAATTAGTGGGAGCTTAACTATAATTGTATATGGCATGATTATTAATCTACAATAGCGCATTGCAGCCGACCCTGCAAACACATCTTGCAGGATAGCACGTGGTAGTTCTCTAATTGGATAGCACAAGAGGATGACTACGATTCTCGATTCTGAAATTTTGTACGTAGAATAGATACATAAATTCTTAAAACTTGGAAGAATTACTAAAATTCAGGTGGGTGCCACAGGACATACTGCTGAATGTGGGTGGGTGTTGGTGACAATGTGGGTGTCACAGAGAAGTGTGGTAAGCTTATAGTTGTCAATCCCAAATAGAGGAGTGGCTCACATGTTATAGAGTAATAGTCACCATTTTGAACTCTAATGTACGTTTGTAAAACCGCCGTTCAGTCTCCGTTCACCAACATGACTCTTCATAAATGAGCAGGAAGAATCAAGAACCAAGTCTGGACCATGGAAATTGGTTAGGAAAGACCTATGAAGTGTTGTGTAACTGTATGAGGTGCTGGAAACTGGTGGAGGGGTGAGTGTGGACAAGGGGCTCATTGTAAACAGCATCCCATACCCTTTTTGAAGAGAAAGGAGGACATATCAAATTTTGCCCTAAAAAAACCTTTTAATAAGTGCTGTTTTTTTATGGTAAAAATTGTGTTTTCCGAAATGTCTCTCATTCGAGCACTGCAAACATAATGGCCGTTATTAACAAAATACTGCCATTCAAACTTTGTGGTGGCCATGGCTGCTCCATGTCGCCATACTGTTTGTGAATGCATTGAAAAATGGAAATCTTATGAGTAAGAACTTGGTAGAAGAGTTATGTTTTACCTTTTAGGGAAGAAATTTGATATGGATATATCGGTATGAAAAGTAACAAATAGAATTTTTGACCAATCAGAGAACTAATAATCATACTAATTAAAAAAATTAAATTTCATAAAATTCCTCTGCATTAAAATTCATACCGTTTCATAATTAATTATGAAACTTCTGCGCGAGGCGTTACAAATACATGAAGAATATTCTTTTGAATTCCTCTGCATTAAATTTTGTGCATACTTGTACAATGAAAAAAAAAGTTAATGTAGATCTCTAACATGTAATAAAAAATTGGTACACTGGTATAATTTTTTACACAAAGGGATTAATAATGATGAAGTATAATTTTTTAAATAAGGGGATAAAGTTGCAAGAAACAATTTAGCATCTACTAGAATACATGAAAAAGAAAATATCCTTTTATCTTGATTATTTCTTATAGAATAATTTAGAGTAACAAAATTATCTGAAGATTTGTTTCCATCTTTCCTTTTTGGCTCATGGTTTGTTTCCTTATTTAGTTAGGGATAATATCTTGTGTTTAGTGTAAATAAGGTTAGTGCTTTATGTTTTTTATCATGTTGTAACACTTCACATCAAATCAAGCCAATAACAATCTCAATGTTTTTAGTCTTATTTCCTTTTCCTCCCTCTATACCTAAAATCTTATAATATTGATTTGGTCTCATAGCAGAACCATTCTACACCATTTATGTTGTCACTACTTTATTTCGAAATAAACTAAAATCCAGAGGTCAACTTTGTTTCCATGATTCTTTTTCTTCCTTCAAATTAGTTATCTATTCTATGCTTCGTTTGGTAGAAAGGAGAAAAAATAGGTACCATAGAAATAAGTTGGTAGAGTCGAAAGAGATGAGAAATGAAGTAGAAATTAAAGGTGTTTGGGGGAGAGAAATAGAGAAGAGGTCAGTTGAAGTAGATAAGAAATAGTACAGCGGGTTCTACAATTTTCAAAAGTTATTTCTTCTCTTTCTCCCATGAAACACACCATGTAATTTTTTTCCCTCCAAACTCTCCACCCTCCTCTCAATCAAATAGGGCTTCATTTCCAGTGTTAACTTGTTTCTGACTGTGTTCTTCGTTTTGACTATTTCCTCATCTGTTTCTAGCATTGCGGCTGTGCATCACTACCTTTCTGACCAATCATCCTAGGTCCAACCTTTCTTTAGCATCCCTGTCTCCATTCTGCCCTCACTTACCAGTTTTTGGGTCTCGTATCTCTTTTCTCTAATTTTACTTATTCTGGTTATCCCTCTTTTCTCTAATTTTACTTATTCTGGTTATCCCAATGAATTGTTGCACCGTGTGCACAGGAAAGTCCTCTTTCTCAATCTGCACTCATTTGATGTTTTCGATGCTTGGAGTGTAGCAATACCTGTTTGATTGTGTTGTGTCTAACACTTTTTTTGCTGATTCTTGACCTTAAACTCCCTGGAAACCCCTCCTAAGTTGATTTAACTTGAACTGATCCTTGTTGTCTATTTGCTTCTGCAATTTCTCTTGTTAAGCACAGTCTCAGTTTCCTCTATTTGTCACCTTCATTTGGTTGTTTGATTTTGTGACAATTGTTTGCTAACACTCATTTTCAATGCCAACATAGCATTGAGAGGCAGGAATTTGGAATCCATTTTGTTAAACTCAAGGGTAAGCATATGATTTTTGTCCTCATACTTTCAATCGAACATGGTCAAAGTCTTTGTACACTCATATTCATGAATTTAGAACTCAAACTTTATAAAACATTTTTGGATGTAGTTCCTCCTAACTAAATATGATGAATTAGTAGAGAAGAAGGGTTAAATCAACATTTAGATGGACTTGAGACCATATTTGACCCAAAGTATAGGGGACTACAAACATATTTCCACATTATATATTAATTTTTGGAAACAATGTGTTTTTTTTTAGCCAGAATTGCAGTGCAACACAGGCTTTCCCCCTATCCTAACAAAGAGTCTTCTTCTGCATTCATCAATTAGTAAAACTACCCATGGAATAACAATCCCAAAGCCCAAGAAACATAAAACATCATGTGCTAACTGTGACACTATTCTATAACTGCATAAAAACTGAAATAGTACACCAAAATAATAATCCAGATTCATAACTACCGAAAGAGACACACTGCACAAAAGCTAACAATTCTGTCAAACTGATTTTCAATATGCTTCCAATGTCCATTCTCACATAAACTTTCCAAGGTCTATCATCCCCCCTGGGAAATGATGGCATTAGGCTGAAATGAGCACTGCTTTATCACAAACTGGTTTAATCAGTCAATTGACACCGAAGGTTCCTTGAATTTGGCTGCTTCAATTTCCCCTTCTGGTATTTGACCACCATCTTCCTCCCGATTGAGAACCTGAAGCTTTCTTGTGGGACATCTATAGAGAGGACCAAATGGATGCCCATATTGGAAGCAAGTCTTTCTTCCTCCTTGAATCATTCTCTTGGTATGGCAAATTGTCATCATGCCTCTGTTTCTAAATTGGATCCATGTTAGGCTACTACCACCTGCAATGCTATTCATTTGTGGCAGCAGTAGCCTCTTTGGATAATAGGGTTTGATTTGTGTGGGTATCTCTCATTTGATTTGAACCCATTCTTGGAATTGTACCCATAACTAGAATGCTTGACCTGCCACTCAATAACTGCTCCATGAACTGTCCAATTTGGCCAAACATCGAAGATCTATTATAGTTACTCTTCAATTAATCTTGCTGAGCTAATGACTGGTACTTTCTAGGGGTCTTGAGTGTGGATGCTTTTAAAAATCCCCTCACTCAAGCTACTCATAAACTAACCCAATGTTTGTTCTTCAGGAATTCCTGGTGTTGTGCCAGCAACATCTCAAACTCTCTTAACTTATTCTTCCAGCCAACCACGTTTTGGTGCAAGGCTGCAAGGTGCTCATGCTCATAATGGGTTTGCGACTCACCACTTCAGGAAAATCTTTTCAACAACTCAGTTTTCAGGCTTTCTATGTCATTAATTTGGGCACACTCTTCCTCAAGTATTTGAGCCGGTGCACCACTGCTCCGGCAATACACAAAATCTTGTGACACATTGAATTCTTGTTTGGTATTTGGAATTTTAAAGAATTTCTCAGCCATACCCAATCATCTAATGGGATAATTCCCATCAAAATTAGTCAGTTTCACTAATAGGACCACGAAATAACTAAGGTCTGTGCATGAGAAAGAAAAAGAATGTCAATGCAGGGATCACTTTCAGGAGAGTTATAGTAACTACCTGCCGAGTTGGCATTGGGTAGAATCAGAGAGGGGATTCTGTTGTAACGGGCTTATCACCTTTTTGGAGGAGAGTACAGGGTGGACATGGCTGGGATCATCGGGGAAATCGGCACTCATAAATTTCCAGAATATTTTCTCCTTTCTTTTTCTATATGCCTTCATACTCTTGATTTACTTTTTATCTTCTATTCTAAATTTGAGCCAAGTTATGGAGTGTGAATTGGGCTGGGATTTTTGGGAGTCTGGGCACTCTTGAATCACTCAGTATATTTTGTTTCCTTTCTTTTCCTGTATGCCTTTTTCGATATAACTTTTTATCTTCCATTCTAGATTTGAGCGTACATATGGAGTCTAAGGAGCAAGACAAAAACTTGGGGCCAGATTATTCTGTGGCTGAAAACCCTGAAGTAATTCCACCATCTAGTGTGCATTGCATGGAAGAGAATGATGCCATGCTCAAAATATCTGTTCCTTCATGTGAGATACTGACATCGAAAAAGGAAGAGCTTCACCTGAAGTATGACATTTCAAGTCATTCGAAGTCAACAGAAAATCTGACTAATGTTGAAAATTGTAGAAGTCAAGGACTAGAAGTTGACGGTGAAAATGCTGGATCCCTTCTGCAGAAGGAAACACAAGATGGATACAGTGAGTTAGGTTGCAATAGCAAGGCTAGTTTATGTCATGATAATGATATTAATTCCAGGGTCAGGGACACCAAGTCATCTAGTGTCACTGGACAAGATATGGTCATTGGCCTCCTTCCAAAAGATTGTATTGTTGAGGATGCTAGTGGTGATCAGAATTCTAGGAACAATATCAAGCAGTTAGAGATGGAGTCAAGGGATGATATGAAGCAAACACTATCAAGGTCTGGTCATTTTAGTTCAGTATGTTCTTTTACATGATTATACTACCAAACTTCAATTCATACAGGATGATGTCTCATCTAAAAGTAGTTTTCTGTCTTTTGAAGTGTATTTAATTGGTTCACATGCTAACCATTAGGCTTTACTGATAACTCCTCCTAATAGCAGGACTAGAAGTATGTCTCCGAGTGCTGAGATTAAGAACAGAAACAAACGACCAAAAATTATATGTGACTTTTTTGCTAAGGGATGGTGTATCAGAGGTAGTTCTTGTAGCTTTCTTCATACAATAGATACTGTGGATAAGACAGATCAGGAGGCTGAAGCTGACTTAGTTACTACTCATCAGAAGAGAAAATTGAAAGTGGAAGAAGGTATATCATATAACTCGTTTGGTCAAGTTATTCAGGAAATTTGTTCTGTAATCATATTTCTAACGAAGGTATTGTCCTGGAACAGGTGTTAGGGAAAATGTTCAGAGAATAAGGATGGTTAGCACTCTAGATTCATTTAATACTTAACTTGAAAGCATATCTTTGCATTCTTCTGAATTTCCTTTAAATATGAGCACGCAGAATGAGCAGGAACAAACTCCTAGTTGGCATCCATCTCAAGAAAAACAGAACTTTACGCCGAGGGACAACTTGTTTCCAGAGAATAGATTTGCATTTAGTTCAACAAGCAATTGTTTCAATCCAAAGCAGGATGGAATGGCTACTCTTCGGAACCAACATATGTACAAAGGATATGCTTCCACTCTTCTGAGCCATTCACCAAATTCAAGCCTGGTTACTCAATTTCCAGCTTCAAGTATGTCACTCTCTCAGCGGATTTCTTCTCAATCAGCATGTTCATTGCCTTTTAGTTCATCTCTGGGGGCTGGTAATCTGAACGCTCAAACGCTCACATCTAAGTCCACTTTCTCTGGTTCAGGGCGGGAAGATTTTCCTCTGGTTAGTTCTTCCAGCGTTCCATCTTATCCCACTGGATATAAATCAAAAATCTGTTCTTATGATTGGGAACCTTCTGTACCCTTCCGGCCATCCTTTTTTATTACTCCCATGAATGTATCATCTCCTGCAGATCTTTACGACCCTCTTCGAGATAGCATAGAGATACCTAATATAGGGGATGGGTCTTTGAAGGCTTCCCTTTTAATTCAAGGATCTAACGTACTGGCTTCATCACAGGCTCCAATATATGGTGATTCTGCTGGGATTGGGAAATACACGTCCAGTGTTAATGATGACAAAAGTTCTGTATCTTCTCATAATAAATTTTATGAAAATGAGCCAAACAAAAATTCTGTTCCTCATGAAAAAGATTATCTTCCAAATGAAACAGAGATAACGTCGGGAACTTATTCAAACTATCAAAATGGTAAAATTGGCACAGGACAAAATACCTTTGACGTTGCAGATAGTACTAAAAAGGAGAGAGAAATGACTGAACATGATGCTAGACGACATGGTGAAGGATCAGGGCATAAAACAAAGAGAGGAGACAGGGATAAGAAAAATCATGAAATAGATGTTGACTTTCAGATGGATGGCAGCATGCAGAAGGAACCAAAGGCACTAAAAATGTTACGTGCAGCTCTTGTTGATCACGTAAAAGAGTTGTTAAAACCAGTTTGGCATGAGGGTCGTCTTAGCAAGGATGCACATATTATGATAGTCAGAAAATCAGTTGACAAGGTTGTTAGCACCATAGAGCCCCATCAGATTCCTACCATAGATACTGCCAAGCAATATGTTTCTTCAAGTCGGGCAAAAATTGCAAAGCTGGTCAATGTAAGCGTCTTTTCTTTTCTAGCAGTTATAGTGATTTTCCAATATGTAAGTACATGGATATTGTTGTTTCATTGTGATGTTCTTTATTTAATAGAAATATCTTTGATTTGCAGGGATACGTCAACAAATATGGCAAATCTTGATATGCAAGCCAAAACACCTTTTTTGTAAAGTTCCTGATCAATTGCCTGGTCGTAGTTCATGAAAAGTTCTGTCTGAGGCTCTCTTTTTCATAAAGAAGGTTGATTTGGAATGTTTTGGTTTTGAATTTTCTTTCAAAATATTTACGTATCTTTTTATCCGTGCCTTCTCTTGATTCTTCCATTTTAGAGTAAACTTGCATGAATTGCCTGGTTTATGAGGATATCTTATTTTCCTTAATTTACATGATTACATTTAATTGTTTAATAGCAGTTGGTCTAATTTTCAAGCATTTGAGGATCTTTAGCAGCTACTTGGAAAGACTGATGGGATGCTTTTTTTTTTTCATGTGTCTGAAATCTGGAAATTATTGTAAATGTATTGGTGTCCAGTACTTTATAGTTCAGTGCTTTAAATCCCGGATGACGGTGGGTATTGGCCGGCTCTAAAGAAGCTATAGTAAGATAGCGAGATAACTCGCTATTTTGAAATATTTTGTGTAGTTTATATATAACATATACTTTGTACATAAGTCTAAAAAGTAATAGAAGTCAATTGAAATTCGTGACATTCATCATAGCAAATGCTTCCCATAATAGTCATTGATTTTGTTCCTTATGTAATTAGACCTAGAGCAAATGTCTTTTCTTCATTATAGTTAGAATACTCTCGCGTATACTAGCAAATATCTTTTCCTCACTATAGTTAGAATACTCATGCCTGTACTGGGTATACAATACAATTACAAACAATCCTTTGAATATGTTTTCAAAGTGGTACCATCTTCCTTGACCTATTTTGTGAATGGTTTGTTGTTGACTTTTTTCTCTAGAAGCATTTGCACTGACATTGTCGCCCCAACTTTTTGTCTTGGGTAAACAACACCCCTTGCTACATTTTTTCTATATGGCAGTTGTCGTGCCCTTTTAGAATATTTGCTCTTTGGTAGTCGTCAAGCTCTATGAGCATTTTCTCACTCCAATTCGCATGGTCTTATCTCTTCAACAACGGTTATGCCCTTAAGCATATTTGCTCGTTGGTAGTATTCCAAAACCTATGACCCAGCCTCACGATCAAGCTGCCCTTCTTTGTAACCACTGTGTTGCTTGACTCATGGCCTACTGCCACCATGTGCTCCCAATTTCTTTGCTTGTCACACACATTTGCACCAAATCGATGTGTGAAACTTTGTCATTGTTTTGTCAGCTCTAGCAACCAACTAACTAAAATGTTCATGAAGTCTCAAGGAGTCTTGTGTTAACGACATTTTTGAAAAGCATGAGGAAGAGTGTTAAAGATATGATTTGATTACATCAAATAGGGAAATGACTTTTAGCAAATATTTCCCTTTATTAGTTATTGATTTTGTTCCTTGTTATTGTATCTCTTCTTCATTATATATAAGAGGGCTAACATATGTACTACATATGATGGGCTAACATATGATGGGCACTAATTTGCAATGCTACAATGGCCAAGTGCAACTCCACCACATTGCTACAAAAATTTATATAAACCTATATGTAGTTTAGCAAGTTCTTAACATTTCAAGAGACTAGAGTTTAGAAGCTGCAATTTGTAGAAAGGGTCTTTTAAAGTCCCATTTGGTAATATTAACATTCATATTCTTTGCTTCATCAAGGTTTTGTGTTATACTAATCATTGACTATAGAGAATTTTGGTAATAACTGCTAGTATAAGTCCCCTAGCAACGTGATGTGTTGTTTTTTTATTCTCTTTATCATAGTTTAGTTGTTGATTTCAGCTTCTTATCTTTATGGATGACATATTTTTGTTACTCTTGAACCATGGATTTTGCTAATGTTAACAGAAATTCTGATATCAGTAAGATAATCATCTTATTTTTCTTAATCATCAATAGTTCTTAGTTCCATCATTTAAACCTATGCCTTTGTGAACGTCATTATTTAATGTACCACTTCGGCCAATATTTTCTTATAGTTTGTGGCATGTTCAAGGTTTTCCCATCCCTTCTATCTGCTATGTTTCTCTTGGTCATTGGAAAAGTTGATTTTTGTTAAAAGTTCTTAGTTATTTTAATAGATTTTATGAGAATATGTCTAATGTAGACTACTCACTATTGCATTTATATTCACACAAGTGGGGTACAATAATGAGTTCTTGTACTAATATGTTATATGTGTTGAAGTCTAATTAAGCATGGGATGTTTGTATTATGTGTACTTTAGATAATATTCACCCTCAAGTTAGAAATATATGCATCGTTGCAATCCTTGAGGAATTTGATGAAGATATGACCTTTTTCACTAAATTGAGAGAGTTAAATGTAATTTCACTTCCAAGAGCTCATTTTTCACTAAATCACAATTGATTTCTCTATATTTAGTTCTCTTGCAAAAGATTGGATTAAAAGCAACGGATACAGCCTTTGGATATTACAAATCAAATTCTTCACTGGCATGCCCAAACTTTAATTGTTAAAGTTAGGGGTGTTCGCATGTTGGGTTGGGTAGCATTTGAGTAAACCCATTACCCAACCCACCAAAATACTATCAGTGTTGGATTTCTGCATTTTTTATGTTAAAGCCAATCCAACCCAACCACTCATGAGTCGTTTGGATTGGGTTTTGTCAATTAGGTCAAGATTTTGAAAAATTTACTTTTTTTTTTAAGTTGTAATTTTCAAGTATCAACCTAATTAAAAAATAACACAATCTTTACAAAAATTATTCCAAGACTTAAAGTAAGATAATAAGTCTGGTCATAACAATTCTTGTCCATACTTATTTAAAACATGAAAAGAAAACATAACACAATTTGTTCATTGCACAAGTATAAGAGTGGGTTTTGGTTTGGGTATTGGGTCATCCATACTAAATGCATGACCCAACCCGTGTAAGAGTGGATTAATTTGGTTTGTGTCAAGTTTGACTCAATCATAAATGAAACCCAACCAAATATAATTGGGTTGGATTGGGTTTGAGTATGGTCATTGGGTAACCTGATCGAATGAACACCCATAGTTAAAGTAATTGTCAAAGTCACATTATTCTCATGTTGTGGCTTCCACAACCCTATATTTAGTCTTTGCTCTAAATCTAGCATCTACATTTGGTTTCTTGCACTTGAGACTGAGACTTTGAAATATGAGTAGTGGACAATAGTATTACTCTCCTTCTCTTCTATTTATAATAAAGCAAGTACATATGAAAAGACTACTCTAAGATACTAGGCATGATTAGATGCAGCAGTAGATATGGCAGTAGTGGGTTTCCCACACTCAACACCCTATACATAGGGTTAATGATACAATAGGTAATAATTCTAACACTTGCCTCTAACAAGATTTAGTTTCCCCTAAGAAGAACACATTAGCTTGATGTGGATCTCTGTTTAATGGAGATCATGCCATATTTGCACCACAACCTACATCCCAATGGAGCATCACATGTAGCATTCAAGAGTGGACTTACCATACTTACAATAAAGGTCATATATTATCTAGTTGTTGTAAGATAGTTTAAGCTTACGTAATAGGCAATAATATTTCCAATGGCCTACTAGTTGTTCCTGCTACTTTATGAGCAACTTGTCATTGGATCCATGGGGTTTCACAATGTTTGCAATCAAATCATTCTTATGTCCTTAAAATGTCCAAAATATTTGTTTTGACTAAAACAATGCCAATAGTAGTTTGGGTAACCTCAATACCCTAGTATTTGGTTTGAAATTGTTAGGTTAGATGATGACCTTTGAGACAGAGTATTGATGTGGTCATTTCCAGTGATAAAAATGTCATCAACATGATCCACTATAAAAATACAACTGATTATTGTTAAAAAAACTTGGGTTGGATTGGTTGGTTCTATTTGAAATTGGACTACAAATTAGTCTGGAAACATTACCAAGCTAGGCACAACCAACAAGGTCTCCGGCATTTTCACACCTCGACAAGTCATGCATCCTACAAAGTTTGCTCAAATTTCTAAACCGGACTTGAAGCTTTACTTGAAATTTGAATATAAAATATTTTGAATTTTGTAAAAGTTAAGGTTATAACCCAAGTCCTTGGGGGTTCTAAAAGTAGCGAGACCACCAAACATGTAGATGTTTGGTACGTGGAGTGTCAAATTTAGTTTATGTACTATATCTTATATGTTAAGAAGTTGACTTTAAGCTTAATTCAACCTCACAAAACCAGTTTGTAAGGTGATGTTTGTACCCACTTTATATACTATGAATCGTCTTATCTCTAGTTAATGTGAAACTTCCAATACACTATCTCACGCTGATGTATATACATCTCGTGCGTGAGAGTAAACATTAATGGGTAGTCCGATAACGGGTGGACCAATAGACCCAACATACATTAATTTCGCTAGGATAGACTCTAACCCATGACTCTGGTACCATGTTAAGAAGTGGATTTTAAGCCTAACTCAAGCTTACAAAATTGGCTTGTAAGTTGAGGTTTGTACTCATTTATATACTATGAAATTGTCTTATATCTAATCGATGTGGGTCTTCCAATATTATCCAATGACCTTTGGACCCAGAAATTTAATTGGGTAAATGGTCAGTTATGATAACATTGCAAGTGATAAATGAAGAAATAATACAAAGATCTGCTGCACCTAGTCATGCCAAGTTCAGTGCAAATTTACAACTAAGAGCTTTGAAAAATTGACAATGTTTATATCTATTCCTCATTATAAACTAAGAAGTACAACAAGAGTAATTATCCATTAATGTGACAAAGCATTAGTAACCTAATGTAGAAGTAACCTAACTTAGACTCAAATATTAGAATGAACTAAGCAAAGAGAAGGTAAACCTTGTTCATTGACTTTGCTAGGAAAGGTGTATTGGAATAATTAATTATGCTAGTATAGTCAGTAGGACTTTAGTAGGGAGTGGAGTGTTGAGTTATCTCTAATCGTTGTATCTAGCAGTCTAGGAAAGTCTCTTGACTTTCCATCTCCCTATTGTATCAACACTTACTCTATAAATAGATGAACATGAGAAAGATCTTTTAAGCCTTCTGAAAATATGTTTCGCTGTTTTAATCTTAAGTTATGACTCACTTGGGAAAACCCAAGTTCCATATTGGCTCGGAATAGAGTATAAAAAGGGAATACAAGTGGGGTAAATGACACCTTACAGGACAGTTTTTCAAGAAGAGTTTAACCTAAATCCTAGCTGTAGGAAATGGTTTTTTGTGACAAGCTGACAACTTTAGTTTGGGAAATCATGTGAACTTAGCGCAAGTTATTTGGATAAGAGAGATTGGAAAAGATGTTTATTACTAGACATGTTTCCCAAAGTACCAGAATCTTGAATCCATTGGCCGAGAGTGGAACAGCCACCAGATTACCCATGCAACATCATAAGCAATTCGGGTGGAAGATTGCATTGTAGCTTTCAGCTTAATCCATTATACGTATTAGCGGTATCAATCAGCTTGGGAGAGGACTGAGGAGAAATGACCTTGATAATATTAGCCATCTTGACATGCTTCTGTGTGACCATAGAGTCAATAAAGATAGAGAAGGATGGAGTATTAGTGAGAGATGCAAGAACTGGCTGGATAAAATTTGATTGCTCATGGAGTCAACTTTAGGGGGACCTGCTAAAGCAACAACTCTAAAAATTGGCTGCTATAGTCTTTGTGGGGTCTCTGGATTAATATTCAAATTCTGCAGTGAAACTACAGTGTTTTGTGATGTCCATGTTATCTTTCTTCAAATTAACAAGACTGGAATTGATAGTGTTGAGACTGTTGACATCATTAGCGTATGTTCAAACCTCATAGCATGTGTCTTGAAGGCATGGAACTGAATCCAAGTATCAAAAGAATGTCACAAACCACGATCTATCTTGGGATGTTTGTAAACTTTTTGTACAGGTGATCAGGATTGTGATATCACAATCTTGTTACTGCAGATATTTGTAGACTGTTGGTTATTGTAACTGTTCTGTTGAACAGTTACAACTAACTTGTAACTGCGTTCTGCATATATTCTGCTGTTAACAGAGTCTCATTCATTTTGTATCTTTTAGCTTTTTCATAATAATTAATCAGTGTATGAGTTTTCTATTAATTTCCAAACATGTGCCAGGCAAAGAACACTGCAAGCCGAGAAGATCTATGAAATCTGACTGCAAGCAACATAATAGAGAATGTGTCTGTTGACAACATTAAGTGATAGCAATGTCTTGGGATATCAATACAAAGAACAGACTGCAAAGAGTAAGTGTCTTAATTTGTTGCAGTGGAGAAGAAGAAACAAGTATTTTTGGACACTTCGCTAGGCTTTTAGTATGTTTTGAAAATTTGTTGATCAACTAAAAGTTGCAATCAGCCTACTATGATCCCGCATGTGAGTTAGCACATTGTCCCCCCTCCCTCTCTCAATAGAAATTTGTTGGATAGATATTGTTTATGACTGTTTTACAGTGATTACTATAACTGACAAGGATAAATACTAATAGATTTTGTATATTCGGATAAACTAAACATAAAACCAAAGAATTTTATTATTGTTGAAAGTAATGAACTGTTCATATTTGTAGAAGAGGCTCTGAATAGACTCTTTGCGAAGTAAACACTGTATAGTGCTGACTCGGTACTAATTAACATGTAGCAACAACCTAACTGACTGAGAGTTTGTAACTTCTAGAAAGATCACCTATTACATACTCTACAATAGTACTGTAAGATTTACAGGCTTGGACTATTAACAGATACAAAGAAAGGGTATTCCGTTACAAGCTTCTCCCTATCCAAGCTCAAAGTGGTGAGAAACTACCGGTGGAGACATATTGACCTTGGACCTTGAGGTTAGAAAATTGAGTAGGAGAGAGATGCTTGGTCGGAAGGTCTGTGCACTAATTAAGTTCAGGATTGTGTTGCTTATCCAAAACATTTTTCTGACAAAAATAAATCAAGTTCCATATTCCTGAAGAACGAGATTATGAGCAAGGTTTACATCATTGATTATCATATATGGGTGAGATGAGGCTGCAAGTTCTTCGAGTAAAGTCATGATCTACAAATATCTGCAGTAACAAGATTGTGATATTTGGCCTCTCGGTACTTGAACGCACAACAACCATAGGTGTATATCTGCTTTCATCATGATCAATGGCCCAATCATCATCTCGAAAGGAATGAATCAGTAAAGAGTGAAGAGGAATGGCAAATAGATGAAGTCCACAATAAATAGTACCCTTGAGGTATAATGGCCTCTTGACAACAGCCCAATGAGATTCAAGAAGATTGGATCTAAACTGTTTGTAGCAAAAGATCCTCAGCGTCGTAATATAAAAGCTTTGGCTTCGATCATGTTTGTGTTAGATAGTAGGTCCTTGATATAAATGGTTTGAGTAATAATGACAGCCACCAAAACATAATCCAGAGCTCCAAGCTGCTTAAGAGAGAAAGCGGAATGAAGCTAAGTGATGAGCTGTTGAACCAAGGTAAAAAAGGCTGCTAGTTATAAATTTTGTCATCAATGTACACCAAAAGGTAGAAGTGGAATTGGCTGTAAATGAATAGTGAAATGACTGCATTTGCTGTCGTTGGAAACCAAATTTAATATTTGTGGTTTCTAGGCACTAAAACCAAGCTCATGGAGCTTGGTTGAGCCCATAAATAGCATTATGCAATTTACTAGCCAAAGAGGTGTCAGGAGCTTCAAAGCCTTAGAGGTTAGGTCTTATAAGCCTCTTCAAGAAAGCCATTAAAAACATTGTTCTCTTCAAATTGATGAAGAGACCACTTGTAAGTGACTATAAATAAAATAAATTGTGAATAGTAATATGCTTTTATTACTGGAGAAAAGGTTCATTAATGTCAATTCCCTGCTGTTGATTGGAACCTTGGCTACTCCCTGCTGTTGAGACCATTTGTTTATAGAACCATAAGCATTTTCCTGTATCTTGAAAACCCATATTCAGCTAATAGGAACTCTTTTAGGAGGAACAGAAATCGGTGTGCTTTGATAATCTATTAGATTTACCAAGAGTTTGAGAAAATGAAAATAAAAAAGTGATTGCATTGTCTAAAATTAGTTTTTTTGTATCGTTATAAAAAGGCATTTGAAGTTATTTGTAATAGTTACTTTGTATTTGAATTGATCAGTTGTTGTGGATAAAATAGGAAAACAACTTAGCTAGAAAATAATCTGTTAGGTTTTAATCATAACAGTCTTGAGTATTTGAAAAAAAAAAAATCCATTAGAATCTTATTTTCACTAATGTTACCAAACAGGAGAGAATACGATTAAAAAAAGTTTATGGGAACAAAACCTCTAAATATAGTTCAATCCAAATATACTCCATAGTTTATAGGATTCAATGTATGATAAAATTATAACTGTTATACATGATGCTGCTAAAATTAAGTTTATACTTTATCAATCGAAATTCATACTTATGTGTACGTGTGGCACATGGGTATCTACACTCTAGCTTAGAACTTTTGCCAAATATCCAATAAAGTTTTTTGTTCATTATTAGACTGTTATCTCGTGATACATTTACTTTGAGTCTTTATATTTCCTGTATTCAGTTTTTACATTTTACATAAACAATCAGTCGCACTTTAGAATGAAATTTGATGGACTTGCGCATAAGGTCTTGAATCTTGTATCAAAATGCATGCACACCTTATCTATGCAGCTAAAATGTTTTACAAGCATAGAAATCATAAGCATTTCTCTATACCTAGCCATTCAAATGTAAATAGTGCAGTTGCTTAACCATTTCTATGCTCAGGTGTCATTTGTTATTGTTCTGATTTCTGAGTTTTATTGGTCAACTTCTACAATTCACCTTTCAACAGATGAGCATCCTTGCACCAGGCTTTAGTAGCCGTTGATTATGCACGTAATTTAAATATCATTATTATCAGTAGCTAAGATAGTAGACACATCCATGAATCTTAACTAGGAAGAGATTTTCTTTCTTTAGAGGCTCGAAATATCAAAGTGCTGGAGCTTTTTTTAGTAATGCCCAACATGTCGATACTTAACCCTGCAAGGTAGCAGCATCTTAAATTTGTATTTGGGCATATTAATATCTTGAGCTGACAAAGTAAAAAAGTCGATGGCAAACCTTGTAACAAATGGTTGAACAAGTGCATAGAAGTTGAATCTTTTATAGTTTTAATCAACCAAATAAAACAAAAAATGGTAGATAGTATCCCTAGAGTACAGGTTTTGTAATGCTGATCATTTGCTGTTACTGACTGACCTTGAAATGAAGCACGTCACTTGTATTCTCCTCAGACACTATTTTAGCTATATAAAACGTTAGATGTCTGATTACATTTTCTGGCCTTACATGAACGAACACAGAATAAATCTTGCGTCAGTAAATTTTGAGATTTTCTCTTGGAATAGTATGTGCTTTAACAGCACCTTGCTTAACAAATCGACATTGTCGGCATCGTGATAGAAGAGACTTCATTTTCTGGCCAAACCCTGTTCCGGCCGTTTCTTGTTTTTATTCTTTCTTGCTTTGTTATGTTCATGATATGTCATATTGCTGCCTGTTTTATCGCATGACATCTTACTACTACTATACTATGGGTTGCTTGTAACGAGCTTGAGGAACTGGGTGGATTTGTGATCAGAATCTGATTTGTTTTGGATGGCGAGTGCTTGTGGCCGAAGTTGACCAGTGGAAATAAGCTTGTCAGCTGGAGTGATCTTGATTGCACTGACAGCAGAATTCAAGTTTGCTTTAGTGCTTGTAAATTCAAATTCGGTGTCATTCTTGCTTACCATGTAGTGTTCAGCCCGGTTAGGAGAAGGGGGCTTTGGCTGATGGTCTTGAATAGAAGAAGAAACAAGGCCACTAAAAGAGATCGAGTCCAAGAATATGCAATGCTATCATACGCAACATTGAAGGTGACCTTGTTTCCTTCCATTGATTTGTAACCAAGACGGCTATGTTGGTTGAAACCTTGTATATATATGCGGAAACAAGCCAGACTTTGGGACCTCACTAATTCAGTTGGAATGTGGTATGCCGGGTCGAAGTTGTCATTGTTATTTTTATTCTTTTTTGTTGTTCGCTTTTTGGCGTTGGGGATACGCCCATACGCATATTTAATTTTAGGGGTAGTCCTGAGAAGTTAACATGTTGGATCAAGAAAGAATGATAAATCATAATTGGTCAACATAGATAAAGTTACACAGGGGGCATGATCTGTACATTACCTTTTATCTATCAACAACATTCTTTGATTTATGATTTATGAAGTTGCCAATTGAACTTTAGTTTGTGTATGAAGTTTGTCATCTTTTGTTCGAGGTTTGGAACATCTTTCAGTTGGCCCGTATAGATGGCAAGTGTTGGATACATTGAGGAGTCTGAATTGCGTATATTGGTGGATATGTCCAAGTTAGTGTGTGTGTGTATAGATGTATAATCTTTCCGAATGCCATTCTTAAGTGGTCGATCGGACGAGGATGACAAGTGTTGGACAAGTGATTTCTTACTGCTTCTTTGCTGTGGAATCATAGTTAATACATTTATCTGTCGTTTTCTAATCTGGTTAGCATGTTTCATTACCAACGTGAGACGGTTGGCATTGGACACTAGTCCAAGTTGTTATTTGAATTGATTTGATAATTTTTATTTGGTAACAAGTGTAGACTTGCTTTCTTGTAGAAGCACAAATAAAACTGCGCCACCCTTGGATTAGGAAAGAACCCAAGTTTTTCAATTATGCATGTCTTTAATAATCGGATAGAAGTATACTCTGATATATGTAGAGGTTGAATGGTAACGAGGTATAATGAGGAGTACTACGTCGCTAGTATCGAAGTATGGTAATATTAACAACTAACGGAGGAAAAGGTGAATTCAGATTACTATTATTGGGTTTTCACATGATAAAAATATGAATTTTCTATTTATTTGTATTTTATAATTTGTGGATTTCAGAGACCAAAGCTGAATTAACCCTCAATTTAAGATTTTGGGTTTCTCTTCTAAATTTGTATACAAAATTATATTTCTAAACTATAATATTTTTGCTTTTCTTCTAAATTATATTTCTAATTTAAAAATTCTGAAGTACTTCCAGTATTCAAATAGGTCCTCTGTGGCCGAAAGACTAAATTTTTTGCATCGGTTGTGTTTATGCTATCCAAATACTCTGGTTGTGTTTATATTCTAATTGGATTCATTTTTGAAATATCTCGTTGTTGGAATAAACTAGAAGTGTGCCCTTCTTTTTTTCAGCATATCCGTAAAGATTTTGGAACCTCCAACTAAGTTCGAAACGGACTTTCTTGAATGTATGTTTACATTTCGAAATAGTACATTCCAGAATAAATGAGAAATAAGAAATGTTCAATATTATGAAATAGAGGAAGAAATATTTGTTTGGGTTCATTTGGTTGGTTTTGATTTTAATGCGCGAAACCCAACTCAATCTAATCAATTACGGGCTTTATTTAGACGTATAAAACGTGTAAACATGGAAAATTAGTAGTGACTTTTTTAGTGTTTAGAGAATGGAGCAAAACAAACACTAAGATCGTGTTTTTGTCATATTCGCTCTCTCGTTAGCTTCACTGAGAGTATGCATCCAAAACCAGCAAGTTGATGAATCTTCACCGTTAAGGGATATTATCTAGTATGCGGAGTAAAGATCATCCTCTAATATCTATTAACCAAATTAGTTAGATTATAGGATTTGAATTACGTATTTTGATTGCACCATCCAAGATTGGTTTTTAGATTAAGCAATGTAAAATATTGCAAAGATAATTTAAACTTTTTTATTATATTTTTACGGGTGTGTGTCTTGTATTAGACCATAAGATAAAAAATTTATAAGTTATAGAAAATATAATGTTCAAACTCTCCATTTGTAAGATGTAAGTCAGTCCTATTCAAACTTCATGAAACGTATAATTTATGGAGTGTTGAGTTTCTAATTTTTGTTGGCTCAATTTACTAACAATAAATCTAAGTGTAATCTATGTTCAAATTTAAGCCTTACATTTAGTGGAGTGGATTCATGGAAATAATTAAAAAAAAAAAGGTGAAGGAAATGTCAAAACAGAATAAATGTATTTAGAAAACTTAAAACTATACCTTGCCTCTTCTTTTTCTATTTTCAATAGTAAGTTAAAGTAGTCTTGGAAACCGTATCAGCCACTGATCCTATCTTGTTTTCTAACTTAAATTTTAAAACCAAAAATTAAAAAAATTATAAATATCCCACACGAAGCTTAAAATGTTATAGCATAAATTTATTTATATGCTAATTTTATTTAGTCATGGCTTAACAATCAGTATAATTTTTGTTTCTCTGAATAAAAATGTTTTTCTTGTTTGATTTTATTTAGGACATACCCATCCATAAAAAAAAATTATTTAACAACGGAATATATTAATATTATAATACTAGTTTTACATTAACTTAAAATATTAATATATATTATTATATTATATCATGAAAATGAAATTGTTAAGCGATACTTTTTTTTTTTAAAAAAGATGTCATACTATAATTTTACTTGTATTTATTACAGGTACCAAAATAAAGAACTTTATTTTTGAGTTTTTCATTGTTAAAAGTTAATGTGATTTATAGCCATCAATAACATATTTACAGATATGGTCATACATAAAAGAAAAAAGTTGAAAATTTTAAATTAACTCTTTGTAGTTTTTGCTTCAAATATACAATATAGTATAACACTATACCTTATTTTAATTTGATAAATAATTATGGATTATTTATTTACCGTGAAAAAACAAAACAAATTCTCCCAAATCTAGATGATTCCAATGTAGTATTTATTCCGTAGCCATGCCCAACATCACATGATCACATGACCACTGCATGATTAATGTTGTTGGCATTATTGGAATCATCAAGGAACGGGACCCACCATGAATTAAAGTCCTTATCCCATCACCACGTACCCCCACATTACCCAAGAATAGGACAACCCACACTGCTAAATATATTTTTCATTTGTCTGGGACCCACTCTCCCACAGTTTTACCAAGTCTTCATCCTTATCCACTTTCGTCTCCTCCATTCTCACTCTTTCCACCTCATGTTTTTACTACATCCACTCCCCATCACCACATCCTAACCAAAATAAGTTACACTTGGATGCACCAAAACATTCCTCCATTTTGGACATAGATATTTTATGTCACCCTCTATATATACAGTGCCCACAACCACTCCAACATCCCCCATTACTCACTTTTCCTCCATCAACTCCATTCAACCCTTCCAACATGGTTCTGCTAGAGAAGCTCTGGGATGATGTTGTCGCTGGCCCTCAACCCGAGCGTGGCCTTGGCAAGCTCAGAAAACTCACCACCCTCAAAACTGGTGCACCCTTTTTCACATACTTAACAACCACAATATTCTGCTAATCAAGAACAATCCTTAACCATAATACACAAAAAAATACATGTTTTTGATGTGATAGTTTTAACGTTTTTCAAACTGATGGATGTTGCAGATGAAGGAGAAAGTAGCAAGTTGCAGAAGAGCTTGTCCATGCCGACATCACCGACAACCCCTTTGACTCCGTCCACACCTACGACACCGGGATCGGGTCGGAAATCTGACAACGTTTGGAGGAGCGTGTTCCATCCTGGGAGCAACTCTGCCACCAAGACCATCGGTGCTCAGATGTTTGACAAACCTCTTCCCAACACTCCCACTGTCTACGATTGGTATATAAATATATATATATTTCTTTCTTCTTTACAGTGAATTTTGTACTCCAGATCTTGTATTCTTATACTTGTTATTGGTTCTACGTTCTCTTCATCATATCAACATTGCATGCATACAAATATATATTGCATACGATACGATAACAAGGTTGATTCTTATTATTATGCCAAAAGATTAGTCATGTTTTCTCCCTTTTATCTAAATTTTCCTCAATGTTTTTTTTTTTCCTGTTAAATGTATTAGATCTAACTTTCACTTATCACTTGACAACAGTTTTTTTTTTTTAATAAATAGTGCGATTTATCTTTGCTGATATTTACAGGTTTAGATCATTATTATGTCTTCGGGTACTGTTATGTACTTGTTTTTGTTTGTACGATGCATTTTATTGAGTATCCATGATGCGGTTGATGTAGACGGTTAGATCTACTGAGAAATCAACGGCTGATCTGAAATGACTTAAATCAAACGGTTATCTTTTGTATAAGGTTGTGAGCTGAGACGAAAGTGGTTGTATTTGATTGCAGGCTGTACAGTGGAGAGACCAGGAGCAGGCACCGCTGAGATGTGTGTGTAGGAGGCGCGTGGGTTGCATGTAAATATTGTCGTTTTTCGTGATCGCATGCCACGTTTGCAGCTACTATCATTATTATGTGTCGAGAATTGATTGGTCTGTTACTAACTAAAATGTTTTAGCAGTGTGTTTGGTTTTTGTGAGCAAGTGAATGTAAAATGCTGAATAACTAGCATGTTATGTTTTGTTTGTTCTTTAAGTTTTGTTAATTAGCCACATGTGCCTTGAACTTTGGCATCTGGTTAATCTTTTTACCCCTTCTGTTAAGTATTAATATTAAATAAATAAAATCGTGTTAAAACAGTACGTTTTATAGGGATCTATAATTATGCAATTTTACCTCAAATAAAATTTGATCACATATTAACGACATCACTTGAATGGGTGAGATTTGTTTTGGCTAAAGATAGAGATGAATATAATGTTTTCTGGTAATGACGCACCCTTAATTTTTGTATGGTACGAAATTGATGGCTGTTTATTTAGTAATAATAATTGAAGATTTTAGGGTTGATGACCTTGTCGTTTTTTAAGCAAATGAAGGATGTAACAATGATAGAGATATCTTATCTGTAGTTTGAACATCGAAAATTTAATATCTTGACACCTTGACTTTTCTGTCTTGATATTTAACTTTTAGGAAAAGAGAACAATAAATTAGATATCCTTTCCTTTTCAGCTTCTGCACATTGATTTGTGATTTGGACAAACCTTTACCAAAGCTTATCCCTATATTTTTTTATTTAAATTAAATGAAATGAAAGAAAAGAAGTTGAAATTAATTAATTTCCTGTAATTTTCTTTCTCGCCTTTGTCTTACTTGTTCTTATCCAAACCAAAGGGGCCCCTACTAGTAAAGCTTATCCTAGACTTCAGATACAAACATCAAAATATAAACCCTACATATGTTAAAATGGGTTGAAATTTATAAGTTACGGTAGAATTGGATTGAAAATTTTTACAAATAGATTAATTTTTTATTTGGTTTACTTATAATTTGGTTTGTCGGGATCAGGTTGGATTATTTTTTTATCAAGGATTATATAAATATATTTTTTTAGATCTTATATTAATTGAGTTAGGTTGGATTATTTTTTTATTTAATATTTATTTTATATTTGAATTGTATAAAGTTTATTTAAATATTAATAAGAATTAGAATTTAATTTTAATTGAAAAAAATAAAAAATTGTATTTTTTTAATTAAGTGAATTTTTGAAATAATTTGTTTAACTAATTACTTTTCGTAACGAGTCAGATTAGATTCAAACTTTTTTAATTATATTCAAATTTTTTAGTTTAATTTTTTTAATTATGTTAAATTTTTTAGCTGACTTATTAAATAATTAATTCCTAATGAATCGAATCAAATCGGGATAAATTATCCGTTTTAACACTTCTATAAATTATCCGTTTTAACACTTCTAAAAGTGAAGTTTGCGCAATTAAATTTCATTTTCACATAATTGGGAATATTATTTTTTAATAAAAATATTTACTATTTGGGTCACATATTTTTAATTCTCCAATATCATTTCCTCAATTGTTGGGTGGGAGATCCGTTAATGTCTGGAGACTGTTTACTGTTTTGGCTTATATTATGTTTCTCTAAGTGAACCTCTAAAAAACCAACTTCAACAGATTACTCTTTTTTATTATTATTTAAACAGTGCTTTGGGAGGAAGGCCAAGATATTTTCCCAGTTGGATATAACAATAGTAATATAAGTTTAGACAATATTTGCTTGAATTTCACTGATTTTCTTTAAATGTGATCATGTGTGGACGTTTTATTTTAAAACTTACTACAATGATTCAACATGTTCATCTCATCAATATTTTAATTACTATTTATATATTCTAAATTTTTTAAATAATATTAAAATATTTAGACTGTACTCGATCTAGCCCGTACTGAATATATTCCATTCAAGTTTTGACCTAATTTAACAATGGATTTTGTTTAACTCAATACACACTTTTATATATAAACCCCTCCATCTACTGATATTTTTTCACGGGATGAAAATGTCTCACGACCGATTAGTTATTATGATAATCAATTTAAATATTAATTTATAAAATAAAAAATTATTAGTTAATAAAATAATAATTATTATAAATAAAAAATTATAATTGTTAACTAGATTTTTATTATAAAAAATTTGATTCTAAATTAATCTTTAATTAATTAATAATTAATTTTTACAATTAATTATAACTTTCATTCATAAAAATTTTAGTAATCAAAATCTTTTTATTTTATAAATTAAATGTTTCTTCACCCTCTCATTTATTCATTTTGTCATTTTTATTGCTCTTCTTCGTACTTGTCTATTTAGTTTTGAGCTTTAATTTACATTTGGGGATTTTTTTTTTATTTAGTAACATTAATATTCATCAGATATTAATTTATCTAGAATAATTTGAAAAACTTACAAATTTTAAGAAGGATGTTACAAGTTTTAAATTTCACTAAATTTTCATTTATAAGACTTTTATTAACAAATTTTGTTTTCATTTCATTTTTAAAAAATTGTAATATTGTTACTATAAAATAGTATTTAGCATGTTATTATTTGATTTGATTTAAAAACATGTAATATAAGAAATTTAAATTGCTTTTTAATACATATACTTTTTAATGGTTGTTTGTTTTCATGTTAATATCTAGGAGACTTACTAAACATTTACGAAAATATAGCAAAGCAATAAAACAATAAAATTCATTTAAATCTAGATTTGATTGTGTATATTTTGAAAAAGAAGCAAACAATACATTAAAAAATAGAATTTCATTAAAGTGGTATCAAACTCTTGTCATCATTGTACACTATATGAAATAAAATAATATAATGGAGTACTCTTCACTTCTATTAAACTTTTCTGCAACTAGGATTAATCTACATTTGCTAGTGATGTCTCAAAATTTGAGGTTCTGTAATTTTGTTGTTTGATTTTGTACCCTAAAAACATGAAGAATATATTTTTATGTAGCAGATCTTGTGCTACTCACTGCAATGGTACAACCTCTAAGCCCACTAACCTACCTACAAAGCCTCTAAGTCCACATTGCACTAACTCTCCCTTTTAGTATTTATTAGTCTTTCTGCCTACACCTCACAAAGGGTTTATCTGCATCTCCAAAAAGTTTTTAAATTTAAAAAATACTTTTTGACCATTTGAATAAAATCACGTAGGTCACTTTCTAAAATTATTTTTAGATGTCAACTTTCGGTAAAAAAATAATTTCCAAAGTTAACATCTGATTAAAATTTTAGACTTATCAATATCAGAAACAAATATATATATATATATATATATCGTTTTTACTTTTTTTCTTAAATTTAAAGTTGAACTACTTTTAATTTTATTTACAATACATTATAAAAAAATTACTTTAAAAATACAAAATAAGTAAATAAACTGTTAAGAAAAAAAATTGAAATTAAAATAATAATTAAAAAATTATATATATATATATATATAATTTTTTTTTTTCAAAAGTTGACTTTCGATATATATATTTTACTGAAATTTGACATCCAAAAACAATTTTAGAAAGACGATCTTTATATATTTTTTAAATGATCAGAGGATAGTTTTGGATTTTAAGAAAATTTTGGAGGGTGCAGAATAAATTTTGGTGATGCAGGAAGAAATTCTCCTTTTATTATAATCAAGCCATCTTCTTTCTATGTTACCAAAACATGATCGGTTTACTTAATGTTAAAATCAAATTCACACTTATAGTTTTATTATCATTAACTGATATGAAAAAATAACTAATGTTTGAAGTAACTTGGTTTGCACAACGAAAAACTAATTCTTCTATAACTTAAGAGAAATTGTTGGTTTCTTGGAACGCCTAATGCACAAAGGCTAAATAGCTGGCTAACCTATGTGGATTTGGTATTCTTAAGGACCTTGGGAAACTAGAAAGTGTTAACAACGCTTTAGGAAAATAAGTTCTTTTAATATATATATATATATATATATATATATATATATATATATATATATATATATATATATAATTACTAACTCCTTTTTTCTATATATATATATATATATATATATATATTTATGATTCACGATCTCTATATTATTTTTTAATTAATTAAATATTAATATTTGTTAAATTAAGTTGGTCTTTGTTAAATTAGTGTTCAATCAGTTTAAAAGTGTCACTCTGGCTTATTTTATATCTTTTTCCAACTTTTACCACTCTTCATCTCACATTAAAATTTATTTTGCTTCACTATTTTTAGTGAACAAAACACCATTGCATCGAAATGATACCTTTTTCAATTCAAAATTCTAAATATTTTTCAGTCAAAATTTCTCAATCCCATGTAAAAATTGACTCCAAAATATATAAAGAAACAAATTTTTTAATGTAAAGCATGGTGAGAGGTGGAGGAAGGTAATGGGAGAGAGGTGGAAGTAGTTGGAAGAAGGTGAAGAAAACAAAATCTGGAATTTCATATTAAAAGATGACTTAATGTGTATGATTGATAGATTTATGTTAATTAACAACTAAATTGATTCTATTTAATAAATATTAAAATTCAATTGAGAAAAAAATAAATAAAAAACAAAGTGACATAAACATTATATATATATATATATATATATATATTTATATATGAATTTAAAAGATAAAATCTGCAAATACTCATGAACAATTTAAAAGTAAAATTATTATTTTTTTCTCATTGTAGTAGGTTTGACAATGTTAAAAAGAAAAATGTAATTTATAATGGATAAAAAATTAATATTCTATTAGGAAATAAATTCACTTAAAATCCAAAGCAATAGTTATATAATAGGAACAATAAACCCAAAGCAGGACATGTAGCTTGAACTTCAAATTGAAGGCTTTCATCTTCATACTCGCTCTACAAAATGGTCCCATCCGAAACCGTTAGCTGTGCTCGGAATTTCGCAGCCATGGTCAGAGTTCGCGGTCCTGTGAGTTTCTCTTTTTCTCTCTTCTCAAACGCGCCGCTTACTCTATTATCATCGCTCAGTCAGCTTGCAATTAATTTTTCAGGACCCAAAAGGGTTGAAGATGAGAAGACACGCTTTTCATCAATACCGGTTTCTAACCCCACCCCTGATCTTATTTTTGTTTTTGTTTATAAGAAGTTTCGGTTTTTTTGAACTTATTGTGGCGGGTTTTGGTTTTCTCCTTCTGGGTATGCGTAGTTCTGGTGAAACAACTCTTTCAGCTTCGGGGATGCTTGTACCCGATACCCTTTATGATGCTCAAGTAGCTGCGCGTCTCTATGGTGATAACTGCAAGGACAGGGTGTTGGTTGTGACCGTTGCCTCGGTTGTTGAACCTTTTCTGTCACCTCAACAGAGAGAAAATATTCCTCAGGTTGGTGTCCGTAGATATTATAATAAGGTTTCTGCAACAGCAATTTTGGCAGCAACGTCGAAGTGTTTGGGTTGTTAATATGGCCGTCATAGTCTGCAATTTCATGATTATCTGTAAACGCAATGAAACTGCCACTGCAACATCAAATTAAAATCATTTATTTGTTTTTTTATATTTTCTAAATTTGCTTTGTACGTGTGTATCTTAAATTGTGTAAGTTGTGCTTTTCAGGGCAGGCCAGACTTGATTTCTGGTGTTCGGATTGATGTTATGACCGAGAACACCAAAGGACATTCCAATCAGGGAACTCCTTGTTGGCTTGTAGCGCAGCTTTTGTCATTAGTAAGCATTTTGAACAATTTAGTTCCTTATTCTGCTATCTTCTAAATAGTCAATGATCTGGTGCGCCATGTGTTTTTGGAGAAACAACAATGTTAGGATTTATGTGGTGTGACTTCTATACCATCGTTTATTTAAATTTAAATTTGTAATATTTGTTTCTCAATAAGCTAGGATTGTTTTTCTTTTATAATAACCGCTATTTTCTAGTTCAATGCTCATTAGATTTCTGCGCCATGCAGGTTGATATTCCTACTTCATCTGATTGTCTCCAATCACTTATCGAAGCATCTTTGGGTTTACCAGAGTTTGAATGGGAAGTTGGTTGGTCTTTGGCATCTTACAATAATGATTCTCAACGTTCTAGAGATGTTTTCCAAACTCAGGTTAGTTTGTTCTTAAAAAGTTTCCTTTTAGCTGTTGTGAAGAATTTGATTAACTTAAAAATTTGTACTTGTATGTGAAGGGATGTCCCTGTTGAGTACTGAAATGGGAAGTATCATACCAAATTTGAAATGCCTTGAGTGCATTTCTGCATTAATCAATTACATATGATGTGACTTGTATGTTACAATTTGTATTATATTTGCCTAAAAAAGGTAGTTAAACTAAGGATTGGATTATTGTAGTGCATGTATGTATGTTGCTCCTGGGAGCAAACAATCAATTTAAAACCCTGGAAATTTTTTCTTGCTGGTCTGTATGCCTGAAGGTACTGTAATCTGAATTTTTATTCTAGGCCATGAGATCAAAGAATGTCATAATATAGTAATAAAAAGAGAGTTGACTGAATTTTATTGAATCCCTGCCAAGACTTTGGGTATTTACTGAATTTCATTGACATTTATCTTTTGTAAAAGTGTCTACCAAACACCATTTTCCCTTTATATGCTCAAATTTTAGCTTTCAAAAGATAAAACGGGAAAAGAAGGAGCCTATGTGGCATGTACTTTTGAATCCAATCACTACTCAAACTCTCTAGCTTATAGAGTTTTGGCATGCGTGCAATTTTTTCTTTTTGTTTTCCTCCTTCATATCTCCTTTAAATACCTGCTAATCTGCTACGTTTTGTGGAACTAAATGTTGGGTGGAGAAAGTCACCAAGAGAATTAACTTTATATGACAAAGGAGAATGATGGATTGGGTGAGCGAACATAGTAGCCAAGACAGGATTAGGAATAAACGAATAAATACATTATGGAGAACGTTGCGGTAGCACTTACTGAATAAAAGATGGTAGAAACTGGTCTTCTGTGGTTTGTGGATGTGTGGAGACCGGAGCCTTGTAGAGAGAGTAAATCAGTTGAACGGAAGCTCAATTGCCAGAGAAAAACTATAACTAGACAGTAAGAAAAATTTAGAGGTCAATGATTTATTTATATACATAATTTATGATAGAACATCCATGTACCTGGTATCATATAACAGAAAAAGACTCTGGGTAAAGGTTAGAAAGCTATGCATTGATAAATATGTTTAATATTCATGATATGTTTATGGTTGAATATAACTTAGATTAAGCATTATCTCTGTATTAGATACACTTGTATTTTGGATTTGCCTTTGACAAAAATATGTATTATTATGTAAATGTCTTGGTTCATTGTTTGTAAATAGTAGAAAAATTGTACCTTGTATTTATTACATTTATAAATTAAACTGTTTTATGGTATATGTGTAGCTGAAACACATTTTTAGCATATGCCATCTTTTCTATCTATATGTTTTTCTCAACACATTATAACACCTTCTATGACGTAGTAGTCTACTAGAGTGACCCCTTTTGGCTTCATTCTAAGTGAGAGTTGAATAGACTGAACAAGGTAAAGTGAGGCTTTGCTTTGTTAATGCTTCAAGTGCAAAGGGACTTTTTATGCAGGGATATTCTATATATAAAGCTAATAACGGGTATTTATCTTTAGCTAAATGACTCAAGCTTCTGGGAAAGTTGGTTCTCAGACAACCGTAATTGTAACTATGTTTGTAATAAAATTTATTGGTGCAACTGCGAAATATCAAATTGTTCATTTGTAAAAGGATGTATACCTCATCTTAGATTGATCCTTGTAAACTTTTAACTTGCTACTTTTTAAAGTATCATTCTTCTTCTTGACTGTCGCCTTTGGAATAACATCTCCAGGATCATGATATGTAGAAGCAAACATAATATTTTCAGATGAAGAATGACGAATTTTTAATGATATTGCAGGAGAGATTGGTCACGGGAGGATCTGGCAGTGCAAGTCTTGTATACAAATCACTTACTAGAATGGCAATTTTGAGTGTTTCTTTATCTTTCAGGGTATCTTTCATTTTTATTTTTCTTTTTTTTCTCTAGTTGAAGTCCTTATACTAACCATTATTGTAACATACTAATTACATCTGAAATTGTTTTTCTGTTGGTATTCTTTGTTGGTCCATTTAAACTCTTGAAAATAAGTTGTTGTGATTTTATCAGGATTTGCTGGATACTAAGTTATCTGCCATGAATAAAAGGGGTGATTTTCTTCTGGCAGTTGGGTCTCCTTTTGGAGTCCTGTCACCTATGCACTTTTTTAACAGGTATATATATGTGTGTATATTTGTTTGGATAAAAGAAAAAAAATATCTGGCAGTTACTTCAAAAATGGTTAAACTTTTCTTGCTTGTTCATTGTCACTTTATATCGTGCTGTTTTCTTGAGCTGTTGGGATTGCCTATGTGTTGATTTGTATAAGCAGTTATTAGGCCTATTACTATAGTCATTGCAGTGAATTGGATGGCAATGTTTGGGAATTTGGTGTCATTCAATCCTTTGACATGGTATGGTTAATTGCTTGAATCAGCATCTCCGTGGGATGCATTGCAAACAGCTATCCTTCCCATTCATCTGGTGGATCATTGCTGATGGCTGACATACGGTGTCTTCCTGGTGTGAGCCATTTCTCTGTTGCATAATCCATTGGTCATTTATGGAAGTGGTTCTGGCTCAATTTTGATACTCTATCTACCAGGAATGGAAGGCAGTCCAGTTTTCAGTGAGCATGCATGTCTTACTGGTGTCCTGCTCAAACCACTGAGACAGAAGACCTATGGGGCGGAAATCCAGGTACCTTGATTACGTTCTCCTTATTTGACATTATTTAAGCCCCTTCCAATTTAACACATCATGCAAAACTCTAGTATTCGGTAACAGTTGGTGATTCCATGGGAGGCCATTGTGAGTGCTTCTAGTGGCTTGTTGCGCAATAGGCCTGAGAATACAGAGAAAGGGTTATATAATCAGGGGGGTGACCTTTATGCTGCGGGAACTGGGTCTTTTTCTGACACTGACAAATTGGATGTATGCTCTAGGATTAAACGTGAGCATTTATATTTTGGTAGCTCCTCACCATTACCGATTGAGAAGGCAATGACTTCTGTCTGTCTTATTACTATTGGTGATGGAGTATGGGCATCTGGTGTTTTACTTAACTGTCAAGGTCTCATACTTACAAATGCTCATCTATTGGAACCATGGAGATTTGGGAAAGAACATGTAAACGGCAGAGGATATGGGACCAATTCAGAAAAGTCTTCTTCCACATCCGAGGGAACTGCCTCTCTTGGTAACAGAGTTGAAGGCAATCAAGTTAGTCAAACTTCCCAGTTAAAGATGCCAATTGTTTATCCTTTCACTGCCAATGAGCACGGGGGATATAAGTTGTCGAATCCAACTTATGACAACCATAGAAACATACGTGTACGACTTGATCATATCAAACCTTGGATTTGGTGTGACGCAAAAGTAGTGTATGTTTGTAAAGGACCATGGGATGTTGCCTTATTGCAGCTTGAATCTGTTCTAGATGATCTTTTGCCTATAACAATGGATTTTTCTAGACCATCCACTGGATCAAAGGCATTTGTCATTGGCCATGGACTATTTGGCCCAAAGCGTGGTATGACCTTTCTGACCCAATTGATCTGTTTCTTTCTTGTTTAGATGCCTGAAATGAAAGTTAATGTTGCTTACGATCACATTTCTGCAACGCTGGAGTTCCTTTAAAGTTCTATTATTTTTCATGTTTATGTCATTTTGTGTTCCTTCTGCAGCTTCAACTATATTTGGTTCATTACATGTATTGATATATTTCTTTACTACGATAAGAACAAAAGTTATAGTCTTAGTACAAAAGCTTTAATTCCTTTAATTTTGTTTTAATTCTACTAATGCAAAAAAAGAACTAGTGCTATGTCTGCCTGCCTTTGGTTTATACCGGTTCCCTCTTGTATGTCATTGTGTAGATCAACCGAAAAACAAACCTTGTTACTGAATGAACCATAAAAATGATCTAGTAATGGAGAAGAATCATTATATCCTCTCTCACTTACCTTAAACTTTGTTACAGATAAAACCATTTTGAAAATCATAAGCTTTTAGGATTTTTGGTCCTTGACAAACTTGTCTGTAGAATATTGGGTAATGAATTCATAAGGATTTAGATTTCCTAGTTCCTACTATTAACAAACCCATCAACAATGCTTAGGTGATAGTTTAAAAGATTAGGTACAACCCAAGACCTGGAGCTGCGATTTTAATTATAAAAATTACTATGGTATGCAGAGATTAACAAGATGTAGTTAACTGAAATAGTATGGCCCTAAACCTAATAAGCTATCCTTTATCTCTAAGGTATGTTCTGAGAACATTACAATCAACCCCCATACTTCGGTATTTTAATCTTCAGGCTTTTGCTTATTTTTTATTCCTTCTAAAACAAGCTTGTTTGTGAAAACCATCAAGGGTCATATGCATCAATGCAAATGATACATTGGATGTTATCCTTGAATTTTTTTTGCCATGCTATATGTTTCTATTGTGATAATTTGTTGTTCAGGTGATTAGTCTGACGTGTCGTATCCAATTTTATAAACAACCAATTCAATTATGGTGGGTTTTCTTTCTATTTCTTTTGTCTAACCTCGGAAGTCATATATTTTCTTAGGATTCTTCCCATCTGTTTGCTCTGGTGTGGTAGCAAAAGTGGTTGAGGCAAAGACTCCTCAATCTTATCTGTCCATTCAACCTGAGCATCTGCACAATCGTGAGTTCTTCCCTGCAATGCTTGAAACAACAGCTGCTATTCACCCCGGTGCTAGTGGTGGTGCTGTTATCAATTCAGATGGTCACATGATTGGCCTGGTTACAAGGTATTGCCACCAACTTTCAATATCACCATACCACCTTCTCCTATTCCTGTAGCTGATTGTGTGCTGAACCACTAGATTTGAATTTGTTTAACTGCTAGTCATTTGTCACATTGATTCTATTGGCATTGTAGCTAAGGATTGTAGTTAAACCCTAAATCTTAAATCCTAAACATTGATTGTTTTGGATTGTCGGCATGATTTTTCTCTCATGAAACTAATAATTTTCAAATCAAATTTGCCTTTCCCTTTTACTAAAGCTATGTTTTGAAGGCAATATGATTCTTTTCGATGAAATTATTTAGCTTAGAGACTTCCCTTCTCTACAGCGTGACTGTACAAGACTGTCTGTTCTTGATTCTATTTTTACTCACAAGGTGCTCTGTCTGTTCCAGTTGTTTCTCTGTATAATATAAGCTTTTGTGATATTAATTTTCTTTATTGATTGTTCCTGAATGGTTGTAGATTATTAAACTTCCGTCTTTAATTGTATAATGTTTTTGACACAGCAATGCAAGGCATAGTGGAGGAACAGTAATACCTCATCTTAATTTTAGCATTCCATCTGCTGCTTTGGCACCCATCTTCAAATTCTCAAAGGGTATGTTTTTTAACTAATTGTTTGGTCCGACAATGAATGTTACTCATGGTGTTCCCACCTCACCTGTCCTTGTCTAACTATTACCAAAAGGAACACAATACTAAATGACGACAATTAGAATTCAGAAATTAAGGAAATCAAGCAAATGTGGTCATAACATAAAAAATACTAAATATTTTGTACTTTGTTCCCATAGTATGTTGACATCTGATGATGTTACTTTTCCCACTGCAGGCATGGAGGATTTATCACTTCTAAAGATTCTAGACGAGCCAAACGAATACCTTTCATCTGTATGGGCATTGATGCGGCCATCATATCCTAATCCCCACCCTACGCATGATCCACCTCACTCTGCTACACACCATAAAAGTAAAGAGAAGGGTTCTCGGTTTGCAAAGTTTATTGCTGAAAGAAAGGACGTTTTCAATGTTGGAAAGAGTGGAGTGCTTTCCAAGGAAGTTATTCCTAGCAAGTTATAGTCTCTCATCAATGTAAACAAAGTTTATGCCTTCAATTCTTAGCACAAAGAAAATCAAGAAAATAAATTTTAAAAGTCTCTAAACGATTATACTTGTACTTCATCGAAATTTAAAACTGATTTTACACAAAACAGTTGTTTCTGTTTTTGTACTTTGGGGGAGAAACTCTTGATAGACTTTTGTGTTCATGTATATATTCTTTCCCTTCTCTAATCTTTAAATTCTTGTTGAGCGAATTGAATTAAATCTTTGTTTCTTTATGTTTTTGCTTTTTAATCAAGATTTAAAATCTGCAATACATATAAGTAATCTGGTTTCGCTGTGATTTCTGATTTAATGCATTAAACTGAATGGTAAAGTAGAATCTTTAACTTTTTAGTCAAATATAATTCAAGAGTCTTTCATTCTAACTTTCAAATATTTTTGAAAATACATTGTTAAATTCACCCACCTGTCTTAAACTCGACCTTTTAACTAAATAGTTGACAGCAAGCTTATATAGTCATTTAACAACACTTTATTGGTACTCTTAGAATCACCGTAGTTGAATGAGTAAGAATAATTATATATTATTAGAAATAATATAAATGTGAGTTTAAAGCCCTTGACTAGAATAATTAGTAGTATATAAATATCAATAAAAAATAGCTATACTAGAAATAAAATAAATTATAGTTACTATATGAAAAAAAAAGGTGTTTTCTCCTTTATTGATTTAAACCAAATCAACCTAACAGATTCGATTCAGTGTTGGTTGGAAGTGGTTGAGTTTAGATTCGGGACTACTCTTTATGATAAGAAATAGCGTTGAATGGAAGCCAGTTGAAGCCTACTTGTGTTTTGTGGAGACCAAAAACCTTCATATCGTTTGCTTTCAACTCTTTAATGCAACGTTATGATAAAAACTTCCATATATATATATATATATATATATATATATATATATATATATATATATATATATATATATATATATATTTTAAAAAAAATTAATAATTTTTTTCCCTAATATTTGAAGGGTTCATTTAATATTATCTCTCAATTTAATTATCATTTCATTCCAAAAAAGGTTGATATGGTCCCTTTCGCTATATTAATATCGACCATATTTGAAAGTGACAAAGTGTCAGTGATTATGAATTTTTCTAACCTTTCACTTTTTATGTTTCTATTCACTACACTTCTATGATTTTTTTTCTCCAGAAAATAGAAACAACTGCAGTATATAATTACGGAGAGACCTAACAGTTTAAGAAATCTAAAATCGCTACATGAAATCACCTTTCAAATAATATCAATACAACTTTAACTATAAACATCACATTCACTTCTTTTAAACAAAGTGAAGATTGAATTAAAAAAAAATTGAAAAATCATATTAAATAAACTCCTTAGATATTGAAAACAAAAAAATCCAGAAAACAAAAAAAAAACTTTTTATATCTTTTGTAAAATGCAAGATGTTCTATTTTATTATCCATAAGTATGTGTAAGAAAAAAAAAATAAAACTAAAATCATATGTTCATAACTTCAAATTAGTTTTAAGTGAGAGTTAATTCGTAAAAAGTTATTCTTTTATTATAATTTCTCTTAGATCTAATTTTTAATTCCTATACAAACAAATTATAGTCTATGCAAAAGTTAATTTTATTTTAACTTAAATATTTTTATCCTAGTCTTGCAATTGTGCATTTTTTTTTTCTCAACAAATTTTAATTGCATATTTAAGTCTCCAATTTCTAAAATTTAGCAATCTTGGTTCAATATTAACCCATAAAAAACACATAAAATTTTATATTAGTAATAATGATATATTAGTAAATTTTAAAATGATTTAATAGAAAACTAGAAGAGAAAATGCACAATTAAAATTCTATAAAAACTAAATTACAAATTCATAAAATTGTAAAGACCAAAGATAAATTTATTATTTTTAATTTTGTCTCTGCAGATACTTAATAAACTCTTGATATTGTGGCAATCATCTTCTTCTTAACAGCATTCAATACTTATGGCAAAGAATGGGTATAGACCGATGGGTCCGATTAACCAAGTGAAGCAAAATTAGTTCATTATCATAAATAAAGCATCTTCTTATAGATATTTAATACAATTATGCAATTAAATTTAAAATTTTAAACTATTAATTAATTAAAAAAAAATCATATCAATCTATTCATATGATACCCATACTTTGAACTCAATAAAGTTAAAGTGAGCATTTGAAAGTTAAATTGATGCAAATCATTGAATCGAATAGGGTGATCAGAGCTATTGGTTCAAGTTTTTATCTTACCATACATTTAATATGATTTTCGTTAGATATAAAAACACATTGTCATGTTAAGGTAGATTTGATTTAACAAACAACTTACTTAATTTAATATATATATATATATATATATATAAATAAGCTTATTTTGCTTAAAAATTTGTGTGAAATTAATTAAAATTACATATATTTTAAATTGATTTTTTGTCATTAATTATTTTAAACTATGATTTTCAAACACAAAAATAGATTTTACTTAAATCAGTTTTACGAAAATAAAAATAAAGACATTTAAGAAGTTGGAACTCCAATAATAAGTTACTTAAACGTTGAATACAAACGAATTCATATTTAGTACAGGGCATAAGCACAATCCAAATGTTTCCTTCATTATGCTATGTTGCTGAGGAAATTGAAGAAGCAGAGTGAAGATAGAAATTTTATTTTATTTTATTTTTTTAAAATTCAACTTTTTGGTGTTCTAATAGAGACCAGAGAGAGCAGAAAAATAAAATGAGGAGCCTCTAATTTTCAACTATTCACTTAGCAAGTGTTTATGTATATTTATTTTTTCTGACCATTTTGTTAATTTCCAGTTGTACTAATAAAAGTGGGTGGTGTTAAAAGTTTTGTGATGAGTGATTGAGTGGTTAAGAATAAAGTGATATTCAGTGTATGTAAACTTCCAAGTAGATTCTGTGGAGTTGTGAAAGGAATTGGTGGAATTTGTCATTTTCAGAATAAGCAAGTGCCAGGTTTTATATTTACTTACAAAAAATGTGGAGCATACTTTACATATCTTTGGAATAATATAGTTTTGTGTTCCAACCAATTTGCTTGTTACTTTCACAATGTCACTCTGCAATAGCTTCTCCAAATATTCGATGTGACAACGATAATTAGAAATTCAAAAAATTTTGATTAATTTATGAGGTGCTTTAAAAGAACAAAAAAAAATCTCATTTCTTCACAACAAATTATCTTGTATTAAATATTAAATTTAATTTAAATATATATATATATATATATATATATATATATATATATATATATATATATATATATATGTTAGTTTGTTCTTGTTCATGGTCACTAACTACAATGTGTCCTTACACCTTTTTACTCACTTGCAGATTTCTTCTATCTTTGCTTGTCCATGGCTTAACAAAACTTCCAATCTTTATCAAGTTCCTTCAATTTACTTGTCCTAAATCCAAAATAAAAAGAAATGGAACCAACACATCTTTTGTTATCATTTTGACACTTTTATTTATGAATTGAACAATCTATTATATTTTTTTTCTTTTACAAAGAATGAAATTAAATTAAAGAGAACACTTTAAGTATGTTCTAACCCTTATATAAAATAATTATGAACAAAAAGATACTCTGACTTAGTTTCACGTTCTAGTAAACAAAATTTCTTGCCAAAACTTGTATTTTTATGTTAAAGGATTTATATACACTTAAATGAAAACTTTATTATAACGAAATATTTCCTATACACGTGAATAACTTTAAATAGCATACGAAAATAAATATTATATGTAAATAATTCATATATATATATATATATATATATATATATATAATATGATACGATTGCTAGTTATACATAAAAAGATACCTGATTAACAAAAAAAACTTTCAACTATTCAAATTCTTTTTTCTCCTTCTAAATTTGAAACATTTATTGATACTTTTATTTCTTATCTTTCTTATAGGATAATAAAAATAACAACTATTAATGACATAAGAACTAATCAACTAATATCACTTAAGATAATGGATAAAAATGGAAGAGATGCATGTGTAACACACAAAACATAGAACTAGTCAACACCACACCATAAGACGATCTACCCCACTGACACAACAAGATGGACATCAAGTTTATTTAATCTGAATTTTTTATAACTATCGATATTGCCTTATTTAGATTTTTTTTTTTTTGTGTTTGAATTGGCTGAATATTAGATTTAAAATTTATTAAATTTCATGCTGTATTTTTTTGTTTTTAACTTTTCTTTATTTAGCAGGTTTAATGATAACAAAAGAAAATGCATAATAGATTTAATTATTTGAGTTACAGTTTGAAAATAAATAAATTCTTAGGTAATGTGAATTTGAAATAAATCCGTAAAAAATAAAATTGGACGAAATATTTGTAAAAAACACTCCTGAAAAAGTATAGTTGCCAAATTCTTGGAAAACTATAGTAAAGAATTGGATATAATAATTTTTCATCATCCGGCTCGAGCACTAATCAAATTTTTCTTCAATTATATCTATAGAATAAACTAGAAAAAAATGTATGTGTTATCCACACGTATACGAAGATTCTAAATAATAAAAGAAACTTAATATCAAATTCGTAGAAACATCAGTAAATAGTTATCCACACATTTTGTGAATATTTAAAAAAAAAAATACCTGTTGATAATTACTTACTAACAAAATATGTACTGGAATTTTTTTCTTACAATTTGGAAATTATCTGTGACAGAAATTTTGTTTGAAAATATATATTTCTGAAGAATAGTGAACATGACAAATTGATTACAAAATAAAAATCATTTTAAATTATTGAATTAGATAACAAATTATAAATTCATTTTAATCCATTATTTTTATTGAAAAATATTGCATCCATCCATAATAATAACATTTTAAAAAATTAAATTGAATTAAGTTTGAAATTATATTTTGAAAAAAAATTATAAACAAATATAAAAAATGTTTTTTAATTATTTAAAAATTAAAATAAATTTAGTTTTCAAAAATAGACTAGATTATTTTTCATCAGTTGAGTATTAATTGGAAGATCAATTGAATCTTAAAAAGAAAAATAAATCACTGAATATACATAGAGTAATATTAATGAATGTGATCTCATTTATATTTTTAATGTTTTTGTGCATATTAATTAAATATTTTAAAATTTTGGGGATAAATCACACTAATAATATAAATAAATAAATAATTTGTTTCATCACCATAATTATGCTTATATAAGATTTTACCCTTAATTTTTATTTAACTTTTGTGTACTTTGAATATTAAAATGTTGTAATTAAACAGAAGTGATTTGATGTTAAAGATTTTCTTAACACCTGTTAATGATTAATAGGCTTTTTGTATGGTCAACATTTGCCTCAAACATAAGATTGAACACGTAATTCACTCTGCATCTTTATTTTCAATCAAACTAAGCACTTTATTTTCTTGTTAACCAAAGTTGAGAATTTTCACACCTTTAATATTGTTCTTGCTACTTTTTTATTAAAAGTTGGTCGATTTACGTGTATCCTAAACAAAATTCATATCCGATCAACCTACAAAAATTGAAACTAGATTTGAATATTTAGTCGAATTCGATGAATAATTAAATAAATAAAATTAAATAAAATAGGTAATTATGGTTAATTATAAATATTTAATTCAATTTTATTTTATTTTTTAATATTTTAAACTTTATTCTTTGTACATTTTTTTTTAAATTACAAACCTTGTAATTTTTCTTACAAAATTTTTAAATTCTCTTTGTGCAATTTTATGATAAAAATTGCAGATTATCACCTAACACAGAATTATCAAAATATTTAATACATCCAAAGGCTTATTAATTTATGGTAAAAATACTCAAATTAACTTTTCATTTCCATAACATTTTATATAGTAATTGTTCAATGCTTTTCTCTTTTTTATATTAGTTAGTGTGAGATTTTAATTAATATGAAAACCAACACTAACACAGTATATGACTGATCCTTTCTTTTACTAATAACTCAAGTCAAAATCAAAATGATAAAAATATCATACATTTAGAGTTACCAATTTTCAATAAAATGACTTTAGTGTATAAAGTTACCAAATGAGATCTATATCTAAATAAATGTTATTGTGTAAAAGATATATACTGCACCTTTTAGATTCTCAATAAAACTTAACACCTTAATTCTCAAAGTAGATAAGTTTAGATATTTTAATTAATGTGGTGAGATGGATGATGAATGTGATTAAATTTCATTTGTTAGTTGACTAATATGGATGTATTTGTAACACAAACATATTTATTTTGTGTTGTAATCCCTATATAAAAGAAAAAAATTATTTACGTTTAATGTAATAAGTTTATTTGTACTAAATACTAACTAAATAATATATATATATATATAAATGATTTGATTTGATTTATTTAATAACAATATTGGAATTTTTTAAGATCTTCAGTAGATACCATTAATTAGATATCACATTTTAATTTTAGAGTTAAGATTTTGGAAGAAAAGTTGACCAGAATTTAACAACTCATAATTATATCAGGAGAATTTTGAAAGAATAAATCGTTACAATTTAATATTTTATAACACTCAAACTCTTTTTTTTTATATAAAAATAAATAAAAACAGTAATTAGATTTTAGTTGAAACATTATCTCTATCTGAACAGAAAGCTGATGTATCGAGAATATAATTGTTAAGATAATAACATATTGCATACTTGTTTTATTTTCCAAGTATTTTCTTTTAAATAATTGTCTGGAGAGTCATATAATATAAGTGTTTGTATTTCAAGATATTGCATTGAAGATCAAAGGAAGAGTGTTATAGAAATAAGCAATTTTTTTATGGAAAAACATACTGTAAATAATTTATTCTTAAAAGTAATAATGTTGAATATTTACTTAGAGTTAGAATGCGGCCACTGGTTGAAATATCTGTATTTGTCTGATCAAGTGACAAATAACTGTTTTTTTCTCAAAAAAGTATGTGGTTGAATTCTTATATTCATGTTTTGGGCAATATTTTTGTTCTAGTTTTGGAACACTGATTGTTACTGTTTAAAGTACAAGACAGTAGAGATTGAACAAACATATACCTATTTCAAAAAGATATTTTATAATATTCTCATGACATAACAAGCACAGCAATTTCAGCATATAGGAAAAAAATTGATAGAAGATAGAGAGCTTTCTCATAGGCCATTAACATGGGAGACATTATTTAAATTATTTGTTCTTGCTTCTTTTGCCTTCTCTTGCTCACCGAATGGCAAAAAGGCTCTTTTGTTGCTGTTATTGTTATACTATCTTGCATCAATATTCATTCTTCACTTCATCAATGTCCATATTCAGATGCATTCTTGCGACGCCTCTCGTTATGTCCAGCCAAACGTCTTCTACAACTCCTTTTTGATTCATCAAATTCTGATAGCTCATGAAACCTGGAAAATCAAAATATTACTAACTCAACTCATCGGGAATTTTAACAACATCGTATCTTGTTCCAACAAAGTCCTCATTACAAAAGGACATGTTCAAATATGTACATTAACTGATTTGATCTTGATATTTTTTAAATGATCAAGTAAAATTAACAGCTTTTGTGAAAGTATGAAAGGACAATTTTTTTTACAAAATTCAATTTGTATATAAGTTGATTTCATATGTATTTTTTTTTCTTTAATAAACACTTGGAGAGAAAATTATTTAAACTAAACTTTATACAATGACATGTTTGAACCTACATTTTCCCAGAAGTGAAAAGAAATACTATTTTATATGAAATCATTTTTGTGAATTCAAGTAGCTTGAAATTTTAAAAAGGGTGGTTCTTGATTGACATATTTGAAGTTTTCTTTCTTAGTGGATGAATGTGTCATTTATTGATGAGTGTGTGTATTACCCTAAATCATATGCTGAAATCAAAATGATTGATAATTCATATATTGCGTTAAAATCATCCCAATTTTCCATCTTCATGGAAGGACCTCCTATCTGATGGATGAAACAAGATCAGCACTTTTTGTCTTGTCAACTTCATGGATTAAAAACAATGAAACCAAAAATTAAGTGAAACCTTAAGTCAAAATGCTATTCATTCTCTCGACAGAATGGTAAGAACCATTTAGAATGATTCTATGTTATTCTTGAACGCAGACAGTGTCCCTGTTTTAGCACAAACAGTTTCCCGTCAAGAATGTATCATACCTTTGCACAAAATGTTGGGGTAATCGATTTTCGATTTGAACACATTCCATAAAATGCACCTTAATGCATAATAATGTTCAAGAAGAGTCAAGACTATGTTCAGGAGGAGTTAATCTTTTTTCTTAGAACTAAGGCAATACAGTTAGACACTATCAGTGAACGTTTTCCTTAGCTCTATGCTATGTAAGAAATGAAAACAAAAGTGAATGAAATTTAAAGCACAAAACAACCTCAGACACATTTCATATACTGTTTCTTTGGACGCTTGAGCCAAGTATACCCTAAGAGCTTTGTCTCTGGCTAGGGTTGAATGGAAAGGGCAAAGGGTATACATAAACAGTTCTAAAGAAAACTAACTGTTCAAACACAAACTCAGGCACTGTAGCTGGATCCACAGACACAACATGAAGGAACAGTTAAATTGCATAGAAAACATTGATTAAGGTTGTCAACCTACCTACTGCATTGTTGGCAAAACCGTTGATGCTGCTCTGCAATGAGCACCGCAGGAGCCTTGGCATGGTACTCACAAACCTTGTGACGCCTGTGGTAGGGCTTAGCATCACTGAGATCAGCATTACAACCATCAACCTGACACAAAGGTGGCATTGAGCCTCCAGCTTTGGACCCTCTCTTGTTAGTCACCACCCTCTTCTTCCGACCGTCCTCTCCGTACTCACTTCCCTCCTCCTCTTCCTCTTCCTCATCATCATCTTCTTCCTCCTTGTAATTTATTCTCCTTTTTCCCTCACTCCAACTTTCATCCATAACTTGAAGGAGATTTCGGAGAGTAAGAGAGATCGATGATGATGATCTGGCTGGAAAAGGTTACGGAGAAGTCAAGGAGTAGTCCACAACTACTTCATATAAATAGAAAAACTAGAAAGGTAAATAGAATGAGGGAATGAGTGTGGACCACTTAGGGTCTTCATTAATTGATTGCCACCTCCAGGGTAATAGTGAAACAACATTCAATATTTTCTCATCTTACCTTTTGTTTTTTGTTTTTCATAGCCCATTCTCATCTTAGTTGTATTTTACATACATCTTTCTCTCATCCATCACATCTAATACTTTTACCATGTCAGTTTTTTTCTTTTTTTTTTGTCAAATCAGATGAGAATAACCCTTTTTGGTAATTTTTCATTTTTAACTTTAAAAAAATATATATTTTAAAGACAGCATAACTTGTATTTTTTTATTGAATATAAATATTTGTATAGTTTATTTTCGTTTTCGTTCATCGAAACCAGCAAAAAAAAATTCTGCTCTTCTTATTTACATGCATATATTATTTTGACTTTAATCTCTTTCTTTCTTTCTTTTATTTATACTTCTCTTATTTAAATCAAATACAGACAAACCAGTGACCACTACAAGGACCCTAGAGAAGCTTTTCGGTGTGGGACAAGCTAGGAAAATAAAAGATAATAGATGTATGAAGAAAGAAAAGGTAAATATTAATGAGTGAATGTATGAGAAAAATAAATGAGAAGTTACAGAAGCAAACAAAATATATGCATGAATAACAATACATCAGAATATAAGTGATCGTTGTATACAAATAGTTAATTAAAAATAAAGGAGAAAAAGGTGTTTTTACATAACTATAATCACAATCAATGAAACCAATAGATTATTACCAGTCAAAATCATTAGGATTTTTTTTTAATTTTTATATTTACTTTTTATTAATAAACAATATTAAATGGAAGTGTTCTTTCCGCTCACCTTTTTTTAAAAGAAAATAATTTTTTTCCCACTCATTTCTTCTTCTTCTTCTATTATTTTATCTTGGGCTCTTTTATTTTTCTTTTGAATTAAACTGAGATAAAGTGAAAGCTTCCAATTAACTAGGGTGCAAGAAGACATAGTGAAGACTTGGGGGTTTGTGTTGTTTGAAAAGAATTTTATCTAGATAATACATGCTGATAGCCTAGTTAGAGAATCTACATGGACTACATTGATTCCTTTTTATTTTGATAAAAAAAAAAAAAAATCGTTTTCATTTTAAGTGGCTCTCAATCATCCAACCAGATTCTTTTGAGATGTGTTTGGTTAAATATAAAGAAAAAGAAAATGAGAGGATAAAATTAATTTAGATGGTGTGGTGTGCCACAAAGATAATATAATTGATTTTAAAAAATAATCAGACTTATTGTTTTTTTCACCTATTATGTTTTTTATTTTATTTTATTTTACTCTTACATATCTTTACTCGTTTTTGTTTCCATCTACTTTATTTCTCTTCTGAGTACCAGAAGAATCATGAACTATCTTACGACAGCAGAGAAATAATTATAGTCAACATTAAAGAGAGAAGGGGGGATCGAAAAAAAAAAGAAACGGAGAGGAAGGGAATTTAATTTAATGAAGTTCGTGAAATTCCAGAAATAATTAATCCATGTTAATGAAATAATTCGATGTTTACTCTTATTCTCTATAATTTTAAAGTGAATAAGTATGAAAGTAAAATAAAGTAGAGACGGACAGGGAGAGAAAAAAATAATTTATAGAAAATATGATATAATAAAATAAGGAAAATCTATTTATTAAAATTTTTTGAAAAATAGTTTGGTATAAAATATGATTATTACAAACTGAAAAGTTTTTGCCTTTTATGGCGGCTGTGCCAGGTCAAGTTGGAAAAAAGAGATTTATTTTGATTAAAAGAAATAAGTTTCATATAGCGTCATCCAATCGTGTTCTTTTCTAGCGGTACGAATGATCCAATCACGTTGAAGACATAAAACCCAACACGAATATAATAGCAATGAAAAATAAAAAAACAGCAATACCAATGCATGGTTTAAGTAGCTTGTCGTGTGCGTGGACAAAAATATTTCTGTCATCTAGCTACAAAGCAGTGGTAATTATTAGAAGACAACAGAAGGCTGTGCTCAAATTTTTGAAGAAAAGAAAGTGGGGTCCCCTCCTACACACACACTCTCTCTCTCTCTGCCCAGATATAATATATATTCCATAATAATTTTTTTACCCAAGTACGTTGTCTCCATTTTTATACTATTTTTAGTTTGGTCTTTGGCCAGTAAAAGAACAGTGAAGTGAAATTATTTACTGTATTTTGATGGTAAAAAAAAATAGAAATGAAATAATTGTGTTGTCGAGAATAATAAGAGTTTGAGAAATATGAATGAAAGTGGAGGAGGGTGTGGTTGATGTGCATTATTGAAAGGAGAGGAGAAGAGAAGTTTTGGCGTATGTGAGTACGTACGAAGGAATGCATGTTTGGTGAAGAAGAAGGAATGCATGTTTGGTGAAGAAGAAGAAGAGAGAAGAGAAGAGAAGAGAAGAGAAGAGGGAATACATAGCTTATAGCTTAGGACCACTTTTATTCATTATTATCGTTTATTGTATCTGCGCATTAATTGGTCCCCATTGGTACGAGGGAAACATCTCTGAAAGGGAACTATTTTGTTTGTTGTATAGAATATTCAATGCTTTCAATTTGAAGGACGCAGATTTTGTAAACCACCCTGGGCCAACCTTTTCTTTACTCCTACTCTTTCCCAACTGGACCTTTTTCTCAATTCAGATTCCACTCTTTTTTATGGACTACAAAATACCAAATTCAGCCCATTCCTCCCCATAAATATATATATATATATATATATATATATTCAAATATTTTTCTCTCCCTTTTATTCAATTCTAGTTCTCATTCCAATTCAAATTCTTAACACATATTTAGTCTTCTATTTTGACAATAGTATATTTTTTGAGAGCTAATACTCCTACTGCAAAAAATTGAAACGTTTCGAAACTTCAATTTCAATATTTTTTGTACTTATTTTTGAATTTTATCTCTGTCAAAGAATACACTTCGATTTTATAAAGAATTTAAGTATATTCCTTTACAAGGTTAACTTTTCACATATTTAAAACTTCACTGAAGACATCTATTTCATTGTGTCGCCGATGACTCTTTTGTTTTCCTCTGCAACTTAGAGACGTGAATATCACTATCATTTCTCTATTGCCATTGAAAACGCGAACATTGTCCCATATCTTCGGTGCTAAACTCGTGAGGTTCTATTTTCGCCACCATTGTAGTCCTCTTCATTATTCTTCTATTTTCACCATTGGCTCACTTGTTTATTCTCTCTTTCCTCTAAACATTTTGCATTCGGATTGCATTGTAGCACGCGTTTCCTTGCTTCCAGAATGCATTTTGCATTATTGCGATACCTAGATGCTTCTAAGTTTTTTAAACTTTATATTTGTTTATTTTGTTAATATATTATTTATATGTTTGATAAATCTAGTTTGTATTTAGTTGTTTCTAATTATTTTGTTTTTGTCTAAATTCATAACGTAGACAAAAAGAAAAAAAATTAAAAAATAACTCTATAACATATTTCAGTTATAGCAAAAACTTAAGCATATAGTAAAAAATAAACTTCAATTGCCTAATGAACCAAAATATACAATATACAGTCAAATAGACTTCTATTATTTTTAAAATTGAAGCATATTCTCTACTTCAACTTTTTTTTTAATCTTTTTTTTTAATTGTTTTTTACTTCGGTTGGGAATACAACCAAAGCCTATTCAAAAACCGAAATAAAAAGTTCCTTTTTTACCTTATCTGAATATTTTTTGATTGAAAAACTAAAATATAATATGATGTCAAAAATAATTGGTATCAAAATTCTTTATTACACTAGTGACCACATTCTTTTTGAGGAATGACAATATAAAAATTCATTAAATTTTGTAGTAAATTAAAACTAAATTTCAAGAACTTTGTAAATACTTAAATTTAATATTCAAAATAAATACTTAATAAAACATCACTTTAAAAAAAATTATAAAGTAATAAGATGATTTCTTTACAAAAATTATTAATAAAGTTAAATAAGTATTTATTTTTTACTAAGCAAATTTACAAGTTTATTGGAATTATGTTTCAAACATTTATCATTACATATAGATAAATTGTTGTTTGGATAATTATTTGTTGAAGTTATTATGTAATTTGAATTTTGAATTTTATACCATTTATATTTTAAATTTTTATATTTTTTTTAAGAATTTATATATTTTGTTATATTTTAAATTGATATTTTTATATTTTTCTAAATAAAACTTTTAAAAAAATTCTATAAAATTCTATACTTTTTTATTATTTTCTTTAATTATTTTAATAAATAAATCTAAATTTTTTATATTCATATTACAAATTTGTAACTTTACATTAAAGTTGTTTTCAAATATTTCTACCTATAATATAATCATATTATTATTTTATTTTTCTAACTTATTAAACAAAAAAGATATTATTACATAAATTATTTAACCAAATAAATATACATTTATTAAAATTAATTTTACAAAAAATAACCATAATTACAATATTTTATTATGATAATTTTTCTATTACCATAAGTAATCTAGAACAAGAAAAAAATCTATATCTTATCAACTTCTGTAACTTATAAACAAAATAAACTTGTTTTCCTTGTAAGATGCAACTTCTAATAAACCTAGATTCACACCATACGGATATAAGCCACCTGATTACAACATTAGAACATGTTCCTTTTACACTACGTTTTGAAGAAGTGAAAACAACTCCTCAAATTACAACCACTGGATTTTCTAATCTACTCATCACACATCGTTCATCAAGCATAACTAATGGAAAATAAAATGAAGGAAAATTAAAAATCAGTTGGTTTACCCTTTTTTTTTTACTGTGTTCTAGCTCATATTGTCTTTTGTGCATAACAACTCTTGACCTTGTTATTTAAATTTAAATATTGTTTTTTTTTTCATCAATAGCATGCATAATGTTAAACGAAAAATGAGAGTACTGTTTTAAAAATGGCAAGTTGCCTAATTGTTTGATCCGTTGTTCTATGAAAATATTATATCTATGAATTGTGTTAATATCTCGAACTTTCTTATTTGAAATTGCAACTCATCTAAATAAAAAGAATCCTATTAATGATTTTTGGATTAATATTAAAGATTTTATAACGGATTAATTGTCTCATAACAGACTAAATATACAAAATCCTAATCAAATCATGAAATTTTGACTTTCTAATTTTAAAATTAAAAATATATATTTTATCTATTAATTATAATTTTGTTCTAAAAATAATCATTAAATCTAGTATAATATTAGTATTATATATAAATTTCTTTAGGAGAGATTAAATCAAATAATAAAAGTAATAAGTTTTGAAAATACATAGAAATAAATTATTTTTATATCTAGTTAGTCATTGTGTATAATGGGATCTTATTCATGTTTGTATATATATTTTTTTAAAATTTAAATTTTGAAAGTAAATCGTATACAATATTTTTTTTCCATAACTTCATATTTTACTTTCTGAAAATTTATTTTAGAATTTAAATTTCTAAAAAATATGCAATTTATTTGAAGATTTTGTGATGTTGAATATTTATAGGATCTTTTTTATTCACCAAGAGAAATGAATATGAAAGAAGATATCACTTGTTAGGCCAAGTGGTGAACTAAACATGCTAACCAACAGAACAACAAATGGAAAAGTAAGAAACATTATTGAGCACTTAAATTATACTAAAAATATCAAGTACAATGTCTTGTTATACCTCCATAAAGATTCTGGATTATAGTAATGAATTCACTATGAGAGAAAATGGTATTTTGATATAACTTTATATTTATTGCATAGTTAAAATACAATGTAGAAATATGGATGACAATTTTTTTTATAAGAATTCAGTTATAATAGAAATTGATGAATAGAAAGTTTTTGTTATATAAATTACAAGGTTTAATTAGTCATATGATATCCATTTTCATTTGAATGTGTCAGTTTGGTAATTGTTTTTAAAAATGTATGTCAATTGAGTTCCAACTGTTGAAAATATGCCTCAATCAGGTCCTTTTTAACAAAAATTATTAATGACATCAATGATATTGATATTTAAAATGATTTACAAAATTAAGTATTGATATTTATATTAAAATTTAGTAGTAAAAGTCATAAATAAAGTTAACGGCGTTAATAATTTTGGTCTAAAAAAGACCTAATTGAGACACTTTTTTAAAAATTAGGACTCGATTGACACATTTTTAAAAGCGGGTATCAAACTGACACATCCGAACGAAAGTGGGTAACATCCGACTAATTAAACCAAATTATAATAATGAAAAAAAAGGTGTGAATTTAAAATTATTTGATATCTTTTCTTATATATTAAAAAAAAGATATTATATTAAAATTATAGTAAAGTATAAATTATTTGTGTGGTGTTGTATCGTTGTTACAATATAATCTAAAATGAATTGAATATATAGATGAAAGATTGCTGACATAAACATGCATAGTTCATGTATTTGCATCCAATGTTAAAGGATGTAATGGGGAATCAAATTCTGAAACTTTGAATTGGATGAGAAGAAGCCATAAGCATTTGATGAGCACATTATTGTTTGTTTTGGTGTTTTGTGGTATCATCAATGGAATTGACACAGAATATGTTCCCCACCAAAGATAGCATGGATTCAAAACCTAGTGGAATCCTCACATGTGATCGACCACTCAAACCTCATGGCTATTCTACTTTTCTCTCCTCTTTAGATTAATACCATTTAATATACTTTTTTAATGTTTCACTTCTTTAAAATAGATAAACATTAACTAAACTTGTGCTAAAAGATATATATTTTTTTATGCAAAGTGAACAAATTAATGGTTAGTTTGTAAAATATTTGAACTAGAGTACCGTGTCATGTTTTAATAATGAAAAATAATGTTTGCTCTCTCTCACTTTATTTATTTACTCACATGGGTGAAATCCCTATATATCCTCCTTATGATTTTATTCCTATTTTTAGCATCTCACATCCAAAAGAGTGAAAACTACAACATTATAGAATCTTATCCCTACCTAGCTAGTTACATGTAAGTTAAAAGTTTATTGTCTTTCCTTTTATCACGTTTCCTAATTTTCTATTTTATACCTCATATTTATTTATTTTCTTTCTCTTCAAATTTTTTTATAATGAGGTTATGCACCAATTATTTCTGGTTATTATGTTCTTAAACCAATAACTACCATTCTTATTTTATTTTAAACAAATTAGTCTATCGGTAATCTATCACCTTATAACCTCGTGATCTATTCTTTAAAAACAATATATTCTCTTGGTCTACCATTTTTTTTTAATAAACTCCTTACTTTCACTTTTTTTTCTTAAAAGTATTACAATTTATTAGGAATTCAACTTAGTTTAAGTCCCACATTGATTAAAAATGAGAAATTAGAACATTATACAAGAATAAAGATTCTTAAACCTATTATCTGTAGGTTTTGGGTTGAGACTGGTGTCAATGCCTTTGCCTTATGTAGTTGGACTCAGGTGTCATTGATGTTGTATCTCCTTAATAAAACCCTTTTTATAGATTTAACAAGACAATTACATTACATTCACTCCCTCTATAGACCTAATAAGACAATTACATTACATCTCCGCTTTATTCAATATGCCTTTTCAAAAAAATGTAAACATATAAAGGTTTATATCTATTTTGTTAAATCTATTTGTCTTTTATAATTTTTTTTCTTTACTAGTTTTCTAGATTTTGCTGTAAATGTTTAAAATTTCATAAGTTTAATGAGATAAAAAGAGGATGTTTCGTCAATATTAACTTTTGTTTTTGATGTCTCGATGTTTTAATATTTTGAGGATGATCGAAGTTGCCGGAAAGAGTTTCATATCCTCTTTGTTCCTCCAACATCCAACATCCCCAGTTTTTTTCCAAAATCTACTAAATAATTATTGACTTTTTGATTAAGTTAAAAAGTATTTTTTTTTTCCGTTTTTTATATCTATCCATCCGCAAGTAGTCATCCCCTCACACTTGTCACGCAGTTCAGGAAAAAAAAATGTTGAAAGAAGTACTGAATTTTGAAAACTCGATTTAGATAAGTATCGAATTTCAAATTCAAGATAAGAAAATTGTCAGAATTTTGAAATCCGAAAAAAATTTACCAGATTTGGAAATTCAATTAACACAGCTACCAGATTCGAAAATCTGATAAACAAACTTATCAAAGTTTGGAATATATATATATATATATATATATATATATATATATATATATATATATATATATTTTTTTTTTTTTTTTTTTTTATAAAATATATTAAGAAAAATAAAAAAAAAACACAAAAAATTAAAATAAAATAAAAATAAAAATTAAAAAAATAAATATACCAAATTTCGAAATCCGTCATATTTTTTAGTTTTACTTTTTTTTAAAGTATTAAAAAACAGTAAAACTAACCAACAATAATATTTAAAAACTAAAATTAATATATATATATATATATTAAATATGTATAATTTTTTAATTTAATTGATTTTTATTTTATTTTTCTTAACATATTATATAAGTTTGACGTCGTTTCCAAAATTTTGCCCTGATGTCTTCTTTATATAAATTAGGTTAAATTTGACATAATTCGATAGATCGGACCACGTCTGAATAAATAAACAATCTTGTAATTATTAAAAACACGTCAATAATCAACTTTAGAAAATAATTGTGTCATGATTAGTTTAATCTAATCACAAGGGTAGATAGAAACTATAAATACAAGTTAAAAATGTGCTTGTTAGAACTTTTCTCTATCGTATTTATTACGACATTAATTATCATAGCTGATTTAATCATTACTGCATTGCTGACTTAAGTATCATAACTTTTTTAGCAGATACACCAGTTGATAGGAGAACTAAACCAACTATAAGAGAATTGAATAACGAATTATAAGAGGATTGAATAAATGACTCCAATGAAGAGTTGGAAATCAAACAAATATTTTTAGTAGATATTGAGTCGCTATAATCAAAACAGATTAATTAATGGGTATGTTTATAATTAATTATTATTCTTTTTGTTTTGTCCAGAATGAAAAATCAATTTCTATACCAGTAAAAGAATGTAGTTCTTTCTATAATTCTATGTTTTATGAAGTGAATCGAATTGTACGCAATCCAATTAAAAAGTCGGATAAAATTAAGGGGTCATTCCTTCGTGAATCTCCATAATTTCAGCTCGTTTTTTTATAAATTTTTTGTATTTTAAAGGTATAATTTAAAATATAATATTTAATATTTTGGAAATTAAAAAATCATTTTGAATTACATGTTCGACATATTAATATATTTTTGATAAATCTAAATATAGCTTTATATTTTGCATTATATATTTCATAATAAAAAGATTTATTTCTGTTGGGTTATATTTTTTCATATGTTGTGGGTTATGGTTATAATTATTTTGAGAGATTATGTGACATTAGTCTTACACATATAAGTCATTTGACCCTACTTTTATCTTAAAACTTTAAGGCAATAATGTTATGGGCCTTTTTATTCTTATATAGTATTTATCTTTGTCTATTCTATCCAAGGTATAACTTTGACTCACACTTGAACTATTTCCAACAATTTTATATTTTATATTTAAAATATAAAAATAAAAAATAGATTTTAAATTGTATATTTTGAAATTTACATTCTAAATTTGAGATACAATAATATAAAGATGAAGAAAGAAATTTGTGGAGAAACAGGAAGAAACTACCAATTAATGGCGCAGCATTGCGGTGGCCCAAATTTTATGAAAAAGGTGAAGCGGCCCAATTATGTTGATTGAATCACCAACCCCACAAACAGATGTGATGGCCCAAAAAATCTGGGAATTTGTTTGTGTGCTACATAATGCATTTATTTATTTATCGAAACTACGATTGGAGGAAAGGTAAGGGGACTTTGTTTCTGAAAATAAAATCCAATCAAATATGAATTACTGGATACAATTTATATGTCTTGGAATGAAAGCAAATTCCAAATCAGTCTTGTTTTATGAAATAAAAAAAAAAAGAAAAAAAAATCCTTGATCAAGGATTCTCAAAACTAAAAAATAATAAAAAAAGATAATTTTGTATTTGGTATGGCCATTGATGGAGGTGTGTTGGCTTGCGGACCCCATTAGTGATAATATACTATTATTATGTTTCAAATTGTTTGATTAATGGCTTTCTCTCGATTAAATGACGTTCTATATTTGGTTCACAATAATCAGACACCTATATGTAAATCATGCAGAGCTTTTTTTATATACACGAATATATATATTATTTCCCCAACATTCTCTGATTTCTTATAACCCAAGCATGGAAAATTGGTTCCCAGAGCTCATCAACCTCTTCCAGGATTGGTTATTTTATTTAGTGCATAATTGTCACTTTGCTGTTACCCTATTTTTCAAATATTGGGAGGGCTACCTGCTATATATCAAGTGGGAGTTATTTGAATAGGGCAACTATGTTTTCCTTTCCTCATGAGAATATTTACAATATTTTCACTATCATTATCATCATGAGACAATTGTCAAATTGTGTACTTATTAAATGCAGAAGTTGGTGGATGATTGAGAACCCCATCCCAAACCACCAATTATATATATATATATATATATATATATATATATATATATATATATATATATATATATATATATATGCTAAAATGTAATTATCAGAGAATAGGTTTATACATGACTCAGTTCGTATAAAAGTCAAAACTTATTAACACACACATCAGATGAAGTTAGTTTTCCAATCTTCTAAACACTTTTTAGGTCTACAATTCATTATGTTTTTCTTATTATACCGTTATCTTGCTATGATCATTTTCATCATAATTATTACAGATCTATAACTTGTTAATATGAATGAATCGAAATGTTGAATTGATGATATATGTATAATTTTGAAATAAGTAAGAATGTAGTAGAAGGTAGAAGAAAAATAGGTGGTGAAACAGTAGCAGAGGTAGTGAGGAATAGCTGTAACGATTACACAGCAGGAGGGAAAGGTGGTGGGATTTATCGTGTTTAATCATTCCTCTACAGATGCTTTTTGTAAGATATTAATCATAGTCCTACATTATGATCTGAAAATGATTCTCTGGCACACAAAGTAAATAAATAAATAATTAATTCCAAGACGAAAGGGAAGTGGTAGCTTATATAATATGTAACGCATAATGTTATACTCTGATGATGCTAAATCTCATTGAAATTATTCATTTCTACTAATAGGTAAACAGGACTGAGTTGATGAAGCAATGGGAGATGTTGAACATATATGCAGAGATGAAAAGGACAAAGAACTTCAACTTGTCCTTTACTTGTTATGTAAAACAGAAACATTCAAACTATACTCTTGTGAAGTTCAACTATCTTACTAGTTTATGAAGAAAAATGTTCATAAATGTTGCTAAAAAAGTCTAACATATTGCTGATCCTAAGCTTAATTAGAAACATGATGACTATGAAGTTATCTGATGTACAGTTCAAACGCATTTCAAACTAAGGATATAATTATTATGGGAATGATAAAGAAAGAGGATGCAATGTGTTTGCATAATGTTAAATGGAAAGTAGGGAACAAGTGAATCTAGGATGTGGATTTTCTTAAAGGGTACGAAACCAATCATGGTAACTCTTCTTGGTTTATGTCAGATATCATGAACTCGATTACACAAGTTTCTTCATTGTGTAAACCAATTTTGTGGTTTGTGCAATGTGTATGAAAACTCCAAATTGTGCATTGTAAAGAGGACTAGAGTCGTGTAATAATACACATATTCAAAGAAGTTAAACATATTCCAAAATATTATAACTCACTCACTCTTAATTCTCAAGTTAATTATTATAGGTTTTACCTTAGTACTATAAAAGTTTACTTAACCAGTCCATCAACAGAACTAGAACATCATATTTCCCGTCAATTAAAACAAGTTTACTATTCTGTCCCTGTAGTTATCAGTTGTCACAAATTTTGGCTTTTAGCACCGAAGTTTTCAGCAGATTCACATAATCTAAGCGCACTCTTGGTGGTTCATTATTATATTTTTGGACCAAATATATTTTTTATTTTATGATTTAGTTTTATATATTCTAGAAGATTAGCTAAATTGGATTGTTGTAGAAATTCCATTTTGATTTGTGTCCTTATAATTTATTCAACATCAGTTTTGATGTTTTTCTGTTGTAGAGTACATATGTGGCTTATTGAAGGTGGCAGAAGGACCAGAACTTAAACGGAATGAAATTATAATAGCTAAAGTCCAAACTACTAAGTTCAGAGACTAAAATCAGGTCAATGATAATCACAAATATTTGTATATTTATATCTAACGGAGAAGGTGATTAACTACTGGTTTAGAGAGAATTAGACCTACAACTTGTATCGGAATTTTCTAGGAAACGATGTAGTAAGGTTTGTGACCTAACTTGAATACAATTTGTATGAAAATCATAGTGAGGACCCATTGATACTAAATTTATCACACGCCATGTATCATGCCTCACAGTAACTGTGTATAACAGACAAGAAGAAGAATACAAAAGAAGGGAATTTGAGTAAACAAATAATTACAAAGGGGTTATCATTTAAATAGTGATTAGTGATATAATAATGCTGATACAGAAATTTTATATTGCAAGTAAGACCTGTTGACAGGTTGCATGCGATCATTATCCTTTCGATTTTCTTAGTATTATTTTCACCCTTTCAATAATACCAATTAGTCTCTTAATATTGTCAAAGTGGAAGAATATTCAAACAAATGAATTCCGAGGAAAAGATTAAAATAGTTGTGTAGGACATAACAGTATAATAATATTCTGAAACAGCACGGGATTGAAGGGAGTTGAAACTTTGTTAAGGAAACAGTGGAAGCCAAAGTGAGTTGATATTAGTGATAGAATCTGTATCAAAAGACCGTATACAGGAATTGTATATGTTTGATGCATGCCTGTGGTCCATTTTCTGCTGTCACTATTCACTTTTCTCTGTTAATTTACAGTCCACTATTATCAAGTGCCTCATTTTATATTGCCACACCTTGTTTTAGAAGCAATTAACAGTACAAAAAGCTCGATCCACGTAACACAAATTTGCCAACAAAACTATTACCAGTGGGAAATATCATCTATAACATTTCATCGGTTAAAAAAACGATGTTTCAAAAGTATAGTTACAATATCGTAATTTTCGACTTACAGGTTATAAAAACAACTGATATAATAAATATTTAAATATTTTATCTCGTCTTCTTTTATATCTTTTCCAAACCAAAAGTTAAAATCTCTTGTTTTGTCTCTCACTACCTAACAGTCAAATTCTCCTTTACATTCTCTCCTATGTATCATCAATTGTGTTTCTCTTATCTTTCTTAAAAAGGTTGTTGTTACTTCATTTTCTCTTTGTCAAGTTGAAATCGTGTTCAATGATTCATCTTCCTCTCTCTTCGTTCAAATTGTTGCTGTTACTGTGATTCCTTTTATCATCACCAGATTTTCTCCACACTTTTATTATGACTTCAAATTAGCGTGTCTATGAAAAACCACGTATTAAGAGAGTTTAATCCCTTAAATACTTATTAATTAGTATTTTAAGGGATTAGCCATTCAGAAAAGGAGATACCCTAATATAAATAAAACATTTATCATTATGATAAAAAAAAAATAATGGATGCAATGCAAGAGGTAAGTGGTTAATTTTCAACCATTTTGGTTTTCTGTTATGGATTGCAATATCAAAGTGGATAGCGTTGATATTTTAACATTATTGTATGTTGAATAGGCCAAGACATTGTGTTTAAATATGGTTCATTGGAATTGGCTCTGGGCGTGACGTGCATGGCAAAATGCTGGTTTATCATCCTAAAGTCATACACTACCTTCATGCCAAATCATATGGTTTATGAATTATGCCCCTGATTTACAACCTAAGTGGGTTTTCAACTTATTCATGTATGTATAAATGGATTCTAATATCTAAGTGTCACTATCTATATATATTCTTTTTAAAAAAACAATGTTGTGAACTAGTTGAATCATGGTCGAGGAAAACTCACATGAGAATCCTCATGTTTTAAACTTAAGATCGAAGTTGTCGTGTGTTGAGTCCAGGAACTATATATATCATCATTAGCAGGCGTTTCCCACTAGTGACCTAACATGGTTGTCTGAATTAAACTATCCATTCAATACTTCTGATAACATTATTTATTTCTATCCATATTCATTAAATCATTACTTTTATTTCGCAATCTCTGGTTTTGGATCAGAAGATAAACATGAATAGAAGAGGTGAGTGGAAGAAAATCCATTAGTTTTTATCCATTTTAGTGTAAACATAGTGCAGAGAGATAATGAGGAATTATTGGGGGCAGGGTGGGACAAAAGCGTGGGTGTTAGATGGAGAATAGCAGTGGGTGTTGGAAGGAAGAGGACAAAAGAGAGGGAGGGCAAAAGGGTAAATGGAAGGAGATAATAATAAGAATAAAATGAATCTGAAATGGAGGAGAGTGAGATCTTTGTCTGGACGTTGTTTAGGGTGCATTGGTGTCAGGTTTTGATGGGTCGGGTTTGGTCCCCTAAGCTTTTTTACTATCTGTTTGCCTTTAACGTGCGCGTTGGGTTTCTTTCATCCTTGCTTCTCAAATTGGAATCTCTTGATGGGGTCCCCATAGTGAGTAGTGAGTAGGTAGGTCCCACTTCAGTGAACATTTCAAAATCAATTAACTTGAAAAACAAAATAAGAATAAAGTGGGGATTTAATTGTAAATAATAAAAAATAAAATTGAGAGATCCCTTGGGAGACTACAAAATCCATATGTTCCCCATCTCTGCTTTGCTTTATTTCACTTTAATTCCTTTTCCATAGAAGCTGAGCTGCCACCACATGATTCTCCATCTCCCCTCTCTGACAACCCCCATTAACCCTTTCATTCTAAATTTTAATCGTTTTTATTTTCTACTCATTATTGCCAAATAACTGTTTATTCCATGTTCATGTGGGAGAGAGTAGAAATAGAAAGAAGGATCTCAGAGGCTCTTAAGGCCAAAGCGTGCCCTTCTTATGTTCTTTAACGTCAGGGCTTTTTGTCCCTTTCATTTGGAACCTTTTACTCCATCTTCTCACTTTTTAAATCACCTATGCTTCATAGACAGTAATTTTCTTTTATTATTTTTCATGCACTTTATTTAAAAGTGTCAAAATTAAAACCACAAATTCAATGAGAAAGTTTTTCTCACATTTTGGTAAAGTTGAGATTTGACATTAATATTCTTAACGACGTGGAACTGTAATTGGAAGTGAGATTTTTATCCTCATTGGGATTCCCTCTTGGTAGCAATTTATGAGAATGTGTAGAAGTAGGAGGGAATGTTAGGTGGTGATGCGTGGACTCACCCCTCTTCGTCTCTGTAACTCGCACACATGGAATATCAATATCAAATTACATAAAACGTAAGTTTTAACCGTTGGTAAATTATACTTTCGTAATACTATAATTATTAATAAAAATTAACTGCAAAAATTAATGATTTATATTTTAATAGATTTCAAAAAATATTTTTATTTATTTATAAAATAGTGTAGCTTATTTTACTAATTAATAATTTATTGTCAGAAATCTAAGTGTGAGTCTAAGTCTCACATTGATTAGAATTGAGAAAGTAGAATACTATATAAGAATAAAGACCCGTAAATCCATTGTTTTAAGGTCTTGGGTTGAAAGTGATGTTAATTCCTTATATGGTTGGGCTCAAGTCTCTTTGGTGTTTGTTCTCACCAGTGATACTCCTCCTTTAAAAACCTAACATTTATAAGCTAAAACATTTTCGACTAATAATAACCTTTTTGGTAGCTAATTGATTTTTTCAACAATTTATCTTTCATGGTTTTCTCTTTTATCTTCTTTCTCTGGATTAAATTTTCTTATCACTTCTAAAGTCAAAGTCTCTCCACCTCGTCATTTTGTACTCAAAGATCAGATAGATGGGAGGTCTCGTTTGTGTATTTTAGGATAATCATGGAACAGAATGTTCAAAATTTAAATACTTATTTATTTATTTTTATTTTACTGTTGAATTGATGATGTTAATTATTACTACACATTTTTTACTATTTAATTTAATAGTTTAATAAAATATACGATCGCAAAATTTGTTCATATATGCATCCAAGCCCCATATTGACGTTTGATGGAATATTAATCAAAGACGTAATTACATGAGCACATATTGTTATTAAGAAAATATAATTTTGTTTCAAAACAAAGTGTCGAAATATTTATATATTCCAATAAAAATATAAATACGAGCAATAGAATAAGATAAATAAATTAATTATTAGTTTATGTTAAAATATTTTTAACTTATATATTTTTTGGTTATAGTATACGTTATTTTAATTTTTAATGACATATTGAATCTTTATCTTTATAAAAAATGAAAAGAATTCAAAGTGTTTGAAAAAAACTAAAAATAAATTTTCCTTAAAAAGATATTGTATCTATAAATAGATAAATACACGTTTTATATCATTTTGCATTTTTTTCACATTTTTTAATAAAATATTTATGATGAAAAATAAACTATCATGCTGTTTTTTTCAACTTTCGATTTCAATTATAGCATTTAAATAATTGATATGCAAATCATTATTTTTTTTACAAGTTGATGTTTACGGAAGGGTGAAATTAGTTAGATTTTTCAGAAAAAAAAAAACTTCTAATAAAACTCCATCCAAAAGTCAAACGAACATCAATCATTAATCTTAATTTTGATCTTTTGGATTTTGAATTTCCTTCTCATATTTAATCTTAATATATATATATATATATATATATATATATATATATATATATATATATATATATATATATATAAACATATACTAAAAAATACTTCTCTTTTCTAATTGTTGCTTAAAAATGGCTATTCACATCCAGACAAGTGTATACACACTATGGACAGAAGAGAGATACCAACGGAAAAGAAAAGTGGATAGATAAAGAATAAAAAGAAACGAAACGAGGACAAGATGATATACAAATTGAAAAACGTGAAAAAAACTATAACTATTTAACTGCAATAATAATCCTATTTGAATTCTAATATAAATCAATCTCGCCACGTGAAATTAGGTCGTGACATGCAACTACACAATTTTTCTTTTTACATCAAAGCCATTAATATAGTAACAATTTTGGTCACGATTGAAAATTAAAAATATAATATTTAATATTATTAATGCGTTGCATGCGGTGGTTTTTAATAAAGAAGAAAAAAACCTGGAATATTATTTTTTATAAGAATGGTTAGTAAAAGTGCAAAACCAATTTAATTCATATATAGTAGTAGATAAATAATTAGGTGGATGTTGGCATGTGGTGATCGAGAACTTAAAATTTTGAGCTTCCGAGTCCCTTCTAAAACTGAAACTACATTAGTATTTGAAACCTTGGAGCGAGTCTCATATCTGTTGTTTGTCTGTTTACTCTTTGTTTTGAAGGATTCCTTGGAACCAGAAAAATGTCGGGTAACTGTGAGAAAATGGTTGTCATCCCTCCAACGACCAACCAATGGCCACAGGTTCATTTCTCTCTCTTCTTCTCACACACACAAACACACTTACTACACCAATACATGAGCAGTGCAATTTTGTTTCTTAGCTTTTGGAAGAGAATATCACACTGTGCTGTTATCATACATACCCTAGAACGCCACCTTAAACCAGATCTCCTTTTTCATATTTTATTTTATCAATTTTCCTTACCCTCCATTAATATGTTATCAGGTGGATGATCACAAGGTCTTGATGGGTTCCTTTGGTGGAAGCAACAACACTAAGGTAATGGAAAAACCAGATCAAGAGCTTGTGCAGCAGCAGCTGCAACAACAAACCCTCAAGTGCCCTCGCTGTGACTCGTCAAACACTAAGTTCTGCTACTACAACAACTACAGTTTGTCTCAGCCACGACACTTCTGCAAAGCCTGCAAGCGCTACTGGACAAGAGGTGGAACCCTCAGGAACGTTCCTGTTGGTGGTGGGTGCAGAAAAAACAAGCGTGTTAAGCGTCCAATGACAAATTCTTCTGCTGCTGCCATCGACACTGCTTCTTCTTCTAATTCTTCTTCTGCTCTCACCGCTGCTTCGCAACCACAGATCGACACTGCTTCAACCTCCAATCACATCAACCCTTTGTTTTACGGGTTGTCCAGTTGCTCCAGCGATGTCAATCTTCCGCTGTTCCCTAGGTTTGCCTCCAGACTCTCCAGTTCCGGGTTTGATCTTCAGCTGAATAATGCCCTCGGATTAGGTTTTTCATCCGGGGTTGTGTCCAATGAAGCCAGCGAGAATAACAGTTTTAGAAACGGGTTTGGTTCTAATAACGCGCTTCTTTCAAGTTATAATTCCATATTTGGTTCTTCCTCAAGTTCTACATCCACTACTCCAGCCATGTCTTCACTGTTGAGCTCTACCTTGCTTCAGCAGAAGTTCATCGGCAGTGGGTTGAAAGATGGTGTTGATAGCAACAGTTTCCAGCATGGCTTAGGCTTAACCCCACTAGAGCAGTTGCAAATGCCGAGTGATAACAGTGAGGCAGGGATGGTATCTTTAAAAGATGTGAAAGTAGAATTAGGACAAAACAACAGGTTGGAGTGGAATGGTGCTTGTCAAAACCAGATCCAGCATGTGGGCATGTACGATCCCTCGCTTTATTGGAATAATTCAGCAACAGCTTTGGGTGTTTGGAACGATCAAGCTGCTAATATCGGTTCTTCAGTCACTTCTCTGATCTAGGAAATACCATCCAATCAAATGAAGAAACATGTTTTTCAAGTTTGTCTCCCCCTTCTGTGTTTTTACTGCTACTTTTTCTTTTCTTTTTTTTTTTTTTTTTTTTTGGGGCAAATGGGGTTTGGTTTACTTAATTACATCAAAAAATTTATTGAACAAGGAGGACAAGTGATACATGTAAGAAAATGGGAAAGCTAAAGGTGAGAGGAGTTTGGATCGGAGAGATCATGTCAGCTGCATCCTGCAATATATATATATAATTACTCCTCAGCCAGTTAGTTTTACATGTGAAGGTTGGGAAGAAAAATTGCATGAATTGCTCTGAGAGGAACCTCGGATCCTCTCCTCTCATCATCTCACAGTTGCTGCCACCTCGTCAAGCAGTGTTCTCCATAGTTGAGCAATGCAAGTTGGTCTTTGGTTTTGTTATGTATATACGCAATGACATCTCTTTTTTCTTATTGTAATGTATTACTGTTGTAGTTAGGTGGGGTAGGGGATTTACTGGGTGATGCTAAGTAGTATTGGTTTCAATTTTGTTAACTTTGAGATGATTTTAGTTTTGGATAGGGAGAATGGGGATATATTGGGTACATTTGGTATAATGTGGTATAGAAGAGAGGGGGATTATTTACCTGGTTTTAGGGGTGATTAATGATTTAATGTATGTCGGTGGTTTGGTGCTTATATTGTTGAACCTTTTTCTATGTATTGGTTCTTCCGAGAAACTTTGGTCCATGCACAGAATATTGGTGCTTTGATTTATGCATGTATATATGTTTTGAGATAGTTGAGATTGGAAAACATAACATAAGCACCCGTATATTTCACACTGAAAAAACAAATGAGCATGGCCTAGGGAATGTAGCTAATCTCTTGCACACGATAGGAACTTAAGCAGGGTTTGGACTGATGCTGTCTTATGGTGAGAGGGGACATAACAACGGTTTCGATATTCTCACACCTTTACTTTTACCCTAAAAATCAGGAGAATTTTATCGGTAAAAGGTCCATTGTTTCTTAAAGATTTAAAACCTAGTAAGTTAAGTATATCCTAAGATAAGAGCCATCGGAAGATAATTTAATTAATGGGTAAGCATAGGATCTGGACTCAGGCGAGACGCAGGAGATACCCTTATATCTTAGGTCATGTACCGTCTGGTCTTATTATATTTGGTCAGAATCTTACTACACAAAATAAGAAATGAATTGAAGGGCGAGCTAGTGCGTGTTGCTGGAGATTTCTCTTTACTCAACTCAAACTAGATCAATGGGCTATTCAGGTAAACCTAATTAATATTTAACCAGATATATATGTGGTCTCACACACTACAATGACACTGTTATTAAAAGCTTAAAACAGATTCAATGTTGATGGATGGGTCTATTCTTTTTATAAGGAAAGTTATCCGGGAGAGATTATTTATATGTGTTACATGAGTTTTACTCTGCACAAAAAAAAAATTGACACCACTTTTAATTTAAAATATTAAATCATCTTAATTCAAGATATATCTTCATCTTCAAGCAACATTTAGACAGCATCTTAATCCAAGATATCCATCAAAAGTTACAAGTATTTCAGGTTTTCCTCTACAATTTTTTTGCTTTTATCAAAATCTATGATTATTCTATCAAATGTATGAACTGTACCGGCAAATGTACACTAAAAAAAGGTAACATAAAAAAGTTTAGGTCAAAACTCAATTTCTGCCTATTTTTAATGATTTTTATAAACTGGCCCAATAGTAAAAACAAAAAATATAATAAAGATTAAACCAACAAATAGGTTCATTGAAAACTTTTATGCATTGTCATGATAAAAATCTTTAAAAATAACGATTTCAATTTCAGCAAAATACAATGAGTTTTTTTTTTTTTTATAATTATTATCATATTTATAATTTCAATTTTTTATATTTATAAACAAATTACGAAATTTTACAACTAGAATCTCCGATAAATGTTTTTTTTATCATACTTTGATAATTATAATATATTCTAAGGATAATATAATCAAACCTTAAAATGATTTCCAATAAACATTCTTATGTGTATTTGCTATTAATTAACTTTAATTAAATAAAAATAATAATTTTAATTCATTTTTGACCGATTTATAATTATTTTAATTGTTTCAGTTTTAAACACCCTTCGAAAATTTTCATCCTTTTTTACAAAGATAATCATCATTTGCTTTTCTTATGATTAAACGATTTGGCCAATTGTTGCTAGCTAGGAGAATAATATTAATATATATATATATATATATATATATATATATATATATATTTATTTATTTATTTATTTTTTTAAAGTGTTGCAATATTTTAACGAGTTATTCAAAATAAGTTGTTAACTCAAGTGAACAAGATTTGGAATCCAAACAATTCTAAACTTGAACTTTAGAAGGTTTTGGTTAAGAAAAATAATATTTTAACTTATTTTTTTTTATTTATTTTTAACCTATTATTTCAATCACTATTAGATATTTTTTTTTATTTTTTATAATACATGATGTGATAATCTAATGGTGATCAAAATAATGGATTAAAAGTGAATAAAAAAATGGATTAAAATATCCTTTTGTTAATGATACATATTTTTCTTATGTCTAAGTTAAGTCAGTTTGTTAGAAAGAAAAAACTGCACCCTTTCTGCCATCTAAAGTAAAGTACGGCCTATTTCTAACTTGTAACAATTTCTTTTTTTCAGAGTTCCTTTTTACTTTAATGGTATATATATGGTGGACTTGATATAGGTCAAATCATAGACATAATTTTAGACCAATATATTGATGATGTTCTTTTTTCTTTTTGATATATTCATGTTGTCCTTGGTCCTTTTCTTTTAACTCAGAATTAGTTTAGTAACATTTTTATGTTACAGTATGTCTTGTACTTTCTTTTTTAATGAAAATGTGCAAAAGAAGTTACAATTAGTTGAAACTACATCTGTATTACTGTTGTGGATAGCATTAATTAATGTTGTATCTTCTCGGTAAGTAATTTTTTTCTTGAAGCATAAATAAAATGAAAATAGTGAACAGGGGAATTCTATTTTCTAAATTTCCTTTTTTGTTAGAAGGATTTTTACCTTATTATAGTACTAACTTATGAATATACTTACTATTTTCTTTGTTCACAAAAAAAAAAAAAACTATAAATGTTAGTGAAA